>Ga0265295_1007167_pt1 | contig 13006 bp, 9 predicted proteins | sample Munlansysbiofilm_FD_192503 | JGI IMG/M metagenome (GOLD analysis project Ga0265295, IMG submission 192503) | Leachate microbial communities from a municipal landfill in Southern Ontario, Canada - Methane capture system biofilm | ecosystem: Engineered > Solid waste > Landfill > Unclassified ... | reverse complement strand
AAAAAACCGCCATGTTTTTTGCAAAATTAAAAGTAGAGTCGAGAATGAGCGCTACAATAACCCCTTCCGTTTCTTCAAATATTAAAATTGCTGATTCAGCCATGAAAAAAGATATCCCACCAAACCCAACAAGTAACAATGCGCTTGCAGATGGTTTGTTCAAAGGTACAGCCAGGTTTTTTGCCTTCTTCGTCTTTATTTTGCTTGCTGCCATCATGGTTTCCCTGCTTTACGGAAGTCGTGAAACCATCGCGGCATATGGCCTGTCATTTTTTACGACTAATGACTGGGACCCTGTTAATGATGTATATGGTGCTGTTGTACCCATTTTTGGTACGGTAATAACCGCATTTATTGCGCTGCTTATTGCGGTTCCTGTTTCTTTTGGTATTGCCATGTTCCTGACCGAACTGGCCCCAGCCTGGTTACGCAGGCCATTGGGTATTGCCGTAGAAATGCTGGCCGCCATCCCTTCCATTATTTATGGTATGTGGGGCTTGTTTGTTTTTGTACCTATCTTCCAGGAATATATTCAGCCCGGTATGATTGCCGTGTTTGGCAGTATTCCCGTTATTGGGGGGATCTTTTCCGGGCCTCCCTTTGGTATTGGCCTGTTTACGGCCGGCCTGATCTTATCCATTATGATCATTCCTTACATTGCTTCGGTTATGCGAGACGTGTTTGAAGTGGTGCCAACCCTGCTTAAAGAATCCGCCTATGGCTTGGGTGCTTCTACCTGGGAAGTCATGTGGAAAGTCGTCTTGCCGTATACCCGCAGTGGTGTGATTGGTGGCATTATGCTTGGCCTGGGGCGTGCACTGGGTGAGACCATGGCAGTTACTTTCGTTATTGGTAACGCATTCCGGTTCCCTGATAGCATTTTCTCACCGGCAAACTCGATTGCCTCTGCCATTGCCAACGAATTTAACGAGGCGGGTGGTTTGCAAAAATCAGCCTTGATTGAACTGGGGCTTATCCTGTTCCTAATTACGACCATTGTGTTGGCACTTTCCCGTTTGCTGCTAGCTCGTGCAGCCAAGAGTGAAGGTAAGAAAACTTAAGCGTACCGGATACAAAAAATGAATACACAATCTACATTTATCGCATCTTCAGCTGTGAAGTCGGTGCTTAACAACGACAATGCACTGTATAGAAAGCGTAGTAACATCAATAAAGTTATGCTAACGCTGTCTTCCATTGCACTGGTTTTCGGTTTATTCTGGCTTATCTGGATTATTTTCACCTTGCTGCTCAAGGGTGGGGCATCGTTGTCCTTAACCCTGTTTACCGACATTACACCCGGGCCGGGTGATTCGGGTGGTTTGGCCAATGCCATTCTTGGTTCTGTGCTTATGTCGGCAGTGGGTACTATTATTGGCACACCCATTGGTATTATGGCAGGTACTTATCTGGCTGAATATGGCAGTCGCGGATGGCTGGCCCCGGCCACCCGGTTTCTGAACGATGTCCTGCTATCGGCCCCTTCCATTATTATCGGTTTGTTCATCTACTCACTGTATGTGTCCAATGTGGGGCATTACTCGGGGTGGGCGGGTGCACTGGCATTATCCATTCTGGTTATTCCGGTAGTGGTGCGTACCACCGACAACATGCTTATGCTGGTTCCAAACAGTTTGCGCGAAGCCGCAGCGGCTTTGGGTTGCCCCAAATGGCGTATTGTGACCATGATTTGCTACCGTGCTGCACGTTCAGGCATTATTACCGGTGTCCTGCTGGCAGTGGCCCGCATTATGGGTGAAACGGCTCCCTTGCTGTTTACCGCGCTGTCCAATCAGTTCATGAGCTGGAACATGAATGCACCAATGGCCAACCTGCCGGTGGTTATTTATCAATACGCGGCCAGTCCCTTTAAAGACTGGAACGAGCTGGCCTGGGCAGGAGCAACACTTATTACCCTGCTGGTACTGGGTCTGAATATCCTGGCTCGCAGTTTGTTCCGTAAGTAAACAGATTATCGATATACAGATTTTAGGAAATTGAAATGGAAAATTTGGTTCCTGTCGATGAGACAAAGATCGAAGTTAAAAACCTGAACTTTTATTATGGTGGTTTTCATGCGATCAAAGACGTCAATATGCGCATTGCCCGTAATAAGGTAACCGCTTTCATTGGTCCTTCAGGTTGTGGGAAATCCACCCTGTTGCGTACCTTTAACCGCATGTTTGAACTTTATCCTGGTCAGCGCGCAGAGGGTGAGATCAATCTTGATGGTGAAAACCTGCTTACCACCAATACCGATATTTCATTGATTCGTGCAAAGGTGGGGATGGTTTTCCAAAAACCCACCCCGTTTCCCATGAGTATCTATGACAATATTGCCTTTGGTGTCAAGTTGTTTGAAAAACTCAGCAAGGCTGAAATGGACGAACGGGTTGAATGGGCGCTTACAAAATCGGCCTTGTGGAATGAAGTGAAAGACAAGCTGGGCCAAAGCGGTAATGGTTTGTCGGGTGGCCAGCAACAGCGTTTGTGCATTGCGCGTGGTGTGGCAATTAAGCCTGAAGTGTTGTTGCTTGACGAGCCTTGCTCGGCGCTTGACCCTATTTCAACCATGAAAATTGAAGAACTGATTACCGAGTTGAAAAAAGACTATACCGTTGCCATTGTGACTCATAACATGCAGCAGGCGGCCCGTTGTTCCGACTACACCGCCTATATGTACTTGGGTGAGTTGATGGAATTTGGTGAAACAGAAAAAGTCTTTGTTAAACCACAGCGCAAGGAAACCGAAGATTACATTACCGGTCGTTTCGGTTAATGCGGTTATAAATGCGAATGGCGTGTGGGTGGTTCGGTGTTTTCCATGGTCGAAAGTTGCCTGAAAATACCACAATTTTCAACTGCCTGCGCCGTTTCGCATTGCTTTCTTAAGTCTACCAGTTGCTCTTTCAGGTGCACCAGCTCTTGGATACGGGCATCTACATGCCCCAGATGTTCATCTATCACCTGGTTAAAACAGGCACAATTATTACTGCTTTCATCTTGCACCATCAATAGCGTGCGAATTTCATTGTGCGTCATATCCAGTAAGCGGCAGTTGCGGATAAACCGCAGGCGTTTAACATGCTCATCACCATAGTGTCGATAATTGCTGGCAGTGCGATCGGGCTTGGGTAGCAAGCCTTCTTTCTCGTAATACCGGATGGTTTCGGTTTTGCAGTTTAGCAAACTGGCCAATTCACCTATTTTCATCAAATGCTCCTGAAAATGCTTGACCTTGTAGTTACTACAGGGTGTGTAATGATTATAAATGAATCAACGCATAAATGGAGTAAGTCATGTCAGGCTGCTGCCAGAAACATAATCACAATCATGAGCATGCTCATGACAACCCCAAAAAAACAGCGCAGGGGTTAAGGGATCTGCCGTCTCAACAGGTGGCGGGTGATGCCGTGCAAACCCCCATTCGTATCATGCAAATGGATTGCCCTACCGAAGAGCGGCTTATCCGAACCCGGCTTGAAGATACGGCAGGGGTGATGGCCATGAGCTTTAATTTGATGCAGCGTGAATTGCTGGTGGTGCATCAGCCTCATGCTTTGGATGCCATTCTGGCGGCGATTAAATCTTTGGGTTTTGATCCGCAAACCGCAGAAGCGGAAAAGGCTGTTTCAGGTGTTGGCCAGCAAGAAGGCCGGCTGTCCTTTGGCTGGAAACTGCCGGTAGCCGCCTTATTGGCGATTGCCTCAGAAATTATTCATTGGGCTGAATGGCCATGGGTATTGTCTGCTTTATTGGCGATACTGGCAGTGGCCTTCTCGGGCCTGGGAACCTATCGCAAGGGGATGATTGCCTTACGCAACTTCCAGCTTAATATTAATGCGCTCATGACCATTGCGGTCAGTTGCGCTTTGTTGATCGGGCAATGGCCCGAGGCAGCCATGGTGATGGTGTTGTTTAGCATTGCCGAGTTGCTGGAAGCCAAATCACTGGATCGTGCCCGTCATGCCGTGGGCAACTTGTTGCAAATGGTACCCCAAACCGCCTGGGTTAAGCAGGCGGATGGCGGCTGGGTGGAATGGCCAGTAGGGCAGGTTGATAAAGGCGATCTTGTCCGGGTGCGGCCGGGTGAGAAGATTCCGCTTGATGGAACAGTTATCAAGGGATATTCCACGGTTAACCAGGCACCCATTACCGGTGAAAGCATGCCCGTTGACAAGCGGCAAGGTGACGCGCTGTATGCGGGCACCATTAACCAAAGTGGCTTGCTGGAATTCAAGGTGGATACCCCAGCCGAAAACAGTACCTTGGCCCGTATTATTCGGGTGGTTGAACAGGCCCAGGCCGGTAAGGCGCCTTTGCAGCGGTTTGTAGACCAGTTTGCCAAATTCTATACGCCTGTAGTGTGTCTGTTAGCGCTATTGGTTGCTGTGTTTATGCCCCTTTTATTTGGTACTGCCTGGTTGGAGGCCATTTACATGGCGCTGGTGTTGCTGGTAATTGCCTGCCCTTGCGCCCTGGTTATTTCTACACCGGTTACGCTGGTTAGTGGCTTAACGGCCGCAGCCCGGCATGGTGTGCTGGTCAAGGGGGCGGCCTGGCTGGAAAAAGCCCGCAAGCTGCGCTGGTTGGCCCTTGATAAAACCGGTACCATCACGCAGGGCAAACCGGTGCAAACCGATATGATGTTCATAACAGAAAACGTTTCAGTTACCCGAGATGTGGCAAACAGGGTTGAAACAAGCCTGGATGAAACCGGGATACGAATATTGGCAGCCAGCCTGGCAGGCTTGTCTGATCATCCGGTATCCATGGCGGTGGCGCAGGCTGCCCGGAAAGACGGCTTGTCGTTTCATGCGGTAGATGATTTCCAGGCCCTGGCTGGCCGGGGTGTACAGGGAGTCATCAATGCGGTTGAATATATACTGGAAAGCCCGCGTCATGCGCTTGATAAGGGCTTGCTTAATGCAGTTGTAACCCAGGCCATTCATACTTATGAAAGCCAGGGGAAAACGGTGGTGATACTGCGCAGCCTGAACCGGGTGTTGGCGGTTTTTGCGGTAGCAGACACGGTCAAGCCGGGCAGCCGGCAAGCCATCAAGATGTTGCATGCGCAGGGGGTTAAAACCATTATGCTGTCTGGAGACAATCAGCAAACGGTTCAGGCCATTGCCAGCCAGGTGGGTATAAATCGTGCGCTGGGCCAACAAATGCCCGAAAACAAGCTGGATGTCATTGGTGAATTGCAAAAATCCGGCATGGCAGGTATGGTTGGCGATGGCATTAACGATGCGCCAGCCCTGGCCCGTTCGGACATTGGTTTTGCGATGGGTGTAATGGGGACTGATACGGCCATTGAGACGGCGGATGTCGCCTTGATGGATGATGATTTGCGAAAAATACCCCGTTTTATTGCGTTATCCCGTGCTACTTATCGGGTTCTGGTGCAGAATATTGTTTTGGCGCTGGGTATAAAACTGGTGTTTCTGGTGCTAACCCTGGCGGGTATGGGCACTATGTGGATGGCGGTTTTTGCAGATATGGGGGCAAGCCTGTTGGTGGTTTTAAACGGGCTCAGGCTGTTGTCTTTCAAGGCAACTTATTGAAGGGATAGAGAGCATGACAGATTTACCGCAGCGGGATAATTTGCTGGATAACCATGCGTTAATGGTAAAAGGCCTGTGTCACAAGCTTGAAGCACAGGCGGGTACGCAGGTGGTGGTCTTGCAAACGCATATATCAACCATTATTTTGGCCGGTAAGTTTGCCTATAAACTTAAAAAACCGCTCACATTGCCTTTTCTTGATTTTTCCACCCTGGAAAGCCGGCATCATTTTTGCCTTAAAGAGCTGGAGATAAACCGGCGCACGGCACCGGAATTGTACCTGGATGTATTGCCGGTAACCGGCAGTCTGCAAGCGCCTGATATCAACGGCCAGGAAGCGGTTATAGACTGGCTGGTAAAAATGCGCCGTTTTGATACCACGCAGGAATTTTCCGTGATGGCGCGCGCAGGGACACTGACGTTTTCACTGGTAGAGACACTGGCCCGGCATTTGGCCCGGTTTCATGAGTCTTTGCCGCGTTTGTCTGCCGCCGTGGTGAATAAAAAAACCACGCTGGACTGGTTGCTTGAAAGCTTTGAGGAAATCAAGTCCCATCCACAATTTTCAACCATGCCAGAAGCCACAGAGTGGGACGGTTTCAGACAAGACCTTGCCGCAACGTTTGAAAGCCATTTGCCATGGCGTGAGCAACGAATTCAACAGGGGTTTTTCAGGCCTTGCCACGGTGATTTGCACCTGGGTAATATTGTGCTGTGGCAAGAGCGGGTGATGGCATTTGATGCGCTGGAGTTTGATGAGACCTTAAGCAATATTGATGTTATTAACGATATTGCCTTTACGTATATGGACTTGCATGCCAACCTGCAGCCTGAGCTTGCATCACGTTTAATGAATCTTTATCTTGAACAAAGCGGTGATTATGAAGGGTTACGGCTTTTGCAGGAATATGCGGCTTACCGGGCATTGGTAAGGGCTAAAATTGCCTTAATGCAAGACAATAAAGAAAAATTCAGCCAATACTGGGCCTTGGCAAAAAGTTTTGTTTATCCCGAAAAACAGGCGGAATTAGTGCTGGTATATGGCTTGAGTGGTTCAGGCAAGTCTACCGTGGCGCAAATGCTGGCTGATACTATAGGCGGTATACGGCTACGTTCCGATACCGAGCGCAAACGCCTGTTTACCATAACGCCACAAAATGGACGGGCGGTAAGCAAAGCAGTGCTTTATGCGCCAGAGGCCAGCCAACGGGTTTACCGCTGCCTGCTTGAACTTGCCGAAACGCTGTTGCAGTCAGGGTTCACGGCCATTATTGATGCCGTTTTTTTGCGCCAGGCTGATCGTGTGATGTTTTATCATCTTGCTACCCGTTTGGGTGTGCCATTCAGGCTGGTGGCTTGTGAGGCACCCGAACACATGATGAAAGAACGCATTATTAAAAGGGCACAAGAAGGCAAAGACCCTTCGGATGCTACAGTAGGCGTACTGGATGCACAAACGGGCAGTTTTGAGCCGCTACCAGCAGACTGGAAGGTATTTTCATCCAGAATAGTGAATGATGGTTCGCCAGAGGATTTAAGGCTGAAAGCGCAACGACTGTGCGCTTAAGGGCGTTTGTCTGAAATGCAGCGTCACGCACCGGTTGGGTTCCGGTGCGTGACTGCTTTCAGGGTGTTTGGCTTATAGAGATAAATAGTGAACAGGCTTATTGTGGTTCAACACCTGCATTTTTGAACAATTCTGCCCATACCGGGATTTGCTGTTCTACCTTGGCTTCCAGGGCGGCTGGGTTGGCATCGTTTTCAAGTACGGTGGCGCCCAGTTTATCCATGCGTTCTACAAATTTTGGGTCTTTTAAAGCGGTAGCCAGGGAAGACTCCAGTTTTTCCATCACCGGTTTGGGTGTACCAGCCGGTGCCCATAAGGCGTGCCAGATACCAACCTGAAAGTCTTTAAAGCCTTCTTCCTGCATGGTTGGCAGGTCTGGAAGGGTAGGAGAGCGTTCTGCACTGGTAATGGCAAAGGCTTTTACTTTTTTGCCCAGGATTTGCTGCGATGTATTGGTGGTTTGGTCGCACAGCAAGTCTACCTGTTTGCCCAGCAGGTCATTCATGGCGGGTGCAGCGCCTTTATAAGGAATGGTTAGCAGGTCTACATCCATGGCGGACATTAGCATGGTGCCACACAGATGGCTGGCGGCACCCACACCGGCATTGGCCAGCGTGACTTCATCTTTGTGTGCTTTTACATACTCAACCAGCTCTTTCATGTTGTTGGCCGGAAAGTCTTCGCGGGCAATAATGGTCATGGGAACATCAACGACCATGCCGATAGGCTCAAAACTTTTAGCAGGATCATAGCCCAGTTTTTTATAGAGTGATGGAGCGGTAGAAAACCCGATGTGCATAAGCAAAATATTGTAGCCGTTAGGCTTTTGGTGGGCCACATAAGTGGTGCCGATAGTGCCACCTGCACCTGCCTTGTTTTCAACAATGACGGTTTCACCCAGTGGTTTACGCATGGCTTCGGCCAGTGAACGGGCAACGTTATCGGTAGGGCCGCCTGCCGTAAACGGGATGACCATATTAACAGGGCGATCGGGGTATTTGCTTTCTTCGGCCTGTGCTGCAAAACCCAGGAAGCCCATTGCCATGCCGGCAGCCAGTATGGTTTTTTTGAAATACAACATAGTTACTGTCCTTGAAGTAGAAATAAAAATTGTGTCTGTTTTATTTTTATAAAATAAAAAGCCGGTGCAGATGCTGCAAGCAACGAATACTTTTTGTTTTCTTTAGTAACAAACAAATATATACCTTCAGAGCCAAAAAATCATATTAATTATTTTTATTAATGGAGGATTTGATTTTTATCAGCAGAGGGTGTGGGTGTGAGGCAACTGAGTAAGTGAGTGCTGAGTAATAGGGAGCTGAGAGTGAGGGGGCTGACTTTTGAACCGTAATTAAAGCGGGCTATACGTCATGAAAAAGTCACGTAGACACAAAAAAGCCGCTTCAGTCTAATTAACTGTTAAGCGGCTAGCTTGTTGTAATGCTTGGGAATTGATGGTCGGGACAGTAGGATTCGAACCTACGACCCTCTGGTCCCAAACCAGATGCGCTACCAGGCTGCGCTATGCCCCGACTTGTTTCTTTGCTTTGTTAAGCAGCGAAGAAGTAATTATGGCATAACTATCTTGTCTTTTGCAAGTGCTTAAGTGAAATTCGCATAAAAAATGTAAAAAAACAACATTAATCTCTGCCGCGATAATGTCTGTGGTGGGGGTGTCCATGTTTTTTATAATATTTCTTGGGGTGTTTTTTGTAGTGCTTGTGCGCATGCCTTGGATGATCGTCATAATAATAAATGGCTCTTGGGCGGGCATGGCGGTGGCGCTCTACATAAACCACCGGTGGCGGCGCATAATGGCGATGCGGTCTTTCTACAACAACACCGGGTAGGCCTATTCCAATGTCCACGTTAATTTGTGCGTTGGCTGCTGATCCCATACTAAATGCGGCAACAGTAAAAAAGGGCAGTAATAGTTTCTTCATCGGGTACTCCTGTTGGTATTTGAATTTGGCTTTTGCATTAGCGGTTGTCATTGGTCCAGCGACGTGATTCAGAACGATTGTTAACGTTTCTTTCTCTTGATGAGGACAGGCTTGAACGGGATCTCTGGTCCCTGTTAATGGCAGGGCGACGAACGGTATTCTGGTCCCTGTTAATGGCAGGACGACGAGCGGTATTCTGGTTTTGTTTAACGCGGCGATTGCTTTGGGGGCGTTCAATCCAGGGGTTTTTTTGATGGTTGCGCTTTATCGATTGACGGGGAGGCGTGTTGGGTTTTGCGTCGTGGCGGGCTCGATCGGGTTTGCGGTTCCAGTTGCTACGATTGGTGTGCTTTCTGTCATTATCCCAATACCGTTTCTGGGCGGCATGACTGCGGGTTACCCAGCGACGGCGATTATTATCGTAATACCGATAGTTATTGGTCGTGTAATAAGAATTGGCGTAGCCATAACCGCTGCTGTACCCGGGGCTATAATAATCGTTGTAATAACCATAGCCATCATCAATGACGCAACCGGCAAGGCCAATAGTCAGGGCCAATACTGCAAGAATTTTTTTCATGTCTAACCTCGTGCAAAGCTTGATGGGCTGAATCTTTACTGTACAGCACTATAGGCTCATTATCAGGCAATGCCTATTTCCAATTTGTTTCGCAAAGCGACCCAAATGAAAGTAATAATTAAAAAAGGGTATATTTGGAACCCATTGAAATAATCCCGTGGCATTCCTCTGTCTGAACCTTACTGCATTCCCCTGCCTGAACCTTAATGGTTAGGTGGCGGGTCAAGGCGGGAATCTTTGCCGGTGGTGGTTTGTAACGGGTTTTATAAGGTATTTTCTAAAAATGTTGTAAAAATGTCATAAATTTCAGGGAAATATTTGTTTTTAATGGTGCGCTGTAGACAACATTTAAATTACCGTGCTATATTTCTTCTTTCTTAAGTGTTTCGCACTCGTGGTGGAATAGGTAGACACAAGAGACTTAAAATCTCTCGGGCATTGCGCCCGTGCCGGTTCGATTCCGGCCGAGTGCACCAGAGAGAAAAAGGAAGCTTGGCAGAGCGGTTGAATGCACCGGTCTTGAAAACCGGCGAGGGTTTGCGCCCTCCGTGAGTTCGAATCTCACAGCTTCCGCCAGTATGCAAAAACCCCGGATTCAGCAATGGTCCGGGGTTTTTTTATTGTTATTTTATGAGCAGGTATATAAAGTTGGACGCGAAGAAGCAAACACAAAAGGTGCTCATTAAAGGGCGTTTTTTGTGTTTGGATGCCCGCGCAATGTCAAATTTGTTAGTATGGGGTTATCTTCCGTTTTTTTATTAACGCGACGCAAGTCGTTATTTTGTTAAATTTTAATATGTCAACTAATAAGTCGTACCGTATAGAGAAAGACTTATTGGGAACTAAAGAAGTCCCCGATAATGTTTACTATGGTGTCCAAACACTACGAGCCATTGAAAATTTCAGGCTATCTGGCATTCCATTATCTCACTACCCTGATTTTATCAATGCATTTGCCATGGTTAAACAGGCAACCGCACAGGCCAATTGTGAGCTTGGGCATCTTGCCAAAGAGAAATGCGAGGCAATCAAAAAAGCCTGTCAACGAATTATCGCGGGCGAGTTTCATGATCAGTTTGTGGTGGACATGATTCAGGGCGGGGCAGGGACCTCTACCAATATGAATGCCAACGAAGTGATTGCCAATATTGCGCTTGAATCCATGAATCACGCCAAGGGTGAATACCAGTATCTGGACCCTAATAATGACGTGAACATGTCTCAATCAACCAATGATACCTATCCAACGGCAATCAGGTTGGGTTTGTTGTTTAGTCATGAGGCGTTGTTAGCAAGCCTTGATAAACTCACCGCATCATTTGCAGTTAAGGCAAATGAGTTTGATCATATTCTTAAAATGGGGCGCACCCAGCTTCAGGATGCGGTTCCAATGACTCTGGGGCAAGAATTCAAGGCTTTTGCGTCTACCTTGGCTGACGATATCCCCTTGCTGCGCTCAGTGGCAGCCAACTTGTTAACAGCGGTTAATCTGGGTGGTACTGCCATTGGTACGGGTATTAATACCGACCCTCGTTACCAGCAGCTGGCTGTTGGTAAATTAGCTGAAATTAGTGCGCAGCCCATGAAATCATCGTTTGATCTGGTTGCCGCCACCTATGATATGGGTGATTTTGTCTTGCTGTCTGGCATGCTTAAGCGTACGGCCGTTAAATTATCCAAAATTTGCAATGACTTGCGTCTGCTTTCCAGTGGGCCTCGCACGGGCATTAATGAAATCAATCTGCCAGCCCGTCAGCCCGGTAGCTCTATTATGCCAGGCAAAGTTAATCCGGTTATTCCTGAAGCGGTCAACCAGATTGCTTTTGAAATTATTGGCAATGATGTGGCTATTACCATGGCATCCGAAGCGGGTCAGTTGCAGCTGAATGTGATGGAGCCCTTAATTGCCTATAAAATGTTTGATTCAATTTGCCTGTTATCGCGTGCGATGGATATGCTCAGGGAATTGTGCATTGATGGTATTACCGCCAATGCCGCTCATTGCAGTACGCTGGCAGAAAACTCAATTGGCCTGGTAACAGCCCTGAATCCGTTTATTGGCTATGCAAACTCAACACGCATTGCCAAAAAAGCGCTAGAAACCGGTCGCGGTGTTCTTGAGCTGGTTAAAGAAGAAAACCTGCTTGATGAAAAGGTGCTGGCTGATATTTTGCGCCCTGAAAACATGATTGCGCCACGTTTGGAAAGCGTGGCAGTCTAAATCCTGTTAAATACATAAAGCAAAATCGAAGGGGCTGGAAACGGCCCCTTTTTTATTTGGGGCTCGCTGTATTTTCTTGCCTGCATCTATTCAGGGTCTGTGCGCAAAGTCTTGTTCAAATGGCTTGTGTTTGTCAGACCCTGCTAGAATAGAACGCTTGATTACCCTGATCTTGGAAAAAGGAAGAAGACAATGAAAGCAATTGAAATCTCACAGCCGGGTGGGCCGGAAGTATTAACTGTGGTAGAACGTGAGAAGCCGGTACTAAAAGCCGGTGAGGTTTTAATTAAAGTGAGCGCAGCGGGTATTAATCGCCCTGATGTGTTCCAGCGCAAAGGTTCTTATCCGCCACCGGCTGATGCCTCTGATTTGCCAGGCCTGGAAGTGGCGGGTGTGATTGTGGATGGTGATGTTTCGGGTACTAATCTTAAAATTGGTGATAGGGTGTGTGCATTAACCCCGGGTGGTGGTTATGCCGAATACTGCGCGGCGCCTGCCGGTAACTGTTTGCCTATCCCCAAGGGCCTAAGTGACGTGGAAGCCGCTGGTTTGCCTGAAACGTATTTTACGGTTTGGACCAACGTGTTTGATCGCGGCGCCCTGGCCAAAGATGAAATCTTGCTGGTGCATGGCGGTGCAAGCGGTATCGGCACAACCGCGATCCAATTGGCGCGTGCTTTTGGTAATACCGTTTACGCAACCGTGGGTAGCGATGAGCGCGTAAAGGCGGTTGAGGCCCTGGGTGCCAACAAGGGTATTAACTATAAAACCCAGGACTTTGTTGAAGAAATCAAAGCCCTTACTCATGGCAAGGGTGTTAATGTCATTCTGGATATGGTTTCGGGTGAGTATGCTAATCGCAATATCAATAGTCTGGCCGATGACGGCCGTATTGTGATTATTGCCCAGCTGGGTGGTAGTAAAGCAACGATAGACACCAGTCAGTTAATGCGTCGTCGTCTTACCATTACCGGTTCAACCCTGCGTCCACGCTCACCTGCGTTTAAAACTGACATTGCCCAGTCTTTGCAAACGCATGTCTGGCCATTACTTGAGGCAGGTAAAATCAAGCCGGTTATTCATGCCACCTTCCCCTTTGAAAAAGTGGTGGATGCGCATACCATGATG
>Ga0265295_1007165_pt1 | contig 13010 bp, 16 predicted proteins | sample Munlansysbiofilm_FD_192503 | JGI IMG/M metagenome (GOLD analysis project Ga0265295, IMG submission 192503) | Leachate microbial communities from a municipal landfill in Southern Ontario, Canada - Methane capture system biofilm | ecosystem: Engineered > Solid waste > Landfill > Unclassified ... | reverse complement strand
CTTCTCTATACTGACCTTCATTCCCGTCGGCTTGATGCTGGTGATAACAACCCCTGAAGGAAGTTTGAAGTCCTCTTTCCGCAATGGAATCTTGTTGCTGCCTTCCTTTACGCCGGAAAGGTCTATCTCTGCGACAACATCCCCCTCCTTCGGCAGGGGAATAAGACTTGAAAGGGTCCTCAGTTGCAGCTCAACCGAATCCGGGGAGCTCTTTCCAAGCAGCATGTTCTCCGGCAGATTCCTGAACTGAAGGGGCGCGGAAACGGTTATTATCTCTCCCTGTCTGGCCGTTATGGCAAGCCAGCAAATGAATACCAGCAAGAATGTGCATATTTTCGGCTTGATATTCCTGAAAAGGCGTCTGGCAAGGGAAATATGGGCTGCCTCGGAAGGAGGCGGAGACAGGAGTGCGGCAAGCCTTTCGGAAAGCTGCCGCGTGTCAGCCATCTTTTCCAGGTTGCCGGAAAGGGCCAGAGACACCTCGCCCCTCTCCTCCGAAACGACTAGCACGGCCGCATCAGAGCGCTCCGAAAGACCCAGTGCGGCGCGGTGTCGCGTCCCGTAACACTGGGGTATCCCGGTATTCGTTGAGAGGGGAAGGTGACAGGAAGCGCGGGAGATTTTTCCGTTCCGTACCAGAAGCGCTCCGTCATGAAGTGGAGAGCCATCCTTGAATATGCATCCGATTAGTTCTCCGGATATCCCGCTTTCCACCCGTACCCCATTGGAAAGATATTCGTCCACCGGTTCTTCACGCTGGAGTATGATGATGGCGCCGGTACGGGTCTCCGCCAGAGAGAAAACGGAGTTTACGAGTTCATCGAGGTCAACGGGATGCCCGGGCTCCGGCTTTCCGAAGATGTTGCGCAGCGGGCTTATGCGGTACAACGCCTGACGGATCTCCGCCTGAAAGATTACGATAATGAGAACGAAAAGAGCAGTACCCAGTTCCTGGAGTATCCAGCTCGTCATGAAAAATCCGAGGTTCTTGGTAAACAGGTAAACTACACCCAGGAAACCAAGACCTACTACCACCTGAAATGCCTTGGTGTGCCTGAACCAGCCGTACAGGTTATAGACCAGAAGACTCATGATGATGATATCTGCGATGTCCTGCCAGCGGATGACGGGTGCCACGAAAAAACCTTTCTGAATATGTATATTTATCCACGGAAAAGAAGATTTGACTTTCCCGGCAATGCACAATGTTGTTATTCTCGGCCAAGGACCGGTCAGGAAAACCGGACATTACTTCCCAGGCGGCGGATCGCCTCGTAAGGATCCCGATTACATGAAAAACACCTCTCCGAAAGGAACCGGCATACGCGATATGTTCGCGGCAATCGCTCCCAGGTACGACCTGTTGAACAGGCTCCTTAGTTTCGGAATAGACAATTCATGGCGCCGGTCGGCCGTGGCGAGGCTCTCATGTCCGAAAGGCGGCGTCATCCTGGATGCGGCATCTGGTACCGGAGACATGGCTCTGGCTGCCGCACGCATTGACAGCGCCACCCGGATTGTGGGCGTTGATTTTTGCGGTGAAATGATGAAAATCGCTGAAACGAAAATCGGCGCGTCGAAGTATCGGGACAGGATAAAGCTGGCGGTCGCATCGTGCGAGGCGCTTCCCTTCCGTGAAGGTGTTTTTGACGCCGCAACAATAGCCTTCGGCATCCGAAACGTCCGGAACAGAAAACAGGGCCTTCGCGAGATGCTTCGCGTACTGGCACCGGGAGGCATTCTGGTGGTACTGGAGTTTTCCGAACCTCCATCACGGTTTTTCAGGCCTTTTTACAGCTTCTACCTCAGACGGTTGCTGCCCGCCGTAGGAGGGCTCCTGTCGGATTCCAGCGCCTATAGATATCTGCCGGAATCCGTCGAGGCCTTTCCGGACCGGCGCGCATTCGAGGCGCTTATGACCGAAGCGGGTTTCTCGCACACCCGGCATACTGATCTCAGCTTCGGCATCGTTACCATTTACGAGGGGTGGAAACCATTCACTTCCCCTTGATAAGCTCCTCAACCTTTAGTTCCAGGTCGTCGCCGTTAACCGCATGAACCCGGCGATCACCCTGCTCACTCCGGACCAGACCCTCATCAACCCATTTCAATATGAGTGTCCTGGAAACTCCAAACTTGGACTCGGCCTCTTCCACCGTATACCACGTCTTTGATAAAGGCATTCAAATCATCTCCTTTCATTCAGGAGGGTTCAGTATAACGATAATCAGCGTCGATACAACAAAAAATCTCGGCGGAACTCTTTCAATGCACACTTCTTCCCTCCCGGAATTGCATCAGGGCGCCGGGATATCCCGGCGGCAACAGGCGGAAAGTGGCAACCTTGACAGGAAATACCCTTTTCTGTATAACTTGGACACTGTTCAGGACAAAGGAACAGCAGGGAGAAAATTGTGTTTATCGTAGCCAATTTTTTTGTCGCCATCGGGCAGATTCTTGATTTTTTACTGACAATCTACATGTACATGATTATTGCCTGCGCGCTGATATCATGGGTTAATCCTGACCCGTACAACCCCATTGTCAGCTTTCTCCGCCGCGCCACTGAACCCCTTCTTTACCGTCTGCGCAAAAGGCTTCCCGCATTGGGCGGTCTGGACCTTTCTCCCCTCATCGCACTCCTTGCCATATATTTTCTGAAGAAATTCGTCGTAACATCAATCATCGATCTCGGATACCGGCTTAAACTCGGCATAGGAGGGATTCAGTGAAAATCACGCCACTGGACATACAGCAACAGCAATTCAAGGGAAAACTTTTCGGCGGACTGAACCCTGATGACGTCGATTCATTTCTCCAGGCCGTTTCCAGGGAAATGGAAAGCCTGAACAGAGAAAACACGAATCTGCGCGAAGAGATTCAGAAATGCCAGTCAGAATCGGAGATACTCGTTCAAAGGGAAAAAGAGTTGCGCGAGATGCTTCTTTCCGCCCAGAAGATAACCGATGAAATGAAAAACAACGCCAGGAAAGAGGCCGATCTGGTCATCGCGGAAGCTGAAGTCCAGGCGGAAAAGATTGTCGCCAACTCCCAAAACCGGGCCGTTCAATTGAAAAACGAGATCCAGGAACTGCGCCGACAAAAGGCCCAGTTTGAATCCGCGTTCCGCGCCCTGCTCGACTCTTATTCCAGAATGCTGGCCGTTACCGATGAGTAACTCCACAACCGATGGACTCAGTGTAACCGAAACAGAGAGCGGCGTAACTTTTTCCATCCATGTCCAACCAGGCGCCAGCCGCAATGAGATTATCGGACCAAGCGGAAGTGAATTGAAAATCCGCCTTACCTCCCCGCCGGTTGAGGGCGCCGCCAATAAACTCTGCCGTCAATTCCTGGCCAAACTGCTTCGTGTCGCCAAATCGGACGTTCAAATAATCGCTGGCGAAAAATCAAGGCACAAAATCATCAGAATTGAAGGCATAACCGGGGAAGCAGTCCATAAACTCGCACTGTCAGCACGGAGTAACAAATGAAAGCCAGAGACATAATGATAACGGATGTGCCTACCATTTCCAGGAAGACATCTCTCAAGGACGCAGTACTGAAACTCAAAAAAAACTATGGGGACAAGAGCTTCCTTAACGCAGCTCCCGGTCTGGTTGTCGTCAATGAATGGGGGGAGCTGTCCGGTGTGTTGATGCCCTTGACCATTATGCAGACGCTCCTCGAGGATACCACCTCCGCTGATCCATCCACAAAGGAAAACATGGGCAGCTTTGAACATTTATGCGATAAAATCAAAGACAAGCTGGTTGAGGACGTAATGGAGAGAGAACCCATTTCAGTAACCGAAGACGCTCTGCTCATCGATATCGCTTCACTTTTCGTAAAATACCGTTTTCAGAGAATTCCTGTAGTAAGGGACAAAAAGGTGGTGGGCATCATCTATCGGACCCCCCTCCTGTTCGCCATGACCAACAGCCTCTTCAAATAAATTACATCGTTGCAAGAATTCATCCCCGAAGCGGTTCTGGTCGGGAAAACACCCGGAAAACTCCTGAAATTAATGACTACCGATAGAATCAACCGGGCACGACGAATCAAACTTTCGGAACATCAATAACCAGACCGTGAGCCTTGCCCGGCCAAAGGGGTTGACAAACACGGGGGACAGTTCTTATATTTATCTTTATAATGTCTCAGGAGGTAGTAAAAATGCCATTATATGAATATCACTGCTCAGATTGCGGCAAGGAATTCGAACTGCGCCAGAAATTTTCCGACGCTCCCGCCACCGTTTGCCCCGCCTGCGGTGGCGCCATTGAAAAGATGATTTCCAGAACAAGTTTTTCCCTGAAGGGGAGCGGCTGGTACAGTGAGGGTTACTCTAAGGACTCCCGACCAAGCACCCCGAGCATCTGCCCGAAAGATGGCGCTTGCGCCTCATGCCCCTCGGCGTCGGCCTGAAACGCCTCGTCAGAATCCCCCGAACGGGGGATTTTTTTTGCCCCGGGTTTCTGACCATTCACATGCCGGGTAATCTATCATGGAGCGCCTCCGAAACGGTGGCGCGTTACGAAAATCTCCGGAGGAGCTTACTTACATGGCTAAAATTATTGATGGAAAGGCCATCGCCAAAAAAATCAGGGGCGACATTGCATCGGAAGTCAAGAAGCTCACATCTCAGGGAGTCCGCCCCGGACTCGCCGTGGTTCTGGTGGGAGAAAACCCGGCCAGCAGGGTTTACGTGAGCATGAAGGAAAAGGCCTGCGGTGAGGTGGGTATATTTTCCGCCGAATACACCCTCCCCGCGGATACCCCGGAGGCGGAGCTTCTCTCTCTCATAGGAAAACTGAACAATGATGAAAGGATACACGGAATCCTCGTTCAACTGCCGCTTCCGAAACACATGGATGACCTCGGGATTCTGGAAGCCATTTCGCCGGAAAAGGACGTAGACGGATTTCATCCTTTCAACATGGGAAGACTCATCATCGGCAGACCGGTTTTCCAGCCCTGCACACCCTATGGGATCATGGAGCTTCTGCGGGAGACCGGCATCGATCTTAAGGGCAAGGAAGTTGTCGTGGTGGGCCGCTCCAACATAGTGGGCAAGCCGGTGGCTTTCATGTGCATGCACCAGCACGCCACCGTGACCATCTGCCACACGAGGACCGTGGACCTCCCGGCAAAGATAGGGGCGGCGGATATCCTGATCGCAGCGGCCGGCAAAGCGGAGATGATCCGGGGCGAATGGATAAAGGAGGGCGCCGTGGTCATCGATGTGGGCGTGAACCGCCTTCCCGACAACAGGCTCGTGGGCGACGTGGAGTTCCAGCAGGCTTCCCGGCGCGCCTCCCACATAACGCCTGTCCCGGGCGGCGTTGGGCCGATGACCATCACCATGCTCCTCAAGAATACCCTTCAATCCGCGAAAATGACTCTGGAAACCATGCAAAACAAGCAGTGAACCGCTATCGTCATTCCGCAACAATGGAGGACTTATGAAAATAAAAAAGGCGATCTTTCCCGTCGCCGGTCTCGGTACCCGCTTTCTCCCAGCCACCAAGGCCTCGCCCAAGGAAATGCTCCCTCTCATCGACAAGCCTCTTGTCCAGTATGTGGTGGAAGAGGCGGTGGCGGCCGGTATTGAGCAGATCCTTTTCGTAACCGGCCGCAACAAACGGGCCATTGAAGACCATTTTGACATTGCCTTTGAGCTGGAGTCCGTCCTGCGAGAGAAGGGAAAAGAGGATGAATTCAAGGAGGTCCGCGACATCGCGGAGATGGTAAGCATTTACTACGTCCGTCAGAAACAGGCGCTGGGTCTGGGCCATGCGATTCTCTGCGCCAGGGAATTCGTGGGCAACGAGCCGTTTGCCGTGCTCCTTGGCGACGACATCATAGATTCGGACAGACCGTGCCTCAGCCAGCTGCTGGCTGTTCATGAAAGACACCAGGGCTCCGTGCTGGCACTTGAGCAGGTGCCCATGGAAAACATCTCCGCTTACGGATGCGTCGACGCGGAAGAGATTTCGCGTGGGATTTACAAAGTGAACAATCTGGTGGAAAAACCGAAAAGGGAAGACGCGCCTTCCGACCTTGCCATCATCGGCCGCTATGTCCTTACTCCGGAAATCTTTCCAATCCTTGAGCGGCAGACGCCTGGGAAAGGCGGAGAAATCCAGCTTACCGACGCCATTCTGAGACTCTCCCGTAATGAACCCATCTATGGTTGCAGATTCGAAGGAACCCGTTATGACTGTGGAGACAAGCTGGGTTTCCTGAAGGCAACACTGGATATGGCGTTGAAGAGGGACGAATTGGGCAAGGAACTGGAGGAGTACCTGAAGAAACGCCTGTGCTGAAAACCCGACCATACGGATGGATTCGTCCGGAACGCCGGAATATTATGAGGGATGTTTCCATCCGTCTAACGGATGCGGCCGTGGATTCCTCCCTGGCTGATTCCATACTGGAAAAAAGCTATAAGGTTAAATTGCTCTTTGGGGTAGGCCTTGGGAAAACCTCCCAGGGGTCCGATTGACCTGAGAGCGCGGAAAACCTCGGAGTCAAGAATCTTGCTTCCCGATGACTGGAGCAACTGTATATTCTGGATTTCTCCCCTGCGGTTGAAGGTAATCTTTACCGGGGTCACCCCCTGTATACCCGACCGCGCAGCTGCATCCGGATAGCGCCACACCCCATAGACCGCGCTTTCGAAACGACGGAGAAAAGAACCGAACTGGATATCGTCCGTGTTCAGAAACTTGGTGTCGCCCTCATCAATCTCCGTGTCGTATTTTTTGCGGTAAGACTCCTCCAGCCGGGCCATCCTGCCCGCGCTGGGGTAGAGTTTCGCCAGGTCCGGCAGGTCCTTTCCCTTCCTCCTTACTTCCCCCGCCCTCTTTTTTTCCGCGCCCTCTTTCGATACCACGCCGGTTTCGGCCCTGGATACGGGTTCATCCGAGATGGTTCTCTCCCGCTCTTGCTCTTTAGGCGCCGGACGAACCGGTTCGGGCCGGGATTCCCTGCGCGGAGCGGAAGCAATCCTGTCACGCTCCCTTTGTCCACGGGGCGCGCGTTCCCTCACGACCCGCCGCTTTCGCTCCGCAAGCCTCCTGGCAGGCGCCTTTGAAGGAGGCGCCTGCTTCAATTCGGGAATATCCGACAATTCAACCATATATGCTTCCTGTTTTACCTCGCGCTTGCTCTCCGGAAACATGTAGAACACGGTGAAAATCGCCAGGTGCGCTATCAGTGATAGCGTCAGGAAATAGAGAAAGACTTTTTCTATGTACTTATCTGACATTTATCTCTTCGGTGGGTTGAATGAACCTATATTCGGCGGCTGGAGACATACTTCGTTCTCTTCGGACAACTCCAACTGCCGTTTTCAGGATGAAAGCTTCCGGTTATTTTAGGAAAATACCCGAATAAATGCAACGAGGGACTATGCAAGCGTCTTGTACAGCAATACAGCGCCAAACAGGAGGAACATGACTCCCGCGGCGCGGTGGATATAGTGAAGGGGCATAAAACGGAGAAGCTGTCTTCCCAGGAATATTCCCAGGAGAGAAACCAGCCAGAGAGCAAGGGTTGAAGCGCAGAAAACCGTCAGTGGCGCGTCATACTGGGCCGCCAGGCTGAGGGTTACAATCTGGGTCTTGTCTCCAAGTTCCGCCAGGAGGATCATGAAAAAGGCTGTTCTGATGGCGTCAGAAGCGGCAAAACCTCTCTCTTCTCCGTCCGGCTCAGCCGAATGCAGCAGAGTGGAAATCCCGAAATAGAAGAAAAGACCGGCAGACGCAAGCTTTGTCCAGAAAAGGGGAAAGATGGCGAACAGCGCCTTGCCGAGAAGTACGGCCGCTACGTTCAGAACCGTAAAGGCAAGGGCGATGCCAATGAAAACCTTTTTCCATGGATAGCGGGCAGCGAGGGCCATGGCCGTCAACTGCGTCTTGTCCCCCAGCTCCGCGAGAAAGATTATGCCAAAGGTAGTCGCAAGAACCGTGATATCCAGAAAACCTCCCGGTTTATAGCATGCGTCGGCGCACTACAGGATCACATCGTCCGCAAGTTCGTTGGTGTCATCGGGCTTTTTTGGAAAATGACGGGCCAGCTCAGCGCCGCATGCGGAAATTACCTTGCACAGGGCATCGCAGGCGCGTTTCTCCCGCATGCCGAGGGAAAGCTCCCCGGCCAATGATTGCCATATTTCACGGGATATCCTGTTGTCAATGCCGCGGTCTCCCAGTATCCACACCTTGTGCTCCAGAAGAGATAGAAAGATGAGGATGCCCGTCTCATCCCTGGTGCGGTACAGGCCCTTCTCGAAAAAGGCCCGCACAGCCCTTTCCCGCACCGCCTCATCAACTCTCTTCCGGCCGACAAAATGGAGTTTCAGCTGCTCGAATCGACGGAACAGATATCTAGCAGGAAAAAAGAGGAGAAAAACCAGAGGGATATAGGTCCAGATGGACGCTCCCAGCAGGACCATCTCCGTTCCCGGACCTCCTTCATGCCCCCACTCGGATGCTGTGCCCCACAAGGTACAGATACGGAAAGCAAGCTCCAGGATAAAAGCCCCCAGCGCCGCCATCAGTACCGCTCCGAGGGTCTCGGCCTCCCGGTAACTGTCGCTCCGATCCACAACCATGGCGACGATTTCTCCGGAGGTCCCCTCTTCCGCGGCCTTGATTGCGGACTTTATCCTGGTGTTCTCATCTTCGCTGAAAAAAATCTCGCTCCTTTTTCCGTTCATAAACTCCACCTGTCTCCCGTAAGCCCGGCTGTAAAGCTACCAGTCTCCCGAAGCCCCTCCTCCTCCGAAATCACCGCCGCCACCGGAAAACACATCGCCGCCACCGGAGAAACCACCACCGCCATATCCCCCGCCAATAAAAGGACCACCGCCAGAACCGCCGCCCCTGCGTCCGGAGCCAAAGAGGACGCTCACAAAAAGGCCGGCGAAAAAGCCGAAAACAGCCAGGACGAGAACCAACACCGGACCAAGACCTGATGAGAGAATTGACGCGACCAGGGGAAGACCCACTGCGCCGGCGAGTCCTCCGAGAACCTTTGATATGGCGCCCAGCACAACACACCCGATAAACAGGAAAAGAAACAAGGTGAGGAAGGACGATGAACTCCCACCCCTTTGGCCGGATTTCTCCGGCCCCGCTGTGTACTCCCCTTTTACGGCGGCCATTATCGCGGTGACTCCGGCATGGACCCCTCCGTCAAAATCACCTGCTTTGAACCGGGGCGCAATCTCTCCGCGGATAATCCTTCCGGAAAGGAGGTCTGTGAGCTTACCCTCCAGTCCCCTCCCCACCTCAATCCTGATCTTTCTTTCCTGTTTCGCAATCAGCAGGATGGCCCCGTTGTCCTTTCCCTTCTGCCCAATCTTCCAGGACTCGGCCACCTTTATTGAATACTCTTCCAGGCTCTCCCCTTCCAGGCTTGGAATAGTCAGGACCACGATCTGCGTGGAATCGCTCTTCTCGAATGCGGCCAGCTCCTGTTCCATCTTGCTCACAGCGGATGAGGAGAGCATCCCCCCGGTGTCGTTCACATGGGCGCGCAGCGGCGGCACATCAAGGGCGGCGCCAAGGGAGGGAATCAATAAAAGCAGCAGGACTGCGAGAAAGGTCTTCATGGATTTCCACCTTCAGACTGTTCGGGTCTTTTTTCCATCAAAACTTGATCTTCGGCGCGGTCTTCGCCCCTTCTTCCGCCTTGAACGGCTCCTTCCGCTTCAGCTTGAGAAGGAGGGAATTGGTCAGGGAATTGGGGAAGGTCCTGATACTCACGTTGAATGTCTCAACCGACTTGTTGTAGCGGACGCGGGCGACATTGATCCGGTTTTCCGTTCCTTCCAGCTGGTCCTGCAGGGAAAGGAAGTTCTGGTTCGCCTTCAAGTCAGGGTAGCGCTCCGCCACCACCATAAGCCTGGAAAGGGCGCTGGAGAGTTCTCCCTGGGCCTGCTGGAATTTAGCGAGCATGGCAGGATCGTCCAGCATCTCTTTGGACACCTGCATCGACCCGACCTTGGAGCGCGCCTCGGTGACCGCCTTGAAGGTATCCGCCTCATGTTTCGCATAACCTTTTACCGTCTCCACCAGGTTTGGTATCAGGTCGGCGCGCCGCTGATAGGTAGCCTCCACGTCACCCCATGCGGCGAATACCGCCTCCTCGTTGGCTTGAATCGTGTTGTAGCCGCATCCGGAAAGCGCCGCCAGCAGAAAAACGCCTAGAAAATACAGTGACAGTCTTTTCATGGTACCTCCATTTGTCTTTTTAGTCAGGTGCTCGACCGGTTTTACACCGTTATTAGAGCCGTCGAGGGTCGAACGTCTAAGGTATTCAGTATAATCAGTGTCACGAAATCCGTCGAGGGTCGAGCGTCAAAAAATCTCAAACCCCTTCGGACGGTTTCGAAGCAGCAACCGCCGAGGCCGCCCAATCCACCTGGGACATCATGCCGCGCAGCACCGACACTTCCCTTGAGTCCAGTTCCGCGCGGGAAAAGATGCGCCGCAAGGTGCGCATGAGGTGCGCAGGATTCAGGGGATCGAGAAAACCGATGCCCAGCAGGGTTTCTTCCATATGGCGGTACATGGCTTCCATCTCGCCCGTCTCCGCCAGTTCCCGCAAGACCGGGGGGACTCCATTGGCCAGCCCACGCGACAATTCATAGCAGAAGATGAGAACCGCCTGTGCAAGATTCATGGAGCCGTATTCATCAGAGGTGGGTATGGTGGCCTGCCACCTGCACAGGGACAGTTCATCGGTTGTCAGGCCGCTGTCCTCCCGTCCGAAAACAAGGGCAACGTCACCCTCGCCCATGCGTGAACGAAGTTTTGCAACGGTTTCCACCGGGTCCATGATCTCCTGCCGGTATTTGCCGAATCTGCGGGTGGTGGCAATGGAGATAACGGTATCGGCAAGGGCCTCTTCCAGGGAATCGAAGCGCACCGCCGAGTCCAGGATATCCCGGGCGGAAACAGCGAAGCGCCGGGCATCCGATTGATCCGTTCGGCATCCCTTCACCAGGCGCAGACTCTTCAGGCCCATATTTTTCATGGCGCGACAGACCATGCCCACGTTTCCGGAATTCTGAGGTTCAACGAGCACGATATGGACCCTGTCCAGAATCCGACGTGACTCCGCAGACGGATGGGTCGGGAGGTTGTCCGACGTCATGCCGGAGAGCCCCCCTGCCCCTTAGCCGCCAGGGCCTTTTCATAGCCGGCGAGGAAGGCGCGGCGGTTCAGGTCGACGAAGGCCTCGGGCACCCGTGACAGCACCGCCTTTTCCGCGCTTTCCCTGGTTACGGCGCCCGTAAGGGCGACCATGGCCCCCAGGGCGACGATATTGGCCACAATGGCCCTGCCGATGTCGTTTTTGGCCGTGTTGATGATGGGAAACCTCACCACGGAGAAGTTCCCTTGGGGCATCCTCTGCACCATGTCGGAATCCACAAGCAGTACGCCCCCTTCTTTCAGGTCGCGGGAATATTTATCGCAAGCCTCCTGCGTCAGGGCAAGGAGCGCGTCAACGGCTGTCGCCTTGGGAAAATCAATGGGCGCGTCGGAAATGACAACCTCAGACTTGGAAGCGCCACCGCGGGCCTCCGGACCGTAACTCTGTGATTGCACCGCCTCCTTGCCGTCATAGATGGCGGCCGCCTCTCCCATGATGATCCCGGCCAGGATAAGCCCCTGCCCCCCGGCCCCGGAAAATCGTATCTCATATCTGTTGGCGGACATCATTGTCTCCTATGTTCTAATTCGGCACTGCCTTCGACATGACACTGGTACTGCCCCCTCACCCGGCCTCCGGCCGCCTCTCTCCCACCTTGGGGAGAGGGAATAAGTGTCACCTAGAATGCAGCATTAAAAAGCTCTATACCTTCTTTTCCGTCCTATTGCTCCATTGACTCCCGGACCCGTTCCACGAGGCGGCCATACACCTTCACATATTCGGGCTTGTCTTCCCTGTGGAGAACCCCGGTCAGAACCTTGCCCTGGAGCTTTTCCGGCGGCATCTTATCCGCCGCCGCTACCGGAACGGCTATCTCTTTCAGGTGATTCATCATCTCTATTACCGACTTGAACTTGTTCTTGCGGCCGTATGTGGTGGGGCAGCTGTCCATTATCTCCACCACTGAAAAACCCTTGTGGCTGATGGCCTCCGAAAGCAGCTTGTCTATCTGTGAGGCATGGAACGCGGTCCCGCGGGCGACGAACGTGGCGCCCGCCCCGATAGCGAGCCTGGCGATATCGAACGGGGGATCAGGATTCCCGTAAGGTGTTGTGGACGCCTTGGCCCCGTAAGGGGTTGTGGGTGAAAACTGCCCTCCGGTCATGCCATATATGTTGTTGTTCATTATGAGATAGGTGATGTCGATGTTTCGGCGGCAGGCATGGATGAAGTGATTGCCGCCTATGGCGACACCGTCTCCGTCCCCGCCGACACAGATGACATTCATTTCCGGCTTCGTCATCTTTATGCCGGTGGCGAATGCGACACCCCTCCCGTGGGTCGTATGCAGGGTGCAGAAATCCAGGTAGCCCGGGAGTCTGGATGCGCACCCGATACCGGAGACGATGGCGGTCATGTCCTTGTCCAGGGAAAGGGCGTCAATGGCGCGTATCAGTCCCTTCATCACTATTCCGTGACCGCATCCCGGACACCAGATATGGGGAAGCTTGCCCGGACGTATGTATTTTTGGTAGTCGAAACCCATGGATCAGCGCACCTCCTGTATGGCGGCAAGGATCTGTCCGGGATTGACGGGCTCGCCGTCCACGCGGAAGATCCCGCTTACCGGCGCACTCCCCTCCACGCATCTCCTTACCTCGTGTATGGTCATCCCCAGGTTCATCTCAGGGGTTATAATCGCCTTCACCCGTTTCCCCAAGGCGCGAATCCGGCCTTCCGGAAACGGCCAGTAGGTGATGATGCGGAACAAACCGGCCCTGATCCCCCGCTTCCTCGCCTGGTTCACCGCGTAACGGGCCGAGCGTGAGATGGAACCGAAC
>Ga0265295_1007164_pt1 | contig 13012 bp, 8 predicted proteins | sample Munlansysbiofilm_FD_192503 | JGI IMG/M metagenome (GOLD analysis project Ga0265295, IMG submission 192503) | Leachate microbial communities from a municipal landfill in Southern Ontario, Canada - Methane capture system biofilm | ecosystem: Engineered > Solid waste > Landfill > Unclassified ... | reverse complement strand
GTCCCACCAATACCGCTAAAAACGGCTGCTCCCGAAGCAATCGCAAGCATGCGGCCGAAACGATCGGTCAGCATCTGTCCAATGCAGCCCGGCACGATGAGCATAGCAACCGTCAGAATGATACCGACGGCTTGCAACGCCGCTACAATCGTCAGAGACAGCAATGAGAGGAACAGGTAATGGAGAAAGGTTGTGTTAAGGCCCACGGCCCGGGCCTGGTTAGGATCGAACAAATAAAGCAGAATGTCCTTGCGGACGATCGCAAGAATGGCGAGCGTGAGACCGGCTGCGCCGATCGCTTGAACCATATCGTTGCGTTCAATGCCAAGCAGACTGCCGAAAAGAATGTGGTTCAAATGAACGTCCGTCGTGATCTTCGTAAACATCACGAGTCCGATGGCAAACAAGCCCGTAAAAACCACGCCCATCACCGTATCGCCCTTGAGACGGCTGTGATTCGTGATCCAGCCGGTTCCGGCCGCACAGACCAGGCCGGCAAAAAATGCGCCAACCGCTAGCGGTAAGCCGAGAACATACGCCAGCACAATACCGGGTAAGACGGCATGACTGACAGCATCTCCCATCAGTGACCAGCCTTTAAGCACGAGATAACACGAGAGCAATGCGCACGTGCCGCCAACTAGCGCAGCCATGAACATGGCTTCAACCATGAAAGCATATTGGAAAGGTTCGAGCAGAATGTGTAGATTCATTTTTCTAACTCCTATTCGTAATCATAATCGTGGGAGATTAAGTGTGAAAGCTTAAGTGTAAGAGGCGAAAGTGTGGAGATTAAGTGTGAGATTAAGTGTCGTTATCGGTGTCGGTCTTGAAACGTCTCGTTTCTGGATGCGGGGAAAGATTAAAGTGTAAGATTAAGTGTAAGAGACGAAAGTGTGGAGATTAAGTGTGAGATTAAGTGTCGTTATCGGTATCGGTCTTGAAACGTCTCGTTTCTGGATGCGGGGAGAGATTAAAGTGTAAGATTAAGTGTAAGAGACGAAAGTGTGGAGATTAAGTGTGGAGATTAAGTGTGAGATTAAGTGTCGTTATCGGTCTTGAAACGTCTCGTTTCTGGATGCGGGGAGAGATTAAAGTGTAAGATTAAGTGTAAGAGACGAAAGTGTGGAGATTAAGTGTGAGATTAAGTGTGAGATTAAGTGTGGAGACGGCTAGCTGAGGACAGCTTCGCCCTACCTTCCTACCTTCCTACCTTCTTACCTTCCTACCTTCCTACCTTCTTACTTTCCTACCTTCTTACTTTCCACCTATCCTTTCTTCACATCCCTTTCGAATGCGGGACCGGTTCCGCGTCGCCAATAATCAGCAAGGCATCGGTCGTCCGACGCGCCTTACGGCGGGCGGCGATCATACCGTGCTTAGGGGCAAAAAAGAACGCGACAAAAAACACCGCCGTTTGGAGACAGACAATACAGCCGCCTGTTGAGCCATTGAGAAAGTAGCTCACATAAGCCCCCAACATGCTTGTGACGACACCCATGATACAGGCAATGAGCATCATCCGGCCAAAGTTATCAGTCAGTTGATACGCCGTTGCGCCCGGGGTCACGAGCATCGCAATCACAAGAATGGCCCCAACCGCCTGCAACGCCGCAACAGCCGTTGCGGCCAGAAGCGTCAGCAGCGTGATGTTGAGCACCGTCGTATTCAGACCAATCGCTTTAGCCTGGTTGGGATCGAAAGCAAACAGCAGCAAATCTTTCCACTTCAGCGCAATCACAAGCAGCGCAACAGCGGAAATAACAAGCATCTGAATGATGTCACCGTCAGCAATGCCCAAAACATTCCCGAACACGATCGTCTTGAGGCTGATATTGCTTGGAAACAGCGAAATCATCAACACCCCCGCCGCAAAGAAGGTTGTGAAAACAATTCCGATTGTGGCATCTTCACGAATGCGTGTTTTGCTTTTTACGACTCCCATAACGAGTGCCGCGAGCAACCCGCTGATAAAGGCCCCGATGATAAACGGAATGCCGATCAGATAGGCAACGGCTACGCCGGGAACAATGGCGTGAGAGAGCGCATCCCCCATGAGCGACCAGCCCTTCAGCGTCACAAAGCAGGAAAGTAACGCGCAAACGCCACCGATCACGCCACTGATTACAATGGCCTTGATCATGTACTCGTATTGCAGCGGTATTAAAAGATATTCGATCATTTCCCTGCCTCCTCTTCATCTTCGGGATGCCAGTGGTCAACCAAGCGCCCATCATGACCGAAGACAAGCGGCTCTTCGTCATCGCTCAGGACACTGAACTCATGGCGGGCACCATCCGGGATATCCGCATGCTCAAGCCGCAAATCACGCAGCGTTCCGCCAAAGGCCTGTGCAAGATTGCTCTGTGTAAACGTATCGCGCGTCGGGCCGGCAGCAATGACGGTACGGTTAATAATCACCACGCGGTCGCAAAAACTCGGCACGAGTCCCAAGTCGTGCGTACTGACGAGAATCAGATGTCCCTCGCGGCGTAATTCACGAAGCAGCTCAATGATTGCTCCTTCTGTCTGCACATCCACGCCGGTAAACGGCTCATCGAGCAGCACAATACGACCGCGTTGCGCCAGCGCACGCGCGAGGAAGACGCGCTTCTTTTGTCCGCCTGACAATTCGCCGATCTGTCGGTCCTTATATTCAAGCATGTTGACACGTTTCAGTGACTCGAGTGCAATCTCACGATCTTCGGCACGCGGGATACGCAGAAAATTCATATACCCGTAACGGCCCATAAGAACAACGTCGAGTACACTGACGGGAAAGGCCCAGTCAACATCCTCAGATTGCGGAATATAGGCAACGAGGTTCTTTTTTTGCGCAGCCTGAACGGGTTTTCCGCCGATCGTCACGCTCCCCCGGGTTGGATTGAGGAAGCCCATGATCGTCTTAAACAACGTCGACTTGCCGCTGCCATTCACGCCTACTAATGCGCAGATCGTTCCGGCCTTTAAATCAAACGTGGCATCGAACAGCGCCACGTGTCCATTGTTATATGCAACGGTCACTTCATTCACATGTAGGTCAATCGTCGAGGCCTGCAATTGACGGTTCTGTTTTTTTACTTCTTGTGGCATCGTTTCTACCCTTCATTTGTTTGGCGATGTCACTAACGTACCATTTTTGAGAATACTAAATCTACTAAAGAAGCTGAAGGGGGGGAATTGGGTGATAGGTGGTAGGGGGTAGGTGGTAGGTGGGAGCTTAAGTGAGGAGATTAAGTGTAAGATTAAGTGTCACGAACGACAGCCCCGACCCCATCAGTAGAGCCAGTACAGCGAGACCGTTGCGATACCGATACCGATTATGATCAGGGAATACCATCCCAACCCTGGCCCCCCCCATTCGGCGAAGCCGTAAAGCAGTCTAACCGGCCGAGGTGGTAACCTCGGAATAATGTTCTCAAAATCTACGTTAAAAAACGCAGGCAAGTGGCACCCAAGCTTCGTGCTCTTCGTGGTGAATCACGACACACAAGCATCTGAAACGGTTTTTAGGACGATGGACGATAGACGATCAGGGGCTACTAAGTGGGAAGTGAGAAGTGGGGAGTGCAGGGAAGCGGCTATCGCTTCTGCTTCTTAAAGCCGTCGACAATGGTGCGGGCATTGTAGTGAAGCAACTTGAGATACGTCGGCGCAACGCCGTCGGCATCTGTCAGCGAATCGACGTATAGCACGCCGCCATAGCTGGCGCCGCTTTCTTTACACACCTGCCGCATCGGTTTATCGCTAATCGTGCTCTCACTGAAAGCAACCGGGATCGCATTCGCACGAATCATATCGACAACCTTCTGCACCTGCTGGGGCTTAGCCTCGGAGTCGGCATTCACCGGCCAGAGGAACAGCTCCTGCATGTTATTATCGCGTGCAAGGTAGCTAAACGCCCCTTCGCTCGTCACGAGCCAACGGCTCTGCTCAGGAATTTCGGCCAGTGTGGCACGCATCGGCTCCTCAATCGCCTCGATTTCTTTCGTATAAGCAGCCGCATTCGCATTATACGCGTCAGCATTGTCAGGGTCGAGCGCAACAAGTGCTTTGCGGATATTTTCCACATACACCTTCGCATTGCTTGGTGACATCCATGCGTGCGGGTTGGGCTTGCCGTCATACGGCCCCTCGCCGATACTCATCGGCGCCACGCCGTCACTCAGATCCGCACTTGGCACATCACGCACGCTACCCATAAACTTTTCAATCCATCGCTCCAAGCCCAAACCGTTACGAATCACCAAATCCGCCGACTGCGCCTTCACAATATCCATCGGAGTCGGTTCATATTCATGAATCTCCGCGCCCGGCTTCGTAATCGACTCAACAATCGCGGCATCGCCCGCCACATTTTGTGCCATATCCTGGAGAATGGTGAACGTCGTAACGACGCGCTTCCGTCCATCTTTACCCCGTGCTTGCGTATCATTTTTTCCGCATCCGATCAGTGCCAGGACGACCAGCAGGCCGTACAACAGACGCATGCGTATGGGAAAGTTTTTTTTGTAAAAAGCTGAGATTGGCATACGGGTCCTTATTCAGTTGACGAGTTTCGCTACGAAAAGATCGCGTGGTTGGTTAATGATTAACCTTCACATAAAACACGGCGTTAAGCATACAATGTTCGGTAACAAACTGCAACCGGCGGTTTTGGGCGAGTGGCGAGTGGCAGTGGGGAGTAGCAAGTGGCTAGTGAGAAGTAAGTAAGAATCCGTAGCCAAGTGGCACCCAAGCTTCGTGCTCTTCGTGTTCTCGTGGTGAAACCGCGACACAAGCCTACACAGATGGTTTTAGGACTATAGACCATAGACTATGGACGATCAGGGCTAATAAGTGGGAAGTGAAGTGAGAAGTGCAAAACGGCTAGGGGGGAGTGATTTTCCATTGACGCAATTCCAACGATGGGGCAAACTAGTTACGTACTTTCAAAAGGAAACTGCCATGACAACAAAAACAACTTCTCTACGAGCTGGTGCCGCAACAGCTGACATCAGCCCCGTGAATTCACAATTTCTCGCAGGCTACCCGCACGTCCCGCGCTGGAGCACCGGTATTCATGACCCGTTGACGAGCAGTGCGCTTGCGCTTGATGACGGGTCGACGCGCCTGCTTTTCATCGCGAACGATATCCTTTATGTACCGAAGAACATTGTGGCCCGTGCACGGCAGCGTATTGAGGCGGCCAGCGGCACGCCAGCCGCTCATATCATGATCACGGCGACCCATACGCACTCGGGTCCCGTTGTTCAGGATCGTGGCCCGGGGAGCTACAGCACGGTCGTTCCCAATGCCGATCCCGCATATGTACAATTATTGGAAGACGGCATTGTACACGCGGGCGTTGCAGCCTGCAAAAACCTTCGCCGCGCTGAACTGGGTCTGGCCATCGCGCATGTCGAAGGCATTGGAACGAACCGCCGTGATCCAAAAGGCCCTGCAGACCCTGAAATACCTGTTCTTGCCGTTCGCGATGCCGACACACACGCCTGGATCGGTATTCACGAAATCTATGCGATGCATCCGACCGTTCTTCACGAAGATTCCACACTTGTCTCCGGCGACTTCCCGGCAATGGGCAGGCGTTACTTACAGAAGGTGCTGGGCTCTGACGTTCCTGTTCTGCACAGCAATGGGGCCGGTGGCAACCAAAGCCCCCGCCATTGCGTCAACGGTCAAACCTTCGACGAAGCCATCCGGCTGGGCACCATTCTCGGAAAAGCCGTTGAAGCGGCCTTATCCACAATTAAATACCGAACAGATATCACGTTGAGCACCAAGCAGATATCTATCAACTACCCCTTGCGGGATCTTCCTTCGATTGAAGCTGCAGCGGCTAAGGAGCAAGCCGTTCGCGAGAAGCTCGCTCGGCAGCAGCAAGACGGGACGCCTCGCGCGCTCGTTCGCACGACTGAATGCGATTTATTTGGCGCTGAAGCGAGCCATGCATTGGCACGATCGAAGGCAAACGGTCGCGTCGATGCAGCCATCCGAAATTGCATGCCTGCTGAAATTCAATTATTCCGCATCGGCCCGTGGCGCATCGTTGCCTGGCAGGGCGAAATCTTTATCGAGCATGCCCTCGTGATTCGCAGCGCAAACCCGGATACGTTTGTCTGCACCTGCGCGAATGGCTCAATGGCAGGCTACATTACAACGGAGCAAGCAGCAGAAGAAGGCGGCTACGAGGCATCCACGTCAGTTTTCTCAACTGAAAGTGGACGTTTACTCGTTGAAACCACCCAACAGTTGCTCGACGGCATGCCTGCCTGCTAGCGCTGCAAGGGTAGACCGATCAGGCAGATTAGTCGGATTGGACGGATCGAGTAACATCCACGCAAGCGCGGAGTTATGCTGCAACTTGGGGGCGAGTTTTAACCATGAAACACACGAAACTAAGCTGGATGACGGAGCTGGGACTCCGCGTTCCCGGGGCTGAAGTGTAAAAGGCTCCGCTTGTAGAGGGATGACCTCCGTGTCGTCCGCAGATCCTCAGTCAGCAGAAAATCCGTCTGATCCGACTGATCCGACTGATCCGACCGATCCGACTGATCAAAACTTGCACCAGCGGCATTTCTGCGGCTTTTACCGTTGTAAAAAGTCGGGAAATGCTGATAATAGTGTTACCTTACATCATCTGACATCACCGAATAGTGAAGAAAGGAACGCTAATCATGGCCAAAAAGATACGCTCCAGTGGTGGCTATCGAAAAACAGCCAGTTTTCAAGCCGCTACGATTATCTATGACGCGACATGGTGGTTTTGTGAGAAGTTTCTCGATTCCCGGTCGCGCATGGCCGACCAAATGGTACAAGCGGCGCGTTCGGGGCGACAAAATATTGCTGAAGGCAGCCGCGCTTCGGCTACTTCGTCGCAAACCGAATTGCGCCTCTTGAACGTCGCGCGGGCAAGCCTGGAAGAGGTGCTCCTCGACTTTGAGGATTTCCTACGCCACCGGCGTATGGAATTGTGGGCATCCGATAGCCAGGAAGCTATGACCGTGCGAAATATTCCACGCACGTTCAAAGCAGATTCCTCTCATCAGTCCGATCTGACCGATTTGTCTGATCTGGAACGCTGGACGCTTTATGCGCCATGGCTGGAGCATCGTGAACCCGCCATACGGGCTAATGCGCTCATCTGCTTGATTAACCAAGCCAATTTTCTACTTGATCAGCAGATTGCTGCAGTAGAGCAGCAATTTATCGAAGGCGGCGGGTACAGCGAACGCCTTGCCGCCATGCGGTTAACAGAACGGAAGCAAAAAAAAGATCTGTCTAATCCGTCTGATCCGACCGATCACATTCCTGCTTGTCCACAATGCAGCAAACCGATGGTCTTGCGAACTGCTAAGACCGGGCGGAATGCCGGGAACGCGTTCTGGGGATGCTCCGCTTACCCGGATTGCAAAGGCGTGGTGGAGGTGTAGCCCTCCCCTCCCCTCCCCTGCCGCAATATATGGCTTCGGTTGACCGTCGATCAAACGAAGCCATGTATTGCAGCGGAGTAGATTAAATTTTATGTACCTGCTTGCGTCGACGCAAGCAGGTATGTTTGAGGCTTGTGTTAGGTCAGGCGGATTAGACGGATCAGGCGAATCAGACGGATTAGGTGGAGCTGGAAGGAGCATCAGAAGCAAGCAGATCAAATGCAGCAGGAGCAAGAGCCGGCAGGAGCAGCAGGAACAAGCGAATTTCATTTCAGAAATAGCACGAAGAAAATATCCAGGCGATATGTACTTTTCAGAAACTTTATTTGATCAGAAAGAGAATCTGTTATACAATTAACATTCGATTTTCTACAGAACTTTCAGCAGGCCGACTTCGCGCTTGTCCGTTCGCTCTCATAACTGCGCACAGCGAAGCCACTCCTGGTCCAAACCCGATCCAAATTGTTCTCCTTCCCACGATCTCCCAACCCCTTTACTTATGTCTAACACTTCAAACAACTCATTCGACGTCATCGTCGTTGGCGGCGGCCACGCAGGCAGCGAAGCTGCTCTTGCATCCGCGCGCTCTGGAATGCGTACGCTACTGATCAGTTTGAATCTACGTAAACTTGCCGACATGCCTTGCAACCCCTCGATAGGAGGAATCGCCAAGTCTCACCTAGTCTTCGAGCTTGATGCATTAGGTGGAGAGATTGCCAGAAATACAGATTATTCCGGCCTCCAGTTCCGCATCCTCAACACACGACGCGGCGCAGCCGTTCGCGCGAATCGCGCGCAATGCGATAAATATGTGTATAGCGGCCGCATGGTTAATTTGCTTAAAAACACAAAAAACTTAGCGCTGCTTGAGGATGAAGTGGGTTCACTCGTCATTCAAGGCGATCGTATCCGCGGTGTTTCCTGCAAGCGGACGGGGGAAATTCTCGGAAAAACCGTTATTCTTTCGGCGGGAACTTTTCTCCGCGGCACGATTCACATGGGCAGACAAACAATCCCCGGCGGTGGCGGCGGAGAACCGCCTGCGAACGATTTGGCGGATCAACTCCGTGCGTTAGGGTTTTCTGCTTCGCGTCTTAAGACAGGAACGCCACCGCGAATCAAGCCGGAATCCATTGACACGTCAGCCTTAACGCTCCATCCCGGAGATGAGCCGCCGCCCCTTTTTTCGTGGGAGGGTCGCAAGCGCTTACAGAAATCGGAAATGTTCCACGTGGAACATTCGACGGACGCTGGCTCTGAACAGAACATGGACGTTTCTTCGGAGAATAATGACAATCAAACGAAAGGGCTTTCGCCATCAGAAATGTTCCACGTGGAACATTTCTCTCCGCCTTGGAACCCTTCTTATTCGCAAGTGCCGTGCTATTTAACGCATACAACAGCAAAGACACGTCAGATTGTACGCGATAACCTTGACCAATCTTCGCTTTATGGCGGAATGATATCTGGAACCGGTGCGCGATACTGTCCTTCTTTTGAAGATAAGGTCGTGAAGTTTCCTGATAAAGAGTCCCATCACGTCTTTATCGAGCCCGAATCGACGAATCCCCTAACAAACTTATACTATCCAAACGGACTGTCGTGCAGTCTTCCTAAGAGCGTACAGGTTGACATGGTTCGATCGGTTCCCGGCCTTGAACATGCCGAATTCGCCGCATACGCTTACGCAATCGAATACGACTTTTATGACCCCAGGGATTTATATCCGTCACTCGAATCGAAACGCGTTCATGGTTTATTCCTGACGGGGCAAATCAACGGAACAACGGGTTATGAAGAAGCCGCCGCGCTCGGTTTTATGGCTGGCGTGAATGCTGCACGTTGGGTCCGCGATACCGATCCTTTCATTTTATCACGCGACGAGGCGTACATCGGGGTTATGATTGATGATCTCGTTACAAAGGGAACGAACGAACCATACAGGATGTTTACTTCCCGCGCAGAACGACGCCTGTTACTACGGCAGGATAACGCACGGTACCGGTTATGGCAGCATGCCAGCCTTCTTGAATTAGCCGATCCGCGTTGTCTGGAAGAAACAAAACGCTTTCAAGCCATGATCGAATCCGAGGTGGAACGGATGAATCGCGAAAAAATCCAGGGAACAACCCTTGCGACGCGTTTATGTATCCCCGGAAATACATATACCACGTTACCGGGTGCGTTGGATTTACCACCCGAGGTTATATCAGAAATTGAACTTTCTATTCGTTATCGCGGTTATCTCGATCATGAGGAGCGCCTCGCGACAGCCGCAAAGAATCAAACACGGCTTAAAATTCCGGCTGATTTTGATTATATGTCGATTGGAACGATCCGTTATGAAGCGCGGGAGCGGCTCACACAAGTGCGTCCAGATAACCTCGGTATGGCTGCACGCATTCCCGGTGTTAACCCGGCCGATATTGCGATGCTATCGGTGACGCTTCGCCGTGCTGCTAGCGCCAAGCGCTAGGTGCTTGCGCAATAGCGCAAGCAGGTACGCTTGAACGCGTACCATCAGCGATACGAACCCGAGGCGATACAGTTACTAATATGGCCACTGAGCGCGGTGCAATGGAATGGCCGGAGGGTGCCAGTGCTGCGAACCCGAGGCGAAGCAGCTACTGATAGGGCCACTGAGCGCGATGCAATGGAATGGCCGGAGGGTGCCAGTGCTGCTTCCCCGGGGCGAAGCAGCTACTGATAGGGCCACTAAGCGCAGTGCAATGGAATGGCCGGAAGGTGCCAGCGACGCGAACACCGTGATCGAACGCGATTACGATTAGGAGGAGTTACACACAGCAGGTGTTCATAACTTATTTTATGAATAATCAGCATTTTGCCATAAAAACACTGTTTTGGATGGTTTTAGCAGTTATTACGGTTAAAAAACGAGATACATTAAATAGATTAATATTTTATTACCATTTTATTAACAGGCTGCATTTATCGTTTTTTCTGGCGTTTATTTTTATTATTATTTTCCTTTTTTGAATTAACCTCTGTTCTTTGAGCAGGGGAGGGAAACTGCCGAATGTAGATTAAGCGGGAGACTTAATGTAGGGGACTCAGTGCGGAGACTTGAGATGCAGGCAATGGGGTTAAAATTTGAATTGCAGCGATAAAAAGTCCAACTTGACAAAAAAGCCTTAAAAAGGCAATATTGTAAGGACATGAAGCAATTTTTTTTTCGTTGTTCTTTTGTTTTTTCGAGTTGTTGATTATATGTTGATAAGCTGTTGTTTTTCTGATTGTAACGTGTCAACCGATTCCGCCCTTTCAATAACTCACTCGTAACGAACACGAAACTAAAAAGTTCTGAACATGTTACCCACTGAGCAAACCATTCAAAATCAACACTTTAACCGATTTATTCCCACTTATTGAATCCTCTATTGTTACTTACTTTTATAAGTTAAAACTCTTTTTAATAGTCTAGTACTGTTGACAACGTATTATCTCGTCGATCGAAACCATTAAGAAATCCCCCCGCTATGAAATTCAAGGTGCCTAAGTCTAAATTGTTGGAAGCCCTTTCGTCTGTCCAAAACGTTGTAGGAACACGTGCAACACTTCCTGTGCTTTCAAACGTATTGATCGTTGCGGAAGAGGGGCAACTATTCTTTACGACAACGGATTTGGATATTACCATCCGTTGCAGTTGCGAAGCCGATATCAGTGAAATGGGGCGCGTGACATTACCGGTTAAGAAATTGACTAATATTGTGCGCGAACTTGATGACGGCATTGTTACGATGACGATCGATGATAAAGACAACTGTCATATGCGCTGCGGGTCCTATAAATCGAAAATCATCGGCTTATCTGCACGCGAATTTCCGCCACCGCCCTCACCGGAAGGTGGTATCGATTATAAGATGGACGCAGGGCGATTCAAGGACATGTTGAAAAAAACATCCTATGCGACGTCTACGGATGATTCGCGTGAGATTCTCAACGGTGTGCTTTTAAGTTTTGCTGATGGTAAACTGACGTGCGTCGCTACTGATGGGCGCCGTTTAGCACTTTACGAGACAGAAGTTGAATTTCCTGTCGAAAACAGCCGCGATATTATTCTGCCTTCGCGAGCGATCAACGAACTCGTCCGGGCACTTGGAGATGACGGCGAACTGACGATTACGTTGAAGGACAAACAACTGATTTTCAATTTCAGTGACATGTTTTTGTGTTGCAAACTCCTCAGTGGCGTTTATCCAAATTATAAACAAGTTGTATTTAGTCATTGCGACAACGTAATTACGATTAATCGAGAAGAACTGCTTGCTGTGTTACGCCGTATTAACGCGTCGACGACGGACGCTACGAATGCGATGCGGCTGACGTTTGAAGAGAATATGTTGACCATTTCAGTCAGTTCAGCTGAAGTTGGTGATGCAACAGATACGGTCGCCATCAAATACGAAGGTGAACCGATTAGCATTATTTTCAACCCGGATTACATGATTGACCCTCTGAAGCATTTGACGAGCGACGAAATTCAAATTGAACTTAACAATTCATCCAGCCCGGGCTTAATTAAAAGCGACATTCCTTTCCTTTACGTCATTATGCCGTTACGTATTTAGTGGCGAAGAAAAGTATCGATTATTTGGTGGAATTACATGCTTATACCTAAGAAAAAAAAATCGGATGCCATGGCTGAGCTCATGGGCGAAATTGATGCGCAGATGACTACGATGCGGCGCGGTTTCGATCCTGGCGAGAAAGTCTCCGGCATTGTTGTGTCCGTCGGACAGGATTATATCCTTGTCGATATTCATTCTAAGATGCAAGGTATCATTGATCGGATACACTGGCCGGAAGAGCTAGATTTGCCTGAATCGGGTGATTCGTTAGAAGCGTATTTCGTAGAAGTTCGCGACGGTGCGGCACGGCTTGCGCTTGGCGGCTCCGGTACCGGCTCAACCGTGAATACATCGATTCAGCAGGCGTATCTTGCTAAGTTGCCGCTTGAAGGAAAAATCGATAAGGAAATCAACGGCGGATACGAGGTTGTTGTTGACGGGCAGCGTGCCTTTTGTCCTTTCTCTCAAGTTGGCTTGGCGCGCAGGCAGGATGTCCCGGAGGATTCTCCAGTCGGTCGTACGTTGGCGTTTCTTGTTGTGGAATATGACCCACGTGAGCATACGTTGGTCGTGAGTCACCGTGCCCTTCTGGATCGGGAGCGGGAAGGGAAACGCGAAGCGCTCATCGCCGAACTCCGTGAAGGCGATTTACGCGAGGGAACGGTTGTGAACATCATGCCCTTCGGCGTGTTTGTTGATATCGGAGGTGTTGAAGGATTGATACCTAACCGTGAGCTTTCGTGGGATCGGACTGTGAAAGGCGAGGATCTTGTTTCGATTGGTCAGCGTGTGAAGGTGGCCATTCTCGCTCTCGATTGGTCAGCCGATCGTTTCACCTTCAGTTTACGTGATACGGTTCCTGACCCTTGGCATGATTATGCTGAAGAATTTGGTCCCGGCAGTTATGTGACTGGAAAGGTCGTTAAATTGATGCCGTTCGGAGCCTTTGTGATGTTAGAACCCGGCGTTGAGGGTCTTGTGCCTATTTCA
>Ga0265295_1007163_pt1 | contig 13012 bp, 10 predicted proteins | sample Munlansysbiofilm_FD_192503 | JGI IMG/M metagenome (GOLD analysis project Ga0265295, IMG submission 192503) | Leachate microbial communities from a municipal landfill in Southern Ontario, Canada - Methane capture system biofilm | ecosystem: Engineered > Solid waste > Landfill > Unclassified ... | reverse complement strand
CATTACCAGCGCCCAACAAAATAATCAGCATAAAAATACCCCACGAAATAGAAAATCCCGTGAGAAACGTACGCATTTTATTGGCACGAATGGTTAAAAATATTTCCTGAAAAAGGTCTTTCATATACTGATAAACTCCACTAGAGTTGTTTAATATCTTCGATACTGCTAATTAAACCATCTTTAAAATTCACTATTTTATTGGTTTGTTCGGCTACTTCGCGTGCGTGTGTCACAATTAACATGGTAATACCTTCTTCGCGATTCACTTGACGCAAAATATCCATCACTTCTTGTGACGTGGTACTATCCAAAGCCCCCGTTGGCTCATCGGCCAAAATAAGACGAGGTTTCGCAATGATGGAACGCGCAATAGCCACACGCTGTTTTTGTCCACCCGACATTTCGCTAGGCAAATGGTCAGCCCAATCTTTTAAACCTAAACGGTCGAGATAGTCCAACGCAATAGCATTCCGTTTTTTACGCGAAACACCACGATAATACAAAGGCAATGCTACATTTTCGAGTGCTGTTTTGAAGTTAATTAAGTTGAACGACTGGAACACAAAACCAATCATTTCATTACGAACTTTAGCCGACTGTGTTTCTGTTAAGTCTTTAATTAAACGACCATCGAGGTAATAGTTACCTTCATCGTAATTATCCAAAATACCAACAATATTGAGTAACGTGGATTTACCAGAACCAGAAGCTCCCATAATGGACACAAAATCGCCATCGGACACGTCCAAATCGACACCTTTCAACACATGCAAGGGCGAACCTGCATAATACGTTTTGTGAATATTTTCAAGATGAATCATCTGTTTATGAATTTAATTAGACTTACCACGTAGATTAATCATTATTATTTCGGCGACAAAGTTATGATATATTTTAGTACTATGCAATACAAAATACTATTATTTTTTATTTTTATATAATAATTCGATGATAATAAGGAATTAATGACTCCTTTTAACTAAACTGTTAACGTCACAAAGTAAGGTATTATTGTTTGAAAATCAAACTATTTTTATCGAAATTCAATAAAAAAATAGTTAAGCTAGTTTAACAGACAAAAAAAAGCTTCCTCTTTTACGAGGAAGCTTTTAACTAATAGGGCATCAATGCCTTATTTCACATTATCTTTTAGTGCATCTGCAATGAGTTTCTTCAAGGCCATGGTGCGCTCTTCGGTTGCATTGCGTTTTTCTGGTTTATAGAGATTACTGTATTTAGTTTTATCCAATTTGAAACTCATTTGATCCAAATTCGTTGCATTACCCACAATATTTAAAGCCAAACGAACAGGCGACACCGTTTCTACGTGCGCATTATAATTATGGCTTAAATCGTACCGCGCAGCCACAATGGCCGAATAATTATCCATGGACATCATAAAAGGATAAATATCCACTTCGTTGCGGAAAACGGTAGCTTCAGCGCTAATGCTATCAACTTTGTTTTTGGTTTTACGACTAAACAAAAGCGGTTTCGCAATGCGTCCAAATAGTTCACTATCCAATAAAACCAAGTCCTTACCTTCGATAGCGGTAGCACCACGCAACGTAGATATTTTTAAATCATAATTACCTTTCATATAAGTTTCACCGGCTATGTGGAATTGAGCGCGTCCATCAAACGATTTCAGCATCGGGAAAATCGTATCCACATCGGGCACCATATGAATCAACTTCTTGATGTCGATATTCAACAAATGGAAATCAAAACCTGCGAACAAATGATCGCGACGGTCGCTACGATAAAGCGCCGTGAGTTGCATTTCTGCAGCTTCCGAGGTAAAACCAATTTGCTCCAAAACCATCACGCCATCTTTTATAGTCAACTTGCCACCCACATTTTCCAACACATTATCGGCATACAGAGCTTTTTTGATTTGTGTATTGAGGGTCACATTCACGCCTTTAGGCACCATAAATGGATTGGGTGCTTGAGCGGACGGTGTGGTAGAAGCCACAGCTGTGGTAGCGGTAGAATCACTAGCACCAAAACCATCCATTAAATCCATCAATTGATTCAAATTGGTTTGTTCCGATACAAAATCAAATTTACCTTCAAGTAAGCCTTTACCTTGCGCAAACTTGCGTAAATTGGTTGCTTCGCCTTTTAACGAGAAATCGGATTGATCAATAATGACGCGGCTATCATCAATTACAAATTGACGCGGCGTGAAATTAAATTTAATAGTTAGAATGTCAATAGGATACGCCACTGACGCTAACCGAATATGACCATCGTTAAAGTCTACATTTAAACGTGGATTCCAACGCAAATAGGTATTTTCTTGTGTCTCATCATAAGTAGTAGACGCTGACACATTCAAATATTTGGTGTCCATTTTCATGGTAGAACCCATATTGGCTACCAGCGCTTGACTCTGATATTTGAGGTTTAATCGTGGGTTTTTAGGATTACGACGTGATGGCGACAACGTAACCGTTCCTTGTGGATGACGAACGTCTACACTCATCGTATCCATCAATGCTAACAGATGTTGTACGTCAAAATCACACGTCATGGACATCATCTTGGTACTATCCATAAAATCGGAAAAGCCCAACTGCAAATCGGCACCGCCCATATCGGCTTTTGCGAAATCCAACATTTCCAAATTAGCATTAGGCGTTTTAATACCCATTGAAAGCAATTCGGTGAATTGTTTGTTGGTACGATTACTTGGCAAATTAAAACTCATGGATGCGGTAGGCGCTTTTACCAACATACTATCTTCGTACACAACATCCAAATCGCGCACGTCGAAGGCTCCGCTGGCTTTAATTTTATGTAAATCCATCGCCATAAAATCGTCCAATTTAAAACTGGTTTTCACTTCTCCTTTGGCGCGACCTTTCATCGTCACTTTCATACCTTCGGGCAAAAACCACGCCATTTCAGGCAAATTCAAATCGCCTTTAATTTGGAAATCACACTTAAAATCGCCCATCAAATCGGTGATATCGCCTTTACCACTCAACAACGACGTACCTGTTTTTGCCGATAAATCGGTGATTTTAACCGACGATTTTGCGTTCGGGTTCATATCAATAAACACCAGAGCCGTACCTTTAACCGATTTCAAAACATACGGAAAACCTTTATAAGCAATTGTGCCACGTTCAAAATTAGTTTTTACCTTAATTTGCGGCATCAACGAATCGTTATAAATACCTTTCACACTGCCCGAAGCATCGAAATCACTTTCGGCGGTCAAGTCGGAAAGCATATCGGCATACTCTTTTGGCAATAAGTTTAATACGGTTTTCAAATCCAAGGTGGCGGATGTAAAGTTAATATCCATCGGAATATCACCATTTTCGGCATATTGTGCCCAACCATCTAACGTTAATTCTTGCTCGTTGATAGTAACTTTGGTTTCGCGAGGTGCAAACTTCAACGTATTCATATTGGCGGCAATCGGCCCATCAATCACGATATTAAGCGCTTTGGCATAATCTACGCCATCCATTTTGAATGAGAAATTCGGTAAATGCAATTGCACATCTCCAGCAAGTTCGGAACCTGTTTTAGTTCCATCAAACGCAAGTTCCACAGTTGCTAAGTTTGCACTCATAGAACTGGCAGAATCTTTCATTTCAAAACGCACACCCGCCAAGTCGCCTTTTAATTGTGCATCGCCATTTTCGCCGAGAAAAGCGGCATTCATATCCGCATTCATTGTATCGATTGAGCCATACATATGTTCCTGTTCATCGGCATAAACAAGGCGAAGATTTTTAACGCTGACCGATTCTAACGCCATTTTTCCAAACGAGAACGTAGATGTTGTGGTATCTTCCACTTCCGAAGGCACCATGATGTCGTAATTGGTTTTTCCTTGCGCATTGGTATAAACGTTGGCAACGCCATTTTCTAAATAAAATTGATTTAATATCACATCGTTGTGTTTCAAAAATGCCATTAAATCGATGGTGGCTGTCAAATCGCCAATATAGGCAAGTGTGTCGGAAGGAGCGCCCGCTACGGGATTTTTCAAACAGACATTGGTCACATGCAGTCCAAAATGTGGAAACGTCGAAAAGAAAGTCAAATCGACTTGATCCAACGTGGTTTCGCACGTCACAAATTTGGGTAATTGTTGGCGTACAATCGGCGTCAATTTAGCTGGCGTAAATACCAACCAAATAGCTATGGCTGCCACAAGCGATACCACAACTACGAGCGATGTAATTGTCCACGCTACTATTTTAAACGTTTTTTTCATAGTTGATTCTATTATTTTACTTTGATAAAGGTAGCCGAAACACCATATTCATCTCTATAACTCAATGTGGAGTCGTTAAGTGTTAAAAGCGTATACGTTTTTGGAATCTCTCCACCCATTTCCATAATGTGAATATGAGTCATAGTAGCACTTTCAACTGACCACGTGAATGGTTGTCCTTCAGCTTCAGAAACATCGTCACCCGTATCCCAAGTTACACCGTTATAATTGGCATCATAACGATAACACTCAAGACCATTATTAGAAGAAGGTCTTTCCCATTTCCCAATTAAAAAATCTTCATTGAAAGATGCAGGAAGTTCACACGAGGAAAATGAAATAATAACGAAACTGGCCAAACAAGCTGTAAGAAAAAGTAATTTTTTCATAATTTATGCACTAAATAAAGTTGAGTATAATAGGTTTCCGAAGTCAACACGCAAAGTTATTCTAAAAAAATCAAAGTAACAAATAACTAGAAAGTTATTGTAGCAGAGCATCAAAACTATTTTTAACAAAAGGTAATTCGTTTATCACCAATTTTTCATACATTTGTGGGCACAAATCAGCTATTTGTACTATGAAAAACGACAGTTCTGTTCTGCTTATTTTTACTGGTGGCACCATTAGCATGGGCGAAAACCCTGCCACGCAATCACTTTCTCCACTCGACAGCGCACAAGTGCTCAGTTTTATTCCAGAGCTCAAAATGTTGCGCGTAAACATCTCTTCGGTATCGTTCAATCCACTTATCGATTCGTCGGATATTCAGCCAGAATCGTGGGTGCGTATCGCTGAAATTATTCGCGACCATTACGATGCATTTGATGGTTTTGTGGTACTACACGGAACAGATACGATGGCTTATTCGGCTTCCGCGTTGAGTTTTTTGCTCGAAAATTTGACAAAACCTGTTATTTTCACCGGTTCTCAACTGCCTGTGGGTGTGTTGCGAAGCGATGCGAAAGAAAATTTAATTACCGCCATTGAACTCGCTGCTGCCAAAAACGAACGCCACGAAGCGATGGTGCCCGAAGTCTGTCTCTTTTTTGAAGATAAATTGGTGCGCGGCAACCGTGCTACCAAACGAAATACCGAAGCATTCAATGCGTTTGCGTCGTTTAATTATCCAGAACTTGCCAAAACGGGCGTTCACATAAAATACACCTCCGCGTACATTCACCACGAAACAGAGAAAAAACCATTTGCCATACAAACGCAACTCGATACGAACATCGCCATACTTAAAATTTTCCCTGGCATTACCGAAGCTACGGTAAAAGCGATACTTTCTATCGCTGGTTTACGCGCTGTGGTGCTCGAAAGTTTTGGAGCAGGCAATGCGCCACGCGTGGAATGGTTGTTTGAACTCTTAAAACAAGCCACCAACAAAGGCATTGTGATTGTGAATGTAACGCAATGCCGAAGCGGCAGCGTGGAAATGGGACGTTACGAAACCAGCATCAATCTGCAAAAAGCAGGCATTGTAAGTGGATTTGATATGACGTTGGAAGCGACTGTGACCAAACTGATGTATCTCTTAGGACAAACGAACGATTCGGAAGAAATTCGTCGCCAAATGAGCACACCATTACGAGGCGAAGTAACCATCGACTAAATAACACGACGTGTTTAAGCAATTCTTATATTTTTCGCGTGGGCAGCAAATTGGCATTTTGGTGCTATTGTTGCTCATTGTGGTGGTAATAAGCATCAATTTATTACTGCCAAAGTTGGTAACGCCGCCTGTGCCCGATAACGATTCGCTGTTCAGAGCGCAAGTGGCCGCCTTCGAAAAATCGTTGGAAAACCTGCCACGTTCCACGTACGAATCGCCATTTGAAAAACAATCGTATAAATCGTATGACAATGAAAAACCGCAAGCGGAATTGTTTACGTTCGATCCAAACACGCTGGACTCGGTTGGCTTTGTGCGTTTGGGACTAAAACCATACGTCGCCAAAAACATTGTAAACTACCGATTAAAAGGCGGAAAATTTAAAACTGCTGACGATTTCGCCAAAGTGTACGGCATGAAACCTGACTATTTTGAGGTGTTAAAACCTTACATTCAAATTGCGCCAACCGCCACACCAGAAACCCCAAAGAAAAAATCGTACGAACCCATTTATGTGGATTTAAACCGCTGCGACACCACGGAGTTAAAAACACTACGCGGCATTGGTAGTGGACGCGCCAAGCAAATTATCAGTTATCGTAAGCGATTAGGCGGTTTTGCTTCGCCAGCGCAATTGCTGGAACTGCCCAATTTCCCTGAAAACGTGTACACGGAACTCCAACCCTATTTGTCCGCCACTGGAGATTCTATTAAACCGATTTTGGTGAATAAAGCCACTGTAGAAAAGCTGAAAAATCATCCGTATCTCAACTTTTACCAAGCCAAAGCCATTTACGAATTACGCCGTGCCAAAGAAGGTCTCCACAGCCTGGACGAGCTCAAAGCGTTGCCCGAATTCACACCCGACGACCTGCGTAAGTTAGCGCCTTACTTGGATTTCCGCGAAATAAAATACACGTACAAACGAAGATAAAAGGTCGATTTGTGTTAAATAAAATACTTACATTTGTAAGCACTATTTAGAGTCTCTGTTACACCTTTTGAAAAAAAATAAAGCACTAAGAATATACAACATGAAGTACAAAAACATTAGAGAAGAAGAATTGAAAAACAAAGTTGGCTGTGATTGGTTCAACCACTTCGACACCACAGAAATTATAGGCAATATTGACTTTAGTGTTTTTCCAAAACAAACCAGTTTATTTGGAAGAGTACCATTGCTTTGGGCAGAAGCAAAAACAGGTGACTATGATGTTACAACCATGTTTGTACAACTCATTTTAACAATAGGCAAAGCACGGACTTTTGACAAAACTTTACCACCAGCATTTCTCGGCGCTTTTGACTTCAAAAAAATTGCGTTTGTTTCATACATAAGTATTCAAGACATATTTTATCTCAATGACTTCAATTGGAATGTTACACCCAGTAACCACGACACAAAAGAATTTAAGTTAATCAAAGAAAGAGTTGACAAAACACTGAAACAAAATACCTACGTTTACGACTACCTAAAAGATGAAAAAGAACTCAAATATTTCATTGACAAAAACATTAAGAATGCAACAGAATCGAGCAAAATAAAAATTGATAAAAATAATTTTATCCCCATCTATTTACGTTGGTTAGATGTGATAAAACCGATTATCGACGTAAACTGGGACGAATTAAAAAAAGCCAATATTTTAGATAGCGATTTTTACCTCGCTGACCTTTTTGTGGACGACAAAGACACGCAAAAGCTTGAAGATGATTCCACCATACGTGACAATCTGTTTGTAGTATTTGATAATCAAGGCTACAAAATTGCGAAAGAAAATATCAAACAGATGTTTGATGCCACCATCCAAATAAAAGGGAAAGAAACTTATCAGCAATTTTGGAAACGCTACAAACGCCCACCACTCAAACAGTTTCAAGATTATATCATTGAACGTAGAGATTTATTGGTTCCACAAGATATTCGAGAGCGACAAGGAGCTTTTTTCACACCACGCCCATGGGTAGAACTTTCGCAAAAATACCTCACCGATTATTTGGGCGAAAACTGGCAAGACGAATATTACATTTGGGATTGTGCCGCAGGCACAGGAAATTTGCTCGCCGGCTTAACCAATAAATACAACATTTGGGCAAGCACACTCGACCAAGCCGACGTAAAAGTGATGCACGAGCGTATTGAACGTGGCGCCAATCTTTTAGAAAATCACGTGTTTCAGTTCGATTTTTTGAACGACGATTTTACAAAACTACCACAAGGTTTGCAAGACATTATAAACGATGAAACTAAGCGCAAAAAATTAGTTATTTACATCAATCCGCCGTATGCAGAAGCAACTACTGCAAAAACGATTACAGGAACAGGAGAGAATAAAGCTAATACTGCTAATAGTAATAAAACATACGAAAAGTATAAAGGTAAAATTGGAAAAGCAAGTAATGAACTTTTTACACAATTTCTTACCCGAATTTATGCCGAAATCCCTAACAGCAAGATTGCAAATTTTTCAACTTTGAAAAATTTGCAATCTTCAAATTTCTCGGATTTCCGAACTTTTTTTCGAGCCAAACTCGAAAAAATTTTTGTAGTTCCTGCGAATACTTTTGATAATGTCACAGGAAATTTTCCAATTGGTTTTTTCATTTGGGATTCAGAAAAAAATGAAATTTTTAAAGAAATTGTAGCCGATGTTTTTGATAAAAATGGACTTTTTATTGGAACAAAAACACTTTCAGGAGAATTAGACAAAACAATAAATAAATGGATAAAATCATTTAATGATACTACAAATCCTCCAATTGGTTTAATTGTAAGTTGTGCGCCCGACTTCCAACATAATAATCAATTGGCAATTCTCTCAAAAAAACAAGAGAGATATTGCTTCCAAATTACGGCAAATAATATAATCAAAATAACAATTTATTTTGCATCTCGTCATTGTATAAAGGCGACTTGGTTAAATGACCGTGACCAATTTTTATATCCAAACGATGGTTGGCAAACAGATTTAGAATTTCAAAATGATTGTTTCACATACACGCTCTTTAATACAAATATTCAATCAAAATTTGGTGTAAATCATTGGATTCCATTTACAGAGCAAGAAGTAAATGCGAAAGAAAAATTTGAAAGCAATTTTATGACCAACTTCATGCAAGGTAAGTTGAAAACGGAAGAAACAACTACCTTGTTTGGAACAACCACCGTAGAGAACAAATCGTTACAATTTTCAAATGAAGCAACAGCCGTTTTCGATGCGGGACGTAAATTGTGGAAATATTACCATGCGCAAAACAGCGTGAACGTCAATGCAAGTTTATACGACATTCGAGAACATTTTCAAGGAAGAAACGAACAAGGTCGCATGAATGCAAAAAGCAATGATGAAACCTACACCCAACTGATTGGTGATTTACGAGAGAAATTAAATGTACTCGCAACCAAAATCAAGCCTAAAGTTTACGAATACGGATTTCTGAAAGAATAAACTACACGTCTAACCGCATCCGATACGCCGCCGAGCCATCGTGGTAATAAGCGGGAATAATACCGACGGTTTGGAATCCGTTTTTCTGGTAAAAGCCAATAGCGGCGGCATTATTGACATTCACTTCTAGGCTGATTTGTTGTAACTGCTGTTCTCGCGCAAATTGGAGTGTTTTATCGAGCAATAACTGCCCCACGTGTTGCCCTTGAAACGCAGGATCTACGGCAATGGAATAGATGCGTAAATTGTTAGAATTCGCCCGACACACCAACGACACATAACCTACCGCACGCGCTTCGTAACACGCCACCAAAAATGCGCCTTGCGCTTTCGTCATCAAATAAGCGAGTTGCCTTTTTGAGAACTGGTCGGCACCAAAACAGGCTTTTTCGAGTGCTACTACATCGGGCAAATGGCTCAATTTACCAGTTTCTATAACACATGCTGAAGTCATAAAGCGGCGTGAATTTGGTTGAGTTTGCTCACAAAATAGTGTAAAATACGGTAGTACAATTCATCGCCAATAACCGCATCTTCTACTTCGTGGTCAATACTTGGATTGTCGTTAATTTCAATTACCATCGGTTTACCATTCACCACTTTGAGGTCAACTCCATACAAACCTTTACCAATCAAGGCAGACGCTTTTACCGCCAAATCGAGCACTTTAGAAGGCACTTGATAAATAGGAACTGTTTCCCACGGACCACACAGATTTTTGCCTGTGACGGCATGATTGTAAATTTGCCAATGTCCTTTGGCCATGTAATATTTACAAGCAAACAGCGGTTCGCCATTCAACACACCCACACGCCAGTCGAACTCCGTAGGAATATACTCTTGCACCAATAAAATAGACGAATGTTGAAACAGATGTGCAATGGCTTCTTTAAATTCCGCTTCATTCGTCACACGACGCATACCAATAGAAAATGAACCATCAGGAATTTTAATGATAAATGGTGAACCAATTTGCGCACTTACGGCTTCAAACGTATAGTCCTGCGAACGGAACAACAAGAGCGATGCTGGAGCGGAAATTTTCCCTTTTTCGAATAATTCCGACAGATAGACTTTATTGGTGCAACGGATAATCGACTGTGGATCATCAATCACCACCATGCCGTTGAGTGCCGCTTTCTGCGATAAATTATAGGTGTAGTGGTTGAGCGATGTGGTGGTTCGGATAAACAGACCATCAAACTCCATCAAACGCGTGGCGTCATCTTCGGTAATCAATTCGGCATGAATATTCATGCGTTTGGCTACTTCCAAAAATTTATTAATCGCTTGTTTATCACTCGGTGGAAATTTTTCGGCTGAATCATGTAAAATAGCCAAGCTGTAACGCGTTGATTTAGAGCAACGTGGAGAGCGCCACACTTTCTTGTTGAAATGGTCGAGTGCGTCGGCAAAATCATCTTGTTCCGAATCGCTCAAGCGGTTTAATGGTAGCGATTGAACGGATTCCAATTGATTACGTTTTTGGGTGTTAAACGTCACACGCAACAGCGGACTTGGATAATTATCAAAAATATAGCGGGCAATTTTCTCTAAACCTTTTTCCTTACATTGTCCAAAATAGATATTCAGAGACCACGTTTCGGTCAAATTGTTATGCGTAATATACTGATGACACTGCTTTTGAAGCACATCCGACATGCGTATACCCATGCCACTTTCCAGTTTGTTGAGCGTATCTACACCAGGAATCACCCGATGTCCACGCGCTTGCGCCAACAGTGAACAATAATAGCCCTCGGAATTATAACTATAATCGTTGGCTAAGTTAATAACGAGTTGCGGTGTGCGTCCCACGTATTGGTGTTCCAAATAATCGGAAACCGTCATCACACTTTCACTTGAACAATATGGTTTCCAATCACTTAAACTGTTCAATAAGATAAAAACACAATTCATAAATAGAGGTTTAAAGACGCGCAAAGATAAATAAAATTGCAGATGTTGTTCACAAATTTTATGAAATAAAAAACTAAAGTTATCCACCACAAAAAAAGCACCCAGCGAAAAATCGTTGAGTGCTTTTTTATATCAGTTGGAAATTGGTTATTTACCAAACATACGCAGTTTGATAGTAGTCAAAACCTTTTTCGTGTACAACGGGAAATCGCCTTGCATCATCCAGCCGTAGTAGCCCATGTCGTTACGCAACACATCTTCTACTTTTTGACCTTTATATTTGCCAAAATTGATAATTTCTTCGTCTTTATCGTTGTACACAATACGGCCTGCAAAATCGACATTCCGATTGAACGACGTAAATTTCGATAAAAATTCAACATCATTTTGTAAGTCAGGATAGCGGTCGAGTTGCGCTTTAAGTACTTCGTAAGTCGCTTTTGTATCCGCTTCAGCCGTATGCGCATCTTCCAAGTTTTTTTCGCAATAGAATTGGTAAGCGGCACTCAACGTGCGTTGTTCCATTTTATGAAAAACCACCTGTACGTCCACAAATTTACGTTTCATCAAATCAATATCCACATCGGCACGCAAAAACTCTTCGGCCAACAATGGAATATCAAAACGATTGGAGTTATAACCCGCCAAGTCGCAACCTTCAATATCTTTGGCTATGTTTTTAGCCACCGCTTTAAATACAGGCGCATCAGCTACATCTGCGTCGTAGATGCCATGTATAGCACTCGATTCTGCTGGAATATGACAGCCCGGATTGATACGCATGGTTTTACTTTCTTCCATGCCATTAGGAGAAATTTTAAGATATGAAATTTCCACAATGCGATCGGATACAATGTTGATTCCTGTCGTTTCTAAATCGAAAAATACAAGGGGATTTTTGAGCTTAAGTTGCATAAAATGTATTGAGATGATGTAATTAATCTAACGAAATATGTTCTGCTTCTATGGTTTGTTGTAAAAAAATAGAGGCTGATGATTGAAATTTCTCGGCCGATTCAGTCGTTAAAAAGCGGGGTTTTCCACCTTTAGAGCAAGCCTGTTCAATTTCTGGGTGACGTTCCAAATAATCGGCTAAACTATCTGCCACAATGTTACCTTGCGTGACAATATGAATATGTGCAGGCAAATAAAGTTTTATTTTTTGTAGCAACAGCGGATAATGCGTACAACCTAAAATAAGCGTATCAATAGACGCATTTTTAGCGAGTAATTGGTCTAAATATTTTTTGACAAAAAAATCAGCACCAGCCGATTGGTGTTCATTATTTTCGATAAGTGGCACCCACATCGGGCACGCTTGGTTCACAACTTCGATATCAGGGAATAATTTACCGACTTCCAAGCTATACGAATTCGATTGCACTGTGCCATCGGTAGCCACCAAGCCAACCACACGTGTTTTGGTCAATGAATCGATGCTTTCGGCCGTTGGGCGAATCACACCCAGTACACGACGATTTGGATAGTATTTGGGCAGTTCATTTTGTTGAATGGAGCGCAATGCTTTGGCAGAAGCCGTATTACAAGCCAAAATCACTAACTCACAATCCATCTCAAATAACTTTTTGACACATTGCCAGGTATATTGATACACCACTTCGAACGAACGTGTACCATAAGGCGTACGCGCATTATCACCCAAATAGATATAATCATATTGAGGTAATCGTTCGCGAATTTTTTCCAAAATGGTCAATCCGCCATAACCAGAATCAAATACTCCTATTTTCATTATTGTATACCTAATTCCTGTTTAAC
>Ga0265295_1007159_pt1 | contig 13017 bp, 11 predicted proteins | sample Munlansysbiofilm_FD_192503 | JGI IMG/M metagenome (GOLD analysis project Ga0265295, IMG submission 192503) | Leachate microbial communities from a municipal landfill in Southern Ontario, Canada - Methane capture system biofilm | ecosystem: Engineered > Solid waste > Landfill > Unclassified ... | reverse complement strand
CGCCAGGCCTGCCCCCAACTGCCGGTCCTGGTGCGGACCCCGGTCATCCCGGGGATCAATGACAACGCGGAGGCCATCGCCGCCATCGTCGACTTCATCGCCGGGATGCCCCGGGTGCGTTACGAAATGCTCGCCTATCACCGGATGGGAACGCCCAAATACGGCTACCTGGGGCGCACCTATGAAATCGCTGAAACCGCGTTGGCCGACGGCAGGATGACCCAGTTGAAGCAGATGGTGCACCACCGTCATCCGGACCTGCCACTGGTCCAATAGGCGGCAGGCGCCTGCCAGAGGGGCCTCGCAAACCGGCCGGCCCAGTCAATAGTTGGCCTCCAACAGGCCGATGACATCCGCCTCGGTGACGGCCCGCGGGTTGTTGCGCATGAAGCGCTGTGCCCCCGCCGCATCCCTGGCGATTTCCGGGAACTGTTCGGGGGGCACGCCGTAATCGCTCAGCTTGTAGGAAATCCCCACGTCGTCCAGCAGGCTTTTCACCGCCTTGACCGACAGCCGCGCCGCCTCGATCTGGGGCAACGCGGCGGTCTTTTCCCCGAAGGCCTCGGCGATCTGGACGAATTTGGCCGGGCTGGCGATGAGGTTGTACGCCATCACCCAGGGGATGATGAGCGCCGTGAGCAATCCGTGGGGCAGGGGGTGCCGCCCCCCGATGGCCAGGGCGATGGCATGGGCCAACCCCGTCTGGGTGTTGGAAAAGGCCATGCCCGCCATGGCGGAGGCGTGCAACATGTTTTCCCGGGCCGCCAGATTCTCGCCCTGGGCGTAGGCCAGCCGGAGGTTGGCGGCCGCCAGTTGTATCGCCTTCAGGTTCAGCGTGTCCGTGAAAACCGTGCCCAGGCGGCCCACGAAGGATTCGATGGCATGCACCAGGGCGTCCATGCCGGTCATGGCGGTGATCCGGGGCGGCAGGGCCACGGTCAATTGGGGATCCAGCAGCGCCGTCCGGGCGTACATATGCTCGCTGACGACCCCCTTTTTCACCCGGTTTTTCGTATCCGACAGGACGCAGATGGAGGTCATCTCGCTGCCGGTGCCGGCGGTGGTGGGAACGAGGATCAGCGGCACCCCCGGCTTGGGCACCCGTTCCATGCCGAAATACGGTTCGATGCCCCCCGGGTTGGTGAGCATCACCGAGGTGACCTTGGCGATATCCAGCGAGCTCCCCCCGCCCAGGCCGACAATGACATCCGGACCCCATGCCTTGGCCGCCGCGGCACTGGCCAGGGCGACGTCCACCTTGGGATCGGGCTCGACGTCGGCAAAAACGGAAAAACCGAACTTCTCCTTTTCCAGGACGGCGGTCACCTGATCCACCACCCCGGCCTTTTTCAACCCCGGATCCGTGACCACCAGGACCTTGGTGCCCCCGAGGCGCCGGATTTCCTCGCCCAATCCTTCCAGGCTTCCCACTCCAAAGACGATCCGTCGCATGCTTTGAAAGGATTTGATCATCCTCATCCCCCTTTTTTCAAACGTTTCAGGCCATCGTCGCCGCCTCCGGCGCGGTTTGACAAGGACGGCGAGGCATGGGTAAAGTAATAAAATTTTTGCAACGCTGAAAGAACATGATGGCAATGGACCAACGCAAGGCGAACCCCTCGGTGCAACAATATTGCCAGCGCATTCTCGATCTTCTGGCGGACGGAGTCTACATTTCCGACCGGGACGGCAACACCCTGGCCGTCAATGACATGTACGAGCGGCTCACCGGCCTGAAAAAGGCCGACCTGGTGGGGCGGCATGTCGAGGAGCTCGTCCGCCGGGGGTTTGATACCGTCCTCAACCCCCAGATCGTGAAAACGGGCAAACCGGCCGCCTCGGTACAGACCGACGACCGGGGCAACAAACGGGTCTTGAACGGCTATCCGCTCCTGGATGCCGAGGGCCGGGTGGAACTGGTGGTCACCTTCGTGCGTGACGTGACCCTCATGACCCAATTGACGGAACAACTCGCCGCCCAACGCCGCCTCATCGAACACTACCGCACCAGCGTCCGGTACGCCAACGAGGAGAGACGCAAAAAATATCCGATCATCTCCAGCAGTCCGGTCATGGCGGCACTGATGGTCCGGCTGGAAAATGTGGCCGCCACCGACGCCACGGTCCTTCTACAGGGAGAAACCGGCGTGGGCAAGGATATCCTCGCGCGCCGCATCCACCAGACCAGCCCCCGTCATGACCGGGCCTTCTTCAAGGTGGATTGTCCCAGCATCCCTGAATCCCTCATCGAGTCGGAGCTGTTCGGCTATGCGCCGGGGGCCTTTTCCGGTGCCAGCACCAAAGGCAAGGTCGGCTTTTTCGAGCTGGCCGACAAGGGCACCTTGTTTCTGGATGAAATCGGCGAACTGCCCTTGTCCCTGCAAACCAAACTGCTGCGAGTGCTCCAGGATTCGGAAATCATGCGCCTGGGCGCCACCCGGGTGCGCCCGGTGGATGTGCGCATCGTGGCTGCCACCCATCGCGATCTGGAGCAGGACGTGCGCTCGGGCCGCTTCCGCGGCGACCTGTTCTATCGCCTCCGCGTGGCGGTCCTCCACATTCCTCCTTTGCGGGAACGCCGGGAAGACATCCTTCCCCTGGCCCGGCATTTTCTCGAACGCAACAATGCACGCTACAAAAAGACGGTGCGGCTCAGCCCCGAGACCGAGCAGATATGGCTGGCCCATCCATGGCCGGGAAATGTCCGGGAGCTGGAAAACCTGATTCAAGGTCTAGTGATCGGCAACGACACCGGAACCATCAGACCGTGCGACCTCCCCGGGTCCATGGCGGGGCAATCGGCCTCCCTCCGCCATGAAGAAGCGCCGGGTGTCCCCGCCGGGATGGTCCCGTCCGGCAGAAACGGCCCGGACGTTGGCGTCAATCTCTACCAAATGCTCGGGAAAAGCGGACGGTCGCTGAAGGAAATCATCACCGACGTCGAATGCGCCATTCTCAAGGAGGCCATCCAGACCCATGGCTCCATCGGCGAAACCGCCCGGCGGCTCAAGGTGGATCGCTCCACCTTGTTTCGCAAGCTGCGATGCGCCCGCCCTGGAAAGACCACGCCTTCCGCCGCGCCGTCTTCGCCGTCCAAGTAACAGCTGCCCGGTCATCCCGGGGCGATCTCTTCCTTCAACAGGCAGCAGGCAATGCGATGCAGCGGTTTGCCGTCGGCGTCGTACTCGATGTTGGCCGGCTGGATCAGCCGGTTCATCACGCAGCCTTCCGGGATCTCCAGATTGAAGAGATCCGCTTCGTTGATTTTGCCGGTGGCCACCAACCGCTGGTCCTCGATGGCAAAGGCGTGCAGGGGAAAGTCCTCGCACAGGGGACAGCGGTACACCCGACCGTTGGGAAAGATGAAGAAGTTCTCCGCTACCCGACCGGCGCATTCGAAGGGCTCGGCCAGGTCGAGATACACCTTGGGCCAGGTGACGGTGATCCCCAGGTCGGCCACGGCCTGGGCCACCGGGGCCACCGCGGCGAGCCAATCCACCCTGGAGACCTGGAGCTGCTCCTGGTGGTCGGCCCGCTGGGCCGACTTGCCCCGGATCCCGATCACCTGGATGAAAAACCGCTCCACGCCCAGCTCGGCCAGAAGGGGCGGCATGTCTTTCAGGGCCTCGATATTGTCGCTGCTCACCGTGTAGATCAAACTGGTTCGGAACCCCCGCCGGCGAGCGGCCCGGAGTCCGGCGGTGCAGTGGGCGAAGCTCCCCTTGCCGCGGATGGGGTCGTTGACCGCCGGCGCGGGACCGTCGAGACTGAAGCTGAAAAAATCGACGTCCTGGGGGGTGACCTGGTTCAGGATGTCGTGGAAGAGGTAGCCGTTGGTATCCACGGTGACCGAAGCGTATCCCAGGCGCCGGGCGGCCCGGATCGCCCCGGCAAGATCCGGGTGCAGGGTCGGCTCACCGCCGAGAAAGATCACGTTGGCCTGCGGACCGCGACCGGCAAATATCCCCAGCCAGGTTTCGATGGTGGCCAGGGGCAGATCGGCGGCGCCGTGCTGGGCCGGGTTGATGTAGCAGTGCCGGCAGCGCAGGTTGCAGCGGGTGAGAATGTGGAAAAAGACGTTGGTGGCGTCGCGGGAAAATTCAACGGTGCGGGCAGTCGAGTTCATGGCAGCGGCTCTGCGCCGAGGGCGCGATCAGGTTTCAGGTTGATATTTGGCGCGTGTTGATCGCGTGTTGGCTACCATGGAATTGCAGGGCAAATCAACCGCCGCCCGGCAGCCGGCCGACGCCCGCGATGGTCGCCATGCGGCGAATTGTCGCACGCTATCCGACATGCGACGGGTCAAGCAGCGAATAGGCGTGAGGCCATCTTTCGAGGAACGCTTTCTACAAGCTCGGAGCCAACCCCTCGAACGCCTCCTGGTGGCGGTTGACAAAGGCTTCCAGGGTGGCAAGGCCCTGGAGGCCGGCGCCTTCATAACGCGGCTGAATGGCCTTTTCTTCCGCGGAAAAGGCATCGGCGATGGACTCCGGTACCCGTGATCCGGGGCACTTGTTGACCACCACCCGGTGAATCGGCTTGCCGATTTCCGCCATGCGGGTGCGGATGCGCAGGGCCTCGGCCAGTGACAAGCGGTCGGCGTTGAGCACAAGATGGATCCAGGCCGATTCGGCCAGGAGCAGGTCCCGCAGGCGGGTGTGGCCGGCGATGAGGGTTTGGAGCTTGCTCCTGACCCGGTCGCTTTCCAGCTCGCAGGTCCCGATGCGGATTTTGGAGATGATCTCCTTTTTGTGGCAGATCTCGTTGCGCAGCTTGAGCAGTTCGCCCAACCAGGTCAAGGTGATGGCCGGAAGCGAAAAAAACCGCAGGGTCAGGGCCGTGGGCGCCATGTCGAAGATGATGGCATCGGTGTTTTTGGCGCTGGCGAGCACATTTTCAAAGGCCAGCAGCAGGGCGTACTCTTCGAGCCCCGGCGAAAACTGCAAGACCTTGAAATGGTCCTGGAGGTTGAAGGCGCTCTGATAGAGGTAGGATTTGCTCAGGTGCTCCCGGGTCTGCTTGAGGTAGGTACGGATCCAGTAGGCGGTGTCGATCTCCTTCACCGCCAACCCCCGGCGTACCGTTCGCGGCTTTTCGGCAAATTCGGTCTCGAAGAGATCACGCTGGTTGTGGGCCGGGTCCATCGACACCAGGAGGGTGTTTTTCCCCGAAGCGGCCATATACAAGGCCGACAGGGCCGACGAAGTGGATTTTCCCACCCCGCCCTTGCCCACGAAAAAATGCAGTTGCGGCATTCCACTGCCTTTCCGACGTCAGTCGATGGAAAACACCGAAAACAGCTCTCCCAGCGGGTCGTGGGCCGTGGTGACCTTGTCGAGCATCAGGGCGAACTCGCGCTCCATCACCGGCATCATCTCCATGGTGATCTGAATCGGCGGCGACGGGATGCCCACGAAGCTGCCGAGCACCAGCAAGGCGAAGATGTGCTCCAGCTCCTCCAGTTCGTGCTCCACGGTGTCGCAGGCCTTGTCCCGGAACACGGCGTCGGTAATCTGGTAGACGCTGCGCAATTGTTTGAAAATGCGACTCAGCATGTTTGGGATTTTCCTGCCCGAAACAGCCGCCGGTCAAAGGCGATGCGCCGCTGGGAGGGGTAATGGTAGTAGATGCCATAAAGAGCCGCCAGCATCGCACCCCCCTGGTAAAACGCATCCAACTGAAAGGACAGGGCGACGGCCGCCAGATAAGGGGCCGTCAGGGCCGCTGTGATCAACCGGCGCTGGAATCGATTAAAGTTCTCTTCGTCAACGCTGTGCTGCATCCGCACCCGGTTGGCGAAAACCGCACGGATCCAGATCGGCAGCCCAACGGCGGCAATAACCGCTCCCGCGAAAAGAACGGCCCCTATCGCCTTGGCCGCCACCGGTGAGAGGCCCACCGCCGACCCCAATCCACGGATCGCCGCTGCCGCGGCAAGGGCGACCAGGGCCGGCAGCAGACGGCGATAGTACGCTTGTTTGAGGTCCGCCATCATGAAATCCTTTTCCCGTCAATGAAACCTCAACGATCATGATTTCTGCCGACCTCTCTGCAAAAGAACCCCTCCGGCGGGCGCCGACGGATTGGATCAACGCCCGCCGGAGGGCGGTGGCAGAACTGGCTGGCCGCGGGTTGACGGGCCACAGGCCCGCGGAGGGAGGATTGGCCGTCGGCCGAGCCAATTCCACACCCACGATATCCTGTCGGTTGGTGAACCGATCAGGTAGTGGCGTGTTGCGCACGCGCAGCGGTGGTTTCGTCCGTCTGGAAAAACTTAATAAACCCTTCGACCACGATCCACGCGGCCAAGATGATGATAATGAAATTAATCGTCTGAAGCAGCAGATTGTGTGCTTTTCCGAAATCGAGTTGATTGATCACCGTGGCCCAGAGGGTCATCACGGCCATGAAGACGGCCGGAATCCCGGCCACCAGCCATTTCAGGCCACCCCGGGCCTTGAGATAGACGGTGATCACGATGAGGGCCAGGGCCGCCAGAGTCTGGTTAACGGCACCGAACAGCGGCCAGAGCTTCATGGCCCCCTTCCCGTCGGCGCCGGTGGCAAAGGCCAGGACCATGGCGGTGCCCACGGCGATGAAGGTAGCGGTGTACTTGCCGCTGAGAAAGTCCAGTTTGAAGCTGGTGAACAACTCGCTGAGCACGTAGCGCTGAATACGGGTGGCGGTGTCCAGAGTGGTACCGGCAAACGAGGCCACGAAGACGGCCATGATGGCCAGGGTGAACTGCTTGGGAATCCCCAGGGTCATGATCATGTTGCCCGCACCGTCCACGAAGGCGATGATCTTGGAGCCCAGCCCGTCAGCGGCGGCCCAAGAGGCGTAGTGGGTGGTCCAGGCGGCCACCCCCGTCAGGGTTTCGCCGGCCTTGGTGGTATAGCCCATGCCGATGCCGGCGGCCACGGCAATGATCACCAGGGTGGCCAGGGCGCCTTCCATCAGCATGGCGCCGTAGCCGACAAAGAGCGCGTCATCCTCGGAGCGCACCTGCTTGCCCGAGGTGCCCGAGGAAACCAGGGCGTGAAAGCCGGAGATGGCCCCACAGGCGATGGTGATGAACAGGAACGGCCACATGGCCGGCGCCTGGGCCGGGGTGGTTTGAAGGGCAGGGGCCACGACCTCCAGCCGCCCGGTAAAAGCCGAAACCAGCACGCCCAGCATGATCAGCGCCATGGCGACCATCAACTGATGGGAGTTGATAAAGTCCCGGGGCTGAAGCAGGGTGGTCACCGGCAGCACCGAGGCGATGAAACCATAGGCCAGCAGAATGATGGTCCACACCCCGGTGGGCGGGATCCCGGCCACCGCCGGCATCTTGATGGGCACATACGGGCCGAGAAACACGAAAAAATACATCAGCAGGATGGCCCAGATGGACAGGGAAGTGACGTTGCCGCCTCTCTTGTAAACCAGATAACCCAAACCGATGGCGATGGGGACCTCGATCCACACCGCCAGCACCGACTGGGGGTACATGGCGAAGATGATGGCGATGATGAGACCGAAGATGGCGATGACGATCCACAGCTCGAGAAAAACGATGAGAAAGAACATGAAGCGGGTGCGGCTGTTGATGTACTTGGCGGTGTAGTCAGAGATCGATTTGCCCTGGTTGCGCATGGAAATCACCAGGGCACCGAAGTCGTGGACGGCCCCCATGACCACGCTGCCGACAAAGATCCAGATCATGGCCGGCAACCAGCCCCAGATCACGGCGATGGCCGGCCCCACGATGGGCCCGGTACCGGCGATGGAGGTAAAATGGTGGCCGAAAATGATCTCTTTTCTCGTCGGCACGTAGTCGACCCCATCCTCTAACTCCACCGACGGGGGCTTGTTGGCACCCGACAGGGCGAAAATCTTCTTGCCGATGAACTGGCCATAAAGCTTGTACATGGCGATGTAACCCGCAAAGGCAACAATCATGATCAGCAGTGCATCCATAAATCCCTCTCCTTTCCTTTCGGTTCGCTCGGCTTCCGACCGCGCTCCAGGCGTCGCCGAAAGCGGGTGACGGTATCAATGGGCGCGGTTGGCATTCCCCCTTTCCTTGGGTTTTTCTGGCCCGCGGGGGACGGCATGACGCCCCTGGACGAGGCGCCGGAGTTCGGATTCAATCGCCTTCATGTCCAGAGGTTTGACGAGGTATCCGTCCACGCCGGCAGCGCGCGCCTCGTCGGGCAAGGTGTCGGTGCCGTAGGCGGTGATGAGCAGCTTGACGCTGTCCTTGCCCCGAATCAGTTTGAAAAAACTCAGCCCGTCCATGCCGGGCAGACGGTAGTCGCAGATCACGATGTCGTAGTCGCGCCGGGCGAGTTCATTCAGTCCCTCCTCGGCCGTTTCCAGGGCCAAAAAGCAGGACCCCTCGCTTTCGAAGAAGACCGCCATGGAATCACGGATCCAGGCGTCATCGTCGATGAGCAGGATGCGTTTGTGCCACATGTCCTGGGTATGTTTCATCGAAGGGCCGAACATCCAGCAGTGCTTGACTATGGCAAACGGAAAAATCGACAGGAAGTGAAGCATAAAACATGCCTCACTGAAGCATCCTGAAAACACCGCGTCGGCATTGGTCATCGAATCGATGAAGGCGGGCGGCGAAAACCCAATTTCGCAAAATTAGGAAAACGGTTCGCAATCTTGCGATGCCCCGGAAGGGCCTCAGACAGCGAGTTTTTTTCGCTGATAGCGAAAGGTGTGGTGGTTGAGCCCCAGCAGTCGGGCGGCCCGGCTTTCGTTGCCGTCGGTGCGTCTGAGAGCTTCGTGAATGTAGAAGCGTTCCATGGCGGCCAGGGCGGCCGCCAAATCCATGCCTTCATCCGGCAGAGGGGCGAATCCGGTTTCCAGGGCGGTCGGCGGCGTCAGGCCCAGCATGTCCACCTCGATGTGCTCGCCCTCGGCCAACAGCACGGCCCGCTCGATGACGTTGCGCAGCTCCCGCACATTGCCGGTCCAGGCATGGCCCTCCAGCGCCTGAACCGCCCCGGGGCCCAGATCCCGGACCCACTTGCCGAACTTCTGGTTGAAGACCTCGATGAAATGCCGGGCCAATGGCAGGATATCGCCTGAACGGGCGTTCAAGGCCGGAACGGTCACCCGGATCACCCCGAGGCGAAAGTAGAGGTCGCGGCGGAAGCGGCCGTCGGCCATGAGCGCATCCAGGTCCTGATTGGTGGCTGATACCACCCGGGTGCGGATGGTGTGCCGCTGGGTGCCGCCGACCCGGTAGAATTCCCCGGTTTCCAGGAAACGCAGCAGCTTGGCCTGGGCCGCGGCGTTCAAATCTCCGATCTCGTCGAGAAACAGGGTGCCCCCGGCGGCGGCCTCGATCAGTCCCGGCTTGGTTTGCGCCGCCCCGCTGAAAGCGCCCTTTTCGTAGCCGAACAGCTCGCTTTCGATGAGCTCGGTGGGGATCGCCGCGCAGTTGACCGCCGTGAACGGTCCCTTGAAGTTGGGGCTCTGGTAGTGGATCGCACCGGCGATCAGCTCCTTGCCGGTGCCGGTTTCTCCCAGGATCAGGACCGGGGTGTCCGGACTTTGGGCTACGCGCCCCACGAAGGCCATCACCGCCTGGATGGTATCGCTCTCACCGATGAAGCAGGGGATGTGCTCCTCGAGGTAGCGGGCCTGGAGAGCCTGGACATCCCGACGCAGGCGCACCGTGGCCAGGGCGTTATCGATGGCCCGCGTCAGCGCGTCCATTTTCAGCGGCTTGGTGATGTAATCCCACGCGCCCTGCTTGACGGCCGCGACCACGGTGGAAATATCCCGGTCGGCGGTGATCATCACCACCGGCAGATTTGCATCGTGCCGCCTTATCCGCGCCAAGGCCTCCAATCCGCCCATGCCGGGCAGTCCGATGTCCAGCAGCACTAGGTCGGGCGCCATGCGGCCCAGGGCGGCCAGGGCCGGTTCCGCCGCCTCGAAGGCCACCACCTGGTAGCCATCCTCCAGGGCCGCGGCAATGGCTTCGCCGATCAGCGATTCATCGTCGATGACCAGAATCACGGGCCGCCGCATACCACATTCCTGTCCGCCGCCGGCAGATCGATGACGAAACGGGCCCCCCCGCCGCGCCGACTGCCGGCGGTCAGAAAACCGCCGTGGTCGGCGATGATCCGCCGGCTCAGATTCAGTCCGATCCCGGTGCTGTTGCCCTTGGTGGTATAAAATGGATCGAAGATCACCTCACGGCGCCGGACCGGGATGCCCGGCCCATTGTCGGCCACGGCCACGCGAACCCGCTTCCCTGAAGACCAAGAGGTGATGTGGATCTGTTTATCAACCGGTTCGGCCTTCAACGCATCCACCGCATTGGTGATCAGGTTGAGGATCACTTCTTCGATCAACTGGGGATCCAGCCGGCAGACGGGCAGGTTGGAGGCGAGCCTGAGCTCGAGCCGGATGGCGTTCTTGCGCAGCGTGGCCATGGACAGGTCCACCGCCTCGCGGATCGCTTTGTTGACATCCCCGAGCACCAGTTGAGGGCGGCCGGGGCGGGCGAAATCCAGAACCCGTTTGACCACCGACTCGATCTTTTGAGACGCCGAGCGCAACTGCTGGAGGATCTGTCGGGTCTTGTCATCCACCCCGTCGTGCTGGACAAGACGCATCTCCAGCGCATCGAGGTAGATATTGATGCCCGAAAGGGGATTGCGGATCTCGTGGGCAATGCCGGCGGCCACCCGTCCCAGGCTGGTCATCTTGTCCTGGATCCGCAGCAGATGCTCCATCTGACGCATCCGTGTAATATCCATCATGTTGACCAGAAGGGCGTCGCGGCCCTGGTAGCGGATGGGACTGGTGCGGCAGTTGACCCACTTGAAGCCGTCGCCGGAAGGGGTGCCGCTGGAGGGAAAGAATCGAAAGTCGATTTCGCTGCAATCTGCCTTGCCCGTGAGGCACTGACGGTGAAAGGCGTCAACCTTAACCACATCGTCCGGATGGATGCTGGCGGTATCCGCCAGCTTGCTCGACCGCGGCAGGGGGCCCAAGAGACGTTTCATTTCAGGGTTTTGATAGACCACCTGGCCGTCCTGGACGATGGAAATTCCGGTGAGGGCGCCTTCCACCAAGGCGCGAAAACGGCGCTCGCTCTCGCGCAGGGCGTCTTCCTTCGATAGGCTTGGAGGCGCTGGCCCAAGTTCGCCAAAATTTTTCGTAGACACCGGTGTTTCGGGCAGTTAGCGCCGGTTGTGGTCACTACTCATTTTACGGTTGCGATTTTCCTTGGCAGCGGCGTCTCGTTGAGGTTCAGCCGCTGGTAGATCAGCCGGTGTTCGGGTTCGGCGCTGCTGCACAGGCGCAGGTGGCTGCGCACCACCCGGTCCTGCTCTTTGACATTGTATTCCACCGTCAGCCGCTGGTGGGTTGACAGGATATCACTGATCGTGGCCCACGAGCGGTGATCGCCGCAGAGCCGCAGCTTGTGCTCGACGGTATGCAGGATATGATAGGCGAGCACCGAGATGAACAGATGCGCGTCGGCTCGCTCCTCATTCTGGTGGAAGTTGGGCCTCAAGCCCAGCGAGGATTTGAGCGAACGAAAGGCGCTTTCCACCCGGGTGAGCATAACGTAGGTCTGCCATATTTGCGTATCGTCGAGTTCCGTGCGGTCGGTGCGCAGCACATAGCAGCCCTCAAAGCGGCGCTCGATATCGTAGCCGTCGCGCTTGGTCCACATGATCGCCTTGGCCAGCACCTTGGCGCCGGGGCTCTCGTCGGCGAGCACCTGCACATCGTAGAGCTTCGAGGCACGCGGATACTTTTCGCGCAAGCGGCCGATCATCTCCACGACTTTCGGGTAAAGCTTCGTGTGGCCCTTTTTGCCCAGACCGTCGTGATAGTACTGCAGCCGCTCGACAAACAGCCGCTCCTGACGCCCGCGGATCCCCTGGTCTTTTCCCACCCGACCGCTGCTGCGGCATAGCAGCAGTGATTCACCGTCTTTGTCACTGCGCTTGACTTCAAGCTTGCAGCCGCCCGTGTCACGGATCACCTGCATCGCCTCGGTGTCATCGACGGTAAAGCCTGCCTTGCCCCGCTGCACCACGATGTAGTGAAAACCGTTGGCCTTGAGCCAGGCCACGTTCTGCTCGGTGGCAATGCCCGCATCGATGACCACCGTGCGGTCCTTGGCCAGGTTGGGCCTCAGGGCCACCAGCGACTCGATGATCTCGGCCAGACTGCGGCACTCGACCTGATTGCCCGGATAAAGACGGCTATACTTGGCAAAGCCCAGCTCGTCTACCACCAGCGCCAGGGTCAACAGCTTGCAATCGGTACGCTTTTCCTTGCTGTGGCCCCGCTTGGCCTTGCCGTTGGCCGCCGCCTGGCCTTCGAAATAGGTGTTGGTCAGATCAAAGAGACAAATGCGCTCGGGCAGATCGAACAGGTCCTTCTCGCGGGCCGCCAGATGCGCCTCCAGCGCCTCCTTGCACTCAAGGAGCCGGTCACCGGCCCGGTACAAGGAATTTAAAGACGGTCGCAGCGGCTGGCCGGTGAGCTCGTAGAGCGCCGAGCGATGCACGGCCCAGTCCCAGGTGTGCACCTCGCTGCCCGGGTCCACCAAACGCCCGATAACCAGGGCCTCCATCAGCGGCAGCACATGCGCCGAGACCCCCTGGCCGATGAGCAGCTCTCCGATCTGAAGCTTGCTCCAGATGCTGTGGCACACGTACTCTGGCCCCAGCGAGCGCACCTGGCCGGCTTCGATCGAGGCGACATCCACGCTCTGGTAGACAGGCTCGGCGGACTTGGCCATCTGCTCGCCGGCCTGCTTGGCGCGGATCTTGTCGGCGACGCCGCGGGCAAGCTTCGCGATGCTGCGGTCGGAACTGAAAAGTTGCTGCTGGCCGGTGAGCATGGCCTCAATGCAGTTGGCCAGCTCCTTGTATTGTTCCGGCGGCACATCAACGGCGCCCAGGTTCAAGATCAGCCGCTGGCGCGGACCGTTTTCGGTCCGCACGTTTTCCACCAGGTGCAGATACGTGTAGGTCT
>Ga0265295_1007158_pt1 | contig 13017 bp, 9 predicted proteins | sample Munlansysbiofilm_FD_192503 | JGI IMG/M metagenome (GOLD analysis project Ga0265295, IMG submission 192503) | Leachate microbial communities from a municipal landfill in Southern Ontario, Canada - Methane capture system biofilm | ecosystem: Engineered > Solid waste > Landfill > Unclassified ... | reverse complement strand
CCCGTCGATTTCAGCCGGTTTGGCTGGGAGGTCATGGTGAAGCGTTTCGTCGATCGTTTCTTTTATCAGGATACCGCGAACCCTCACCTGCCTGCCCACGCATGTAGTGTCAAACTTACCCAGGGTCGCATCCGATTCGGCACGGAGGGTGATTGATTGGTCGCTGTCCTGCAGGAAAAGCTTCATGCCACTCTTGCTGCAGACATGGGTGCATAGTCCCTCCACGATCACTGTTTCACCCGCAAGCGTTTCACTGATAGCCATCACCTCATCCACCTGCATCGGTGTTTGTTTGCCGTTACCTGTACAATATGTGAATAGCAGCAATGCTGCTGCCATCAGAAAAAAGTAAAAAAAAGAGTCTCTTCTTTTCATCGGTCTATCATTATTTTGATAAATTTGCACTTCAAAGATAAGGATATTTTCAGGTTGGATAAAAAAAATGAATGTTTTGGCGGCAAAAAAGCATTCATTCGTCGGGTAAAAGAGTCGCGTTCGTCGATTCATCGTTGCAGGCAACCCTTGCCGTTCGCTACTTTTGTGAAAAAACTAATAAGTGCGCGTTATGAAAACAAGTTCATGTGCTTCTCCTTTTTCCGGCAGATCGAAAGGAATCATGTTCGGTTTGTTGTTGGTGATTGCCGGCCTGCTGATTCTTTTTTTTAATTTCGGTTGGATTGATCCTGCCTTCAAAATGGTCCTTTTTTCCTGGCCTATGATCTTTATTGTAGCTGGCATCCTGAATTTCTCCAGAAGAGACTCGTTGATGCCTGTTATCTTTTGGGTTGTGGGAATCTTTTTTTTGGTACCCCGCATAGCACTTGCATTTCCAGGTAGCATTCCTGGCCTGGATGCTGATTTTGCTCATAACTTCTGGCCGTTGTTGTTGATCCTGCTGGGTGTCTACTTCATCTGGCGGGTCTTCACTGGAAGGCATCGGCAATGGACTCATCACCACAAATTCAGGGCCGATACAGTGACAGGAGAAGGGGGACGTATCGAGAAACGAGTGGTTTTTGGCGGCTCAGAGAGCATTTTCCTCGATCCCGTATTCAACGGGGGGGCATTGAGTGCCACTTTTGGCGGTATTGTGCTCGATCTGCGTCGTACCACATTGCCGGAGGGAGAGACCTGCCTCGATGTGGAAGCCACCTTCGGTGGTGTGGAACTTTATATTCCGGGCGACTGGCTGGTAGAGACCAGGTTCCAGACCGTACTGGGTGGGGTGGAGGATAAACGATTGGTTTCTACTCCCGATTATGCGCGCAAACTAATTTTGAGAGGTGACCTGATCTTCGGTGGTTGTGAGATACGCTGAAGCCGTTGTTGCCCTCTGTTCAACCCTGAACAGACACTACGGATGAAACAAATACAATTTTATATCCCTTTTCGGTGGTTGCCCATCGTGACATGCTCACTCCTATTTGCTACTTTTGAGATCGTGGCAATGCGTCCGCTGGTGACGATGCCGCCTGGGTTCTTGTGGATAAAGGGAATAGCTGATGGTGTAATCATGAGCGGAATGGGATTGTTACTCGCTGCCGTGATCCGTTCCTGGCTCTTCGTGAAGCTCGATTACTGGCAGCGGATGGTTAACTACACCGCATTGGGGATCATGTATCTGGTCGTCTGGTGTCTGCTGAGTCATCTCTTCACCCTGCTGATTGCCGGGAATGATTTGAGAGAGGAGCTGCAAGGCTTGTTGCCACTGACCGCTTTTATCTCTCTGCTGGTCTACCTGATTCAGCTGCTGATCATTCACGACCGGTTGAAGAGATCGGATGAAGAGAGAGATGATCAGTGCGATATTGACGAACTCTCTTTACCCGTTGAGGCTGGTCAACGCTCATCTGCTGACAATGTGAACGAGAACAGTGAGGGGACTCTGGAGCGCGTCGCGGTGAAAAGCGGACAAAAGATTCATGTGATCCTGGTACCTGATATCGTGTATATCCAGTCAGATGGCGACTACGTACAGATTGTAACCGGACAGAGCCGTTACCTCAAAGAGGAGACTATGAAATATTTCGAGGCCAGCCTCCCACGTAACCGGTTTGTCAGAGTGCACCGCTCCTATATTGTCAACGTGGAGAAGATTCTGCGAATTGAACTCTACGAGAAACAAAACCAGATGCTCACACTCAACAACGGCGATCAGATCAGGGCAAGCGTTGCCGGGTACCGGGAACTGCGAACAATCCTTAATTTGTGACAGAAGCGGATTGTGAGATGTAAAGTTTGTTAAAACCGGGAAAACTGATTTGTGTTTTCAGGTTTTCCGGTGTATTTTTGTGAGTTTTAAAGATAGGTTAAAAATGGAAATGCGCGACAGAATCATAGAAAAAGCAGGAGATCTTTTCATCCAGTACGGTATCAAAAACAGTTCGATGGATGAGATCGCTACATCACTGGGCATCTCAAAGCGAACGATCTATGAGATTTTTCGAGACAAGGAGGATCTGCTTATCTCGTTTCTTAGCAAAAAGAGGGATGAGCGGAATAACCATTTCGCCACCTTCCTTGTCGGTGACTACAACGTGATTGAGGTGTTTATCCGGATCATTGAAACTCAGCAGAACCTGCCGACTGCCAATGTGAAGTTCTTTGAAGATATCCATAAGTACTACCCCGGAGCTACAAAGCTCATCAATGAGGATGTGGCCAGAAACAACGCCTTTCTGCGTGATTTCCTCCGCAAGGGAATTGCACAAGGGTATATCCGGAGCGACCTGAATGTGGAGGTGACCGCCTTTTTGGTGGAGGATGGCACCTATACCTATATTCGTGCCTCTTATCTGGAGAAACCACCCTTCTCTTTCAAAGAATTGTTTTTCACCATGATGATCAACTTCATCAGGGGGATATCGACAGAAAAGGGCATCCGGATCATCGATGATTATTTAACAAAACAGAAACAGAATAGTGATAATTAATTGAATAAGATGAAAAGTGTAAGAATGAATCTACTGAGATCAATCAGACCGATGTCAGTTATAACGCTGATGATTGTAACCGGCTTCACCGGTTTGCAGGCGCAGCCTGCCGACAGTCTCACCATTGATCTGCCAACAGCATTGGAGATCGCATTGAGTGAGAATCCCAAGGTGAAGGTGGCCGACATGGAGATCACCAAGAAAGAGTATGCAAAGAAGTCAGCCTATGGAGCGTTGTTGCCGCAATTCGATCTGATCGGACAGTACCAGCGTGCCATCAAACGACAAACAGTATATTTTGACGAAGGGTTTGGTATGGGAGGAGGAGATGTGGATCCCTCACAGTATACTCCTGAGGAGCTGCAGATCCTGCAGGTGCTCAACAAAGTGATGATGCCCGATCCGGAGAGCTCCGGTGAAGGGATCCAGATGGGTCGTTTCAATGTCTGGTCAGCCGGAATGAATGTGAGTCTGCCACTGGTGATGCCTTCCCTCTGGAAAAATATCCAGATGAGCGAGGTGGATATCCGCCTGGCCATCGAGCAGGCACGTGCCTCTCGAATCGACCTGGTGAACCAGGTAAAGAAAGCGTTCTATAGTCTTCTGCTGGCACAAGACAGCTATTCGGTGTTCCGCAAGACCTATGAAACCGACTCGCTCAACCTGGAAAACATACGTAACCGTTTCAACCAGGGTGTTGTGGCGGAGTATGATGTGATCACTGCTGATGTGCGGCTCAAGAGTCTTATACCCAGTATCCTGCAATCGGAGAACATGATGAAGATCGCGGAGCTGCAGCTTAAGATGCTGATGGGTATGGAGAGTGATCTGCCACTCAAGGTGGTGGGATCGCTGGAGAACTATCACGCATCGATGTTCGACGTGATCATCCCTGCCGACACCTCGCTGGTCAACAACAGTGACATTCGTCAGTTTGAACTACAGTCCGAACAGGCGCAGAACGCCTATGAGATGCAGAAACTGCAGTTTGCTCCTTCGTTGGTGACCAGTTTCAACTGGACCTACACCAGTCAGAACAACGACTTCCGGTTCCGTGATTACCGCTGGGATCCCTATTCGATGCTCGGTGTCACCCTTCAGATTCCAATCTTCAACGGTGGACAACGGTACCATGGAATGAAGCAGGCTGAGATACAGCTTTTCCAGATGGATGAACAACGTAAGGAGCTGGAAAGAGGCCTGAAGCTATCGATACGCAACAACTACGACCTGATTCACAAGAATATTGAGCAGGTGGTTGCCACAGAGTCGTCGGTGGCACAGGCCCGCAAGGGACATCAGATCACCCTGAAACGTTATGAGACCGGGATGGGAACCATTGTCGATGTGAATGCAGCGGCCCTGGCGGTGATCAACGCTGAGCTTCAGTACCGCAATGCCATTTATGATTACCTGGCAGCGAAGGCCGACCTGGAGAAGGTATTGGGCTATGATATACAACCTGTAGAGACAAACGAATAAAGAAACAGATAACAAACAATCAGATGAAAAAGTACAGCTTATTGCATTTTACTCCTCTTCTGGCATTGGCATTGCTTGCCTCCTGCGGAGGAAAAGGAACTTCGGAAGGAACCGAAAACGAGGCACCCCTGAAGAAGAATGTGCGGGTGGAGACCGTGCAGATGGTGCCGGTTGATCAGATCTCAACCTTCACGGCATCGGTGGAAGCCGATCAGGTGAACAACATAGCCCCTGCCATGGGAGGGCGCATCCGCAGGATCATGGTGGATGTGGGCTCCACGGTGCGCCGCGGGCAGACTGTGGCAACCATGGATGCAGCCAGCTTCGCACAGCAGGAGACACAGGTCGCCACCCTGCGGAGAGACTTTGAACGATATGAGGAGCTGTTCGCCGTGGGCGGCATCTCCAAGCAGCAGCTCGACCAGGCCCGTACACAGCTTGAGGTGGCTGAGACCGCATTGAACAACCTGAGTGAGAACACCACGCTGGTGAGTCCCATCAGTGGTGTGGTGACCGCCCGCAACTACGATCCGGGCGATATGGCGATGCAGCTACCCATTCTCACCATCGAGAGCCTCAATCCGGTGAAGGTGGTGGTGAACGTGTCGGAGTCGTTCTACAGCCAGGTGGTGAAAGGGATGGCGGTGGAGGTCACCGTCGATGCACTCGAGGGGGAGTCCTTCCAGGGCAAGGTGTCACTGATCCATCCGACACTCGATCCGGTGGCGCACACCTTCACCGTGGAGGTGACCGTTCCCAACAGCCAGTTACGTCTCCGTCCCGGTATGTTTGCCCGGGTAAAGATGAACTTCGGCACCTATGATCGGCCCCTGCTTTCCGATATGGCTGTGTTGAAGCAGGTGGGATCGAACGACCGGTATGTATTCGTGGAAAAAGATGGCAGGGCTCTCTATACCGTAGTGCAGCTGGGAGCAAGAATCAACGATAAATATGAGATTCTCTCCGGTCTGAGCGAGGGTGACCGTGTCATCGTGCAGGGTAACAGTGGCCTGATTGACGGAGCCGAAGTAGAAGTGGTTCAGTAAGGATATGAACAGTAAAAAAGAAACGAACAGATGAAACCATATGAAACCGCGGTGAAAAACCCCGTGGGAACAGCATTGATATTTATCGGTGTCGTGTTGATCGGGATATTGTTCTACCGGCAGCTGCCGATAGACCTCTACCCCAATATCGACCTGAACATCGTCTCTGTGATGACCTCCTATTCAGGTGCGGGTGCCGAGGATGTGGAAGCAAACGTCACCCGCCCGCTGGAGGATGTACTCAACTCGACCGAGAAGCTGAAGGAGATCACCTCCCAGTCGAAGGATGGCATGTCGATGATCATGCTGGAGTTTGAGTTTGGTACCGATATGGATGAGGTGATGAACGATGTGCGGGACAAGGTGGACATGATCGCCGGCTTCCTGCCCGATGGTACCGAAGACCCGATGATCCTCAAGTTCAGCTCCGACATGATCCCGGTGGTGGTGCTTTCCGCCACTGCCGAGGAGAGTGCCGGTGCACTCTACAAGATTCTCGACGAGCAGGTAGCCAACCCGTTGAACCGCATCCCGGGCATCGGTACCGTCTCCGTATCGGGGGCACCTGAACGGGAAGTGCAGGTGAATGTAGCACCGCAAAAGCTGGAGGCTTACAACCTGTCACTTGAACAGATTGCGCAGGTGATCGCCACCGAGAATGTGAACGTGCCGGCCGGTAACTTCGACATCGGTTCGCAGACATACATGCTGCGCCTGGAGGGGCAGTTCAAAAACAGCCGCGAGCTGAATGACATCATCGTGGGCAGTAGCCAGGGGAAACCCATCTACCTGCGTGATGTGGCTACCGTGAGCGACACCCTCGAGTCGCGTGTGCAGGAGAACTACACCAATGGTGTACGCAGTGCTTCCATCGTAGTGCAGAAACAGTCGGGTGCCAACACCGTATCGATCGCCAACGCGGTGAAGGCGCAGCTGCCGGAGCTGGAGAAGACCCTCCCGCCCGACATCAAGCTGGTGACGGTGATGGACACATCGGAGTATGTAAAAGTTTCGATCAACAGCTTGCTGGAGACCATCCTGCTCGCGCTTCTCATCGTGGGGGTGATCGTGCTCTTCTTCCTGGGACGGTGGCGTGCCACCATCATCGTGATGGTGACCATCCCCATCTCGCTGATCGGTTCCTTCATCTATCTCTACCTGACCGGCAACACCATCAACATCATCTCGCTCTCGGCACTCTCCATCACCATCGGGATGGTGGTAGACGATGCCATCGTGGTGCTGGAAAACATTACCAGCCACATTGAGCGGGGCAGCCGCCCGCGTCAGGCAGCTGTCTACGGTACCGAGGAGGTCTCCCTCTCGGTGATCGCTTCCACGCTGACCATCATTGCGGTGTTCCTGCCAATGACCATGGTGGGTGGCTTCGCAGGAGTGATGTTCAAGCAGCTGGGTTGGATGGTGACCATCATCATTTCCCTCTCGCTGGTCATCGCACTGACGCTTACCCCCATGATGAGCGCCCGGATGATGCGGGGTAACAAGGATATCAAGATGAACGGTTTCGACCGCTGGTACAGCAAGCGGGTGTTACCGCTGCTCAACCGTTTGGATCATCGTTACTCCCGTCTGGTGAACAGGGTTGCGCGTCGTCGCAGGTTTACCATCTTCGCTGTGCTGGTGATCTTTGTGGTGAGCGTGGTGATCAGTGCCGTGACGCTGAAGACAGAGTTCATGCCCGCTTCGGACAACAATGACATCGCACTGACGGTGGAGATGCCCACCGGTACCCGCATGGAGGTGGCCCGTGAGACGGGACACCGCATTGCACAGACGATGGAGACGAAGTATCCGGAGATCGAGATCATCTCCTTCAGCGTGGGATCCGCCAGCGAGGACAACGCCTGGGCAGCCATGCAGGACAATGCCTCCAACATCATGACCTACACCATCCGTTTGACCGAGTCGAAGAACCGCAAGAAGAGCATCTACGATGTCTCGGACGAGATGCGTCAGGACCTGGCAGCGATGCCCGAGGTGAGACGTTTCCAGGTGATGCCGGGTGGTGGTGACATGGGCATGACCGGCGGTAGCAACGTGGCACTTGAGATCTTTGGATACGATCTTTCGGTGACCGATGAGGTGGCCGCTGAGCTTCAGGAGAGAATGGAGGAGGTGAAGGGCCTCAGAGACATCACCGTCTCCAGGAAGGATTATCGTATGGAGTATCAGATCCAGTTCGACCGTGAGAAGCTGTCGCTGAACGGGCTCAACATGAGTACCGCAGCCAATGCAATCCGCAACAGAATCAACGGTCTCACCATGTCTCAATATCGTGAGGAGGGTGAGGAGTATAATATCCGCGTTCGCTACGAAGAACAGTATCGTCAATCGATCGAAGATATCGAGAATATCATGATCTATAACCCGATGGGTGGTGGTGTACGCGTCAGAGACCTGGGAGCGGTGGTGGAGACATCTACTCTTCCACAGGTGGACCGACAGGACCGCCAGCGCATCGTCTCCGTCACGGGTAGCATCTATGGCCGCGCACTGAGTGAGGTGGTGGATGATGTGAGCAGCCTGCTGGCTGAGTATGATGTGCCACCCGGCGTACAGATCGTAATCGGTGGATCGATGGAGGAACAGCAAGAGTCGTTTGGCCAACTGGGACTCTTACTGATGATCGTTTCGCTGCTGGTATACATTGTGCTGGCATCGCAGTTTGAGTCGCTCACCTATCCCTTTATGATTATCCTGACCGTACCTTTCGCCTTCACCGGGTCGATCCTGTTGTTGGCGCTTACCGGTGAACCGCTCGGCATCATGGGCTTCGTGGGGCTGATCATGCTGGTAGGTATGGTGGTGAAAAACGCCATCGTGCTGATTGACTACATCAACCTGAACCGGGAAAGAGGCATGTCTATTATCACTGCCGTGGTACACGGGGGACGCTCCCGTCTGCGACCGGTACTGATGACCACACTTACCACCATCCTGGGGATGGTCCCGCTGGCCATAGGCACGGGACAGGGATCGGAGATGTGGAAGTCGTTGGGTATCTCCATCATCGGGGGTATGACCTTCTCCACCATCATCACCCTGGTGCTGATTCCAGCGCTCTACTCGATGATGGCCGGTTACGGTGTACGCAGAAGACGTAGGAAGCATCGCGAGGTGCTGGTAAACAATCAAAGTAAATAGAGACTAACAACAGAATAATATGAAAGCAGTAATGATAATGCTCGACCAGGCCCACTACGAGATGATCGTGGAGAAACTGAGCAGACTTAATATTCGAGGATTCACCTCCTGGAAAGAGGTGTACGGCAGAGGCAGCAGTGATGGCATCCCCCACTACGGGAGCCATGCCTGGCCCTCGGTGAACAATGCCATCCTCACGGTCGTGGAGGATCATCAGGTAGAGGGGTTGCTTACCTACCTAAGAGAACTGGACAATGAATCGGCCAACCTTGGCCTACGGGCATTTGTCTGGAACATTGAAGACGGTATTTGATTCTTTTTTTAAACGATAGAGTGTTTAGGGTGTCACTGCAATGGTGGCACCCTTTTTTGGTGTGTCACACGATCATTCATTTCTCGTTCCGGTGATGATGTGTGGTTGAACATGCTGATACAGATCCTGGCATTCTTTTCCTGGTATATGAACGAAATGGATTCTTCAGACGTTAATCTGTAGCAATCAACCAACCGATTATGATATGTCGATCATCAGAAGCATCCTCGATACCGACCTTTATAAGTTTACTACCAGCTATGCCTATTCCAAACTCTTTCCCCGTGCCTGTGGCGAGTTTGAGTTTGTGGACCGGAGCAATGGCGACTACCCGGAGGGGTTCGACCGGCTGCTGAGGGAGGAGCTGGATCAGATGGCACAGCTCTCACTCACCCGTGAGGAGGAGCTCTTCGTAAGAAAACAGATGCCCTACCTGCCACCCACCTACATCGATTTCCTGAAAGGGTTTCGATTTGATCCCTCGGAGGTGGAGATCACCATGGAGGATCGCAAGCTGAGGATCAAGGCCAGCGGCCTGCTCTACCGGGTGACGCTCTGGGAAACCCCCATCCTGGCGACTGTCTCCGAGCTCTGGTTCCGGGAGCGGGGAGAGTACCCCGACCTGCAATACATGCAGCAGACTGCTATTGAGAAAGCGGTGCGAATGAAGGAGCATGGCATCATCTTCTCTCTTTTCGGTATGCGCCGCCGATTCAGCTTCGACGTGGAGGACCGGGTGACCGGTATCCTGAAACAGCATGCCGGTGAGACTCTTTTCGGCACCAGCAATGTCTATCTGGCCTACAGGCATGCTCTCAACGTCTCCGGTACCCATCCGCATGAGTGGGTACAGTTTCACGGCTCCATCTATGGATACAAGATGGCCAACTACATGTCGATGGAGGACTGGATCAACGTCTACGACGGTGACCTGGGGACAGTGCTCACCGATACCTACACCACCGATGTCTTCCTGCGCAACTTCAGCAAGAAACATGCGGCGCTCTTCACCAGCCTGCGGCACGACAGCGGTGATCCCTACCTTTTCGTGGATAAGGTGATCCGGCGCTACGAGGAGCTGCGGGTGAACCCAAAGTTTAAGTACCTGGTCTTCTCCGACAGCCTGAACGTGGAGAAGGCGATACAAATAAAGGAGTATTGTGGTGACCGGATTGGTGCCACCTTTGGCATCGGTACCAACCTGACGAATGATGTTGGTAACAACATCAAGGGGATGAACATCGTGATGAAGCTGTTCCGTTGCAGGATGACGGACAAGGAAGAATGGCAGGAATGCGTGAAACTGTCTGATGTGGAAGGGAAACATACCGGCAGTGAAAAGGAGATCCGTCTGGTGCAGGAGACACTGGGTCTCTGATGCACTGGGTCTCTGATGCTCTAAGGTTCTGAGGTTCTGGTGCTCTGAGGCTTTACGGGAAATATAGGTCTATCAACGCTTATTCGTCGAGAGCCGCATGCGCCTGCGGGTCAAAGCACCGTTCGGTAAAGAGTGCTGTTGCCTGCGCCGTCGGTGGCGGTGAAGGTAAGTTCCAGTGGTACCTTCGCGGGTAGCCTTGCTTCATCGAGACGATAGCTGTAAAGGGTCGATTTGCTGTCGTGGGAGAACAGCACAAAACGACCGTTGATCTCACCACGGAAGGAGGCGATTCCACTTTTGTTGTCGGTGAGACGGATGCGGATGGTGCGCCGGCTCTTCCAGTTCTCCTGTTGCAGTGGTGTGATCACCGGTGCTTCAGTGTCTGATGATACCGCATAGCGGCCACCCAGCTCACGTATGTGAGCAGTGATCCCCCCATGCAGATATGTTCCCCCCAGCCAGCTCTCTTTGCCGTTCTTGTCCATGGTCACAATCCCGTAATTGCTTTTCAGCTGCAAGGTATCGCTCTTCACGCGGATACGCAGGGTGGCCTGCCTGTGAAGCGGAACGGGTGTATCATGCAGCCGGTGGATATCGGAGTAGTGACTGTTGCTTTTGCGGGATCCATGGGTGAAGCAGATGTCGTGATAGAGGTTGCCTGCCGGTATGATCAGCGACAGATCGGGATCCATGTAACTGTTTTCAAACTGCCAGGACATGAAGTGACCGCAGGGAACGGGTTGCGGAATCCTGTCTGGAACACCCATCACAGTGAAGGGGTACGTGAGCCGGTTGCCGTAATGGTCTTCCAGCTCGTAGCGGAAGCGGTACGCTCTCTCCTCGTTGATCTCTATATACCCCCTGTTTGTTGATTCAAAGAAGGGAAGCCTGTTACCTGGCTCGAGGAACGACTTCATGTAGAGTGAACGATGCTCGCGCCACTCGGCAAAGTCGATGAGGGCATTGAGCATGCGGGTCTCATTGAATGAGAAGCGACGGATGGTGCTGGCGAAGATCTGCTCATCATCCAGATAAAGACGGATATGTTTCACCCCGTAGATGTTCGACTGGCCGTTCATCCGGTCGTACGCCTTCAGGCCGATACCGATGCGGCCCCAGGCGGTGAGAGAGGGCACTGGAGGGAGCGGGTTGCCGCCCTTGTCTTTACCAAGCGTGATGCGCAGGGGATTGCTGCTGCCGTTAACCATTCCACGTCCATCGACCGGGTAGAGGGCGATGCCCCGCAGGTCCGGTTCCCGGTTATCGGGGATCGGACCGATAAATTCAAGCACGTCGAGCGGCTCCTCTGTCTCACGGTCGCGAATTTCAAAATGGAGATGAGGCCCTCCCGAGCTGCCGCTGTTGCCGCTGAGGGCGATCTGCTCTCCCCGTTTTACAGGGAACTGTCCGGCTTCGGGGTGGAGGTTGACCTGATAGCGTTCCAGTTCATACTGTTTCTCCTCCACATATCGTGCAATCTTATCGGAGAAACTGTTGAGGTGTCCATAGACACTGGTGTGTCCGGTGCCGGGATGATCAATGTAGAGTGCCAGCCCATAACCACCCGGTGAGACACTGATGCGGGAGACGTAGCCATCCTCGATGGCGACAACCGGCTTGTTGACCGAGTGTTGCGTTTTGAAGTCGATGCCGGAATGAAAATGGTTACTTCTCAGTTCGCCAAAGTTGCCGCTGAGGGCAGAGGGTATGGTGAGTGGGTTTCGGTATGTCTGGGGATGGAGTGTTGAGGGGGTGTTTATCAAAAGAAACAGGAGTAATCCTATTGTAAAAGAATATCTCATTGTCAATGGTTGGTCTATGATGAGGCAAAGGCAATATCGATGATCTCCTTCGCAGCCTCTCTCTTGGTTTGTAACTCGAACGATCGTTTTGCGCCGTTGTGCGCGAAAATCGTTACCTTGTTGGTGTCGTGCCCGAAGCCGGCTCCCTCATCACGCAGTGAGTTAAGGACGATGAAGTCAAGCTGCTTCCTTTCCATCTTTCGGATCGCATTTGGCTCTTCGTTGTCGGTCTCCAGGGCAAAGCCTATCAACAACTGATCCTTCCGCTTAACCCTGCCGAGCGCTGCGGCGATATCGGGATTGGGGGTGAGGGTGAGTGTGATCCCATCATCATCAGTGCGTTTGATCTTCTGTTCCGCCATCTGCGCAGGCCTGTAATCGGCAACGGCAGCAGAAAGGATCGCCCCATCCATTTCCGGGAATGATTTCAGGGCTGCAGCATACATCTCCCGTGCCGACTCCACATCGATCCTTCGAATCAGGGGGTGGGAGAGCGACAGTGCCGTGGGACCGGTTATCAGCAATACCTGAGCACCACGTGCGGCACACTCTTCAGCCAGGGCAAACCCCATCTTGCCGGAAGAGAAATTACCGATGAAACGTACCGGGTCGATCCGTTCATAGGTGGGACCGGCGGTGATCATGATTTTTTTGTTGGTAAGATCGTTGCGTTCAGCAAAGTATTGCTCCAGAATGGCAACGATCTGTTCAGGCTCTTCCATGCGTCCTTTGCCTTCAAGGTGACTGGCCAGCTCCCCCTCACCCGGTTCGATGATATGGACACCGTCACGCTGTAATGTCTCCAGGCTACGCTGTGTGGTGATATGGCGGAACATATCCAGATCCATCGCAGGTGCGACAAATACCGGCGCCTTCATGGAAAGGTAGGTGGTGATCA
>Ga0265295_1007157_pt1 | contig 13019 bp, 7 predicted proteins | sample Munlansysbiofilm_FD_192503 | JGI IMG/M metagenome (GOLD analysis project Ga0265295, IMG submission 192503) | Leachate microbial communities from a municipal landfill in Southern Ontario, Canada - Methane capture system biofilm | ecosystem: Engineered > Solid waste > Landfill > Unclassified ... | reverse complement strand
AAAGCCGCTCCACCACCGATAACGATACCCTCTTCAACAGCCGCTTTTGTCGCGCTTAGCGCATCATCTACGCGGTCTTTTTTCTCTTTCATTTCGGTTTCCGTTGCGGCACCTACTTTGATGACTGCAACGCCGCCGCTGAGTTTAGCAAGACGCTCTTGGAGTTTTTCTTTGTCGTACTCGCTGCTTGTTGCATCGATTTGTACTTTGATCTCGGCGATTCTAGCTTTGACCGCTTCCTCTTTTCCTGCACCGTTTACGATGACGGTATTGTCTTTGTCGATGACGACGCGTGAAGCTTGTCCGAGCATATCTAATGTTGCACCGCTAAGTGTATGTCCCGTCTCTTCTGCGATTACCGTTCCGCCTGTAAGGATTGCGATATCTTGGAGCATCGCTTTTCTTCTATCGCCGAATCCCGGAGCTTTTACCGCAGAGATATTTAAGATACCGCGAAGTTTGTTTACGACCAAGGTCGAGAGTGCCTCGCCCTCTACGTCTTCTGCAATGATAAGAAGCGGGCGGGATGTTTTTTGCACCTGCTCTAAAACAGGGAGCATATCTTTTAAGCTGGAGATTTTGCTATCGACGAGTAAAATCCACGGATGCTCGATCTCGGCAATCATTTTTTCGGTATTGGTGATGAAGTACGGGCTTAAATACCCGCGATCAAACTGCATACCCTCTACGACGTCAAGCTCGTCGGAGATCCCTTTTGCTTCCTCAACGGTGATAACGCCGTCTTGCCCTACGCGCTCCATAGCCTCTGCGATCATATCGCCGATAGCCGTATCGGAATTCGCAGAGATGGTTGCAACCTGAGCGATCTCTTTTTTGTCTTTGATAAGTTTTGCCGAAGCTTTAAGGTTTGCCAAAATAGCTTCACATGCCTTGTCCATACCGCGTTTTACTTCGACGGGGTTTGCACCTGCGGTGATGTTTCTAAGACCTTCGGAGAAGATAGCGTTTGCCAAAACCGTAGCCGTCGTCGTACCGTCACCTGCTTCGTCTGCCGTGTTGGAAGCGACTTGTTTTACAAGCTGAGCACCCATATCTTCGAGTTTGTCTTTAAGTTCGATCTCTTTTGCAACCGTTACGCCGTCTTTGGTGATGATCGGGCTTCCGTAGCTTTTTTGAATGAGTACGTTGCGACCGCGCGGTCCCATAGTGACTTTTACCGCGTCCGTAAGCTGTGCAACACCGCGAGCTAAAGCGTTTCTTGCGTTATCCGAAAAAATAATCTCTTTTGCCATCGTTTCTCTCCTTAACCAATTATTCCGAAAATATCATCCGTATCCATAACCAGATACTTCACGCCATCTAAAGAAATCTCGTTCCCCGAGTATTTACCGAAAACTACGGTGTTCCCGCATGAGAGTTCCGTTACTTCGCTGCTAACGGCGACCACTTCCCCTTTGGAAGGTTTCTCTTTTGCGTTATCGGGGATAATGATACCCGAGCTAGTCATATTTTCCTCTTCGAGTCTCTTGACTAGAACTCTTTTTCCCAGTGGTTTAAAGTTCATAAAATATCTCCTTAAAATTGATAAATTGGACTGAAAATATACTCTAAAACGGTAACAAAGTCAAGACTTTTAGTCTTAGTGACTAAACTATGGTGAGTTAATGTAGAGAGATTGGTTGATAATATAAGACACTAGAACATTGCGGTGGCGGTACAAAAGGGAGTTTGGCATGTAGATAATAATAGAGTTGAAAAAAGCGGTATGTTAAGAATGGAGTGGAAAAAGAGTTCTTTAGCACATGCCAAAGAACTCGGTCGGAAAGATTAGTCGCAGAAAGAATCTTCCTCTTCGTCGTCTATTTCATAATATTCGTCTTCGTCGAGATCCTCTTCATCTTCGTATTCGTCGTAGAAATCCTCTTCTTCCTCTTGGGTTTCCTCGTCTAAATCTATGTCGTCGTCATAATTAAAAGTAGACATACTATGCTCCGTATCGTTTAAGTAAATTTCAAACCAATATTTTAGCAATATATTTTGTTATTTACACAGAATAAAAAAGAAAATTGTACCGATACAACCCCCTCGTCTCTTTTTTCTTCGACCGAGACAGCAGAACTTGAGTTTTTGGCTTTCATCAAAGGAAAATTAAAGCTTTGTGTCTATATAATTCCACCCTCTTAAATAGATGTCAGGGTAGCTCAGCTGGTTAGAGCACTGGTCTCATAAGCCGGGGGTCGGGGGTTCAAGTCCCCCCTCTGACACCATTTTTAAATGTTCCGAATTAGCTCAGCGGTAGAGTAGGTGACTGTTAATCACTTGGCCACTGGTTCGAATCCAGTATTCGGAGCCACTTCTTTTACTAAATCCTTGAATTATAAACAATTTCAAAAATCCTTTTTATTTACTAGCCTGTAATGTAGTTTTTTTGCGTCATTTTATGCAACATATACTCTTTTTTAATCTCTCTTTAGCCTTTAACGGATATAATCGTTTCTCTTTTTACGAAAATTTGCGTTGCTCTTGACGGCTGTTTTGTGAACGATTTCGATATTTTATGCCGTATGAAAAGGGCAAAAGGGGTGCATGTGTTTCAAAAGATGCATTTTCATAATTTTATGCACAAACAGATTCTTGTTCTCATCGTGCTTTCATTGATAACCGCTCCGGGGTACATTATGATGGGGTGGCTTTATGATGGGATCAACTACGAAGTGTTTTGGTACGGAGCGGTGCTTCTTGCTTGTGCGTGGGGATACCGCCTTTACGTAAAATACAGAGACGGAAATTTTAACGCCTCACAAAAAAAACGATGGGCGAAGCAAACCAATATCTTTTTTTATTTTTTCTTCTCTTTGTGGAATCTGATATTTATCATTTATGTCTTTAAAGAGAATATTCATTTGCATTACATAGCCATAGCGACGCAGCTGGGTACCTCCGTGGTAGCGGCAACGCTTTTGGCATCCCAAAAGATTTTGGCACGTGTGACGGTGCTAAGCCTTATGATCCCTTTGGTTGCCTATTTTATTGCCGTCGGCGAATATTTCTCTTACCTTCTCGCTTTTTTTTCGGTCGTTCTATTTTACGTCATTTTATACTCTTCAAACAATATGAACAAGTTTCTCTTAAAAAACGAGTATCAGGCGTATCACGACCATTTAACTTCGCTTGGCAATCGCCGCTGTTTGGTAGAACATCTTCAAGAACAACTAAGACACGAAAAAAACTTTAGAAAAAAGTTTTATATGTTGCTGATCGATCTCGATCACTTTAAAACCATTAACGACACGCTGGGGCACGATGTAGGCGATATGTTGTTGTGCGAAGCGGCGAAGAGGATAGAGTTGTATTCTAAAAAGTTTCACAATACGGCGTTTCGTATCGGAGGGGATGAGTTTTGCGTCGTAAGCTCCCCGTATGAGACGACACGCCAATGTACGCAGGAAGCGACCGATTTTGCCAAAGACCTGCTGGATGTGATCAAAGAAAGCTATCTGCTTGACGAACATAGCATGTATATCAGCGCGAGTATCGGCGTAAGCGTTATTAACAATCCGAACGTACATATCAACACTTTTATCAAAGAAGCCGACATAGCGATGTACGAGGCAAAGTCGAAAGGGCGCGACGGCGTTATGATTTTTAACGATGCACTTTCCCGCCGCATAGAGCGCAGACTCGATATAGAGAGACTGCTCCATTTTGCTATTCGCAATAACGAGATATATCTTAATTATCAGCCTCAGGTAAGTCGGGAGTCCCGCGTGATGGGGTGCGAGGTGCTTGTGAGATGGAAATCGCAAAAACTCGGGTTTATCGCTCCGGATGAGTTTATCGGCGTAAGTGAACAGACGGGGATGATTATCGAGCTAGGTTATTATGTTTTGGAAGAGGCGTTTAAGACCTTGCGTGATTGGGATGCAAAAGGGTTGCATCTTGAGCAGTTCTCGATCAATATAAGTATGCGCCAGCTTTTTTATTCGAAATTTATCGACGACGTAAAATACCTCATAGAGAAACACCTTGATGAGCGACTGGCTAAAAAAGTGATCTTTGAGATGACCGAGACGAGCGTTTCGGAGGACATGAACAGGTTACGTAAAAACATGGAAGTGCTCAAAAGCTACGGTATCCGCTTTTCGATGGATGATTTCGGAACAGGGTACTCCTCTTTGAGTTATCTGCGCCAAATTCCGCTTTACGAGCTTAAAATCGACAAATCGTTTATCGGTGAGATTGCCAATACAAAGCAGAGCAATATCGTAAAAACTATCATCAGTATCGCAAAAAACCTCAAGTTAAAGACTGTTGCAGAGGGGGTAGAGGAAAGTTTTCAAAGAGATTTTCTTTTGGAAAACGAGTGCGACGTGCTCCAAGGGTACTATTTTTCAAAACCTCTGAGCAAAGAGGATTTCGAGAAGTTTGCAACCCCTCTTTTGTAGCTCCATGCCAAGCGCGGAGCCATGGCATGCCAAGGTTAGATTTTGAGCTTGTAGATTTTGGTATGGGGTGTGAGAATCGTCGGTTCAAACAGAGCGGCGTCGTAATCTTCTAAGACGAAAAGACGGAAGTAGGTAGAGTTGTAAACGCTCTCATCAACCACGAGGAACTGGTTGTAGCTTTTCATATACACAAGGTGAAGTTTTCCGTCAAATTTGATTTCGTTGCTTGTGACTTGAAGGTTTTCGTTCGCATCGTAATAGGTAAGGGTGAAGTCTTTGACCGCTATTGCGACTCTTCCTTTGTCGATCTCGATATTCCCCGTTGCTTTATTGAGGCGGATATCCTGCCGGTTATAGTACCCGAGGTAGATATACCCTTGATCCTCTTCAAAGAGGGTCGTAAAATGGAAAAACGGCTGCGCTCCTTGTGTGCCGCTCATAAGATCGAGATTTGAAAAATAGGTAATGGTGGGGTAGATACCCATCATGCGGTTGGGCAGATAGAGGTAGACATCGCGCGTTTTTTCCGGAAGTTTCAGCTCCTCTAAAGAGAGGGCGGCAAGGAAGTCGTTCGCATCGCTAAAACCGTAATCAAGCACCATGTTGGCAAGATTTGTACGGTACTTTTCGGGAGCATCGCTTGGGAGATTGAACTTCGTTTCGGTATATTCAACATCCAAGCGTGCCATGCGCGCAGCAGGAGTTTGAGGATTCGTCAAAAGAAAGCTGGTCGCAAAATTGTCGCTTCCCGAGTGTTTTCCTCCGTCGATGAGGGTTTTTGTATCGCTGTAGTAGCGGATAGGATAGCCGTAATCCCACCATGCCGCAACATAATCCTCCCTTTGGGCAATATTTTTGAGTTGATCGAGCGCTTGAACCTCTTGCTGCATCAAAACTGTCGGTACTTTGTATTCGACTATATGAAAGATGTTCGGTAAGAGTGCAGCCAACGAGAGAAGGCTCATAAAAAAGTATTTTTTAAATTCGGTATTGGTGAGTGAGGAGAACTTGTAGATAAGATAGGCGATCCCGAATGCCAAAACCGGTACGGCGTAGATCGTAAAGCGAAGCCCTCCCGCATACGCCAAAAATCCAAGTCCCAAAAGAGGAAGTCCAAGCAACATTACCCTGTGGTTGTATGCAAGCCAAAGGTAGCCTCCGATTGCAAGTATAAAGGTTACGCTGTGCCCGCTGATGCGGTTGGCAAACACATCAAAAGGGATTTTCCCGGCTTCGCGCACGGTACCTACGACATTGTAAAAATGGAGCGAAAGATCGCTGCCCGTTGCGGAAGTAGCGGTCGTAAAAACGTAACTACTCAGAGATCCCCAGATCGGTGCAAAGCCTCCCGTTGCGAAAAAGCTCAAGAGCGCTAGGACAAAAAGAGGTAAAGCGAATTTTTGGATCAATCCTTGTTTTATAGCCAGATAAAGCGCGATGACGATCCCAAAACGTACAAGATTATCAAGCCCCATCATCGCAAAAAACATCACCCCAAGCAAGAGCAATTCGTAACGTATATCCTCTTTTTTGTAAAGCAGGTAGAGGGTATAGGCAATCACAAGGGCGATAAACGCAAACTCCAAAGAGTAGCTTTGGGGATACCACCAACGGTACGCTACGATCTCGAGCCCGCTAAAGAGGATATATTTCTCCTCTCTCGTCTGCAAAGCAAAGATTAGCGACCAAAGTAAGAACACGGGGAAAACGATATTGAGCATATCGGTATCGTAGTAGCCGATCATGGTACGGTTGTAGTAGCTGTGGGCGATGGCGCCAAAGAGTGCGGCGACAAACCCCACTTCGATATGTTTGAGCGCTTTGCCGATGAGAATCATGGGAACAACGATCAGAGAAGCCAAAAAAGCCGGCATGTAGAAGATGATACTCTCAAACGAAAAAGGGAGAATCGTGGCGAAAAAAGCGGTGGTGATCGAGACGGCATAGTCGATGGGAGAGAGATCGTTCTCTTGCGATTCCCCCGCTATAATATCGCGCGCGCCCTCGGCAAAGAAGTAGCCGTCGTTGGTGTTGATCATGAACTGGTTGTTAAAGTGAAACTGTTCGTAATCTTGAAACTGAAAAACCCAAATAAGGCGAAAAGCGAAGCTAAAGAAAAAGGCGATAAGGATAAGCATGAGTGTTTGCTTATTGTGCGTTGTGATCATAAGAACTCTTTTAAAGTGTGATTTTCTACGTTAAAAGCGTGATTGTAATACAGAGAAGCTGATGTTTTGATTTAACCGATGCTTGAGCCAAAGCGTGGTATCATTTTTGAAAAAAAAGAAGCAGAGTATGACACAACCCCAAGCCATCTATTTAAAAGACTATAAAAAGCCCGAATTTACAATCCGTAGCGTCTCTTTGGAGTTTGAACTTTTCGAAGAGTTTACCCGCGTCAACAGTACGCTTGCAATCGAAAAAATCGACCCACATGCCAAAGATTTGGTGCTTGATAGCATCGATTTGGAACTTCAAGAGATGTGGCTCAACGACCTTCAACTCACCCCTTTGCGTTATCGCTACGAGGACGAAAAGCTGACCGTGACAAACGTGCCGCAAACTTTTTTACTCCGTATCACCAATATTATCTACCCCCAAAACAACACCGAGTTGGAGGGGCTCTACAAATCGGGGACGATCTTTTGTACCCAAAACGAACCGGAGGGTTTTCGCCGCATAACCCCCTATATCGACCGTCCCGACGTGATGAGCGTTTTTACGACCACGATCAGTGCCGATACGAAAAAATACCCCGTACTTCTTAGCAACGGCAATAAAAACACCGCATGCCAGATCGAAGGGGGGCGACACAGCGTCACATGGTACGACCCGCATCCAAAACCCTCCTACCTTTTTGCACTCGTTGCGGGGGATCTGGGAAGCATAAGCGATCGTTTTACTACGATGGAGGGGCGCGATGTGGAGCTGAATATCTACTGCGACAAAGGGAACGAATCAAAATGCGCACATGCCATGGAATCGCTCAAAAAATCGATGCTTTGGGATGAAAAAATCTACGGTAGGGCATACGATCTGGATATTTACAACATCGTAGCGGTGGATAGCTTCAATATGGGGGCAATGGAGAACAAAGGGCTGAATATTTTTAATTCCCATTACGTTCTAGCCGATAACGACGTGGCTACCGATGCCGATTTTATGGGGATAGAGAGCGTGATCGCACACGAGTATTTCCATAACTGGACGGGCAATCGTATCACCTGCCGCGATTGGTTTCAGCTGACCCTTAAAGAGGGGCTTACCGTATTTCGCGACCAGTGTTTTTCGGCGGATATGCACTCTTGGGACGTACAGCGTATCAAAGACGTCAAGATGCTGCGCGAACGCCAGTTCGTCGAAGACGCTTCCCCCACGGCACACCCGATCCAGCCCGAATCGTACATCTCTATGAACAATTTTTATACCGCAACGGTGTATGAAAAGGGTGCCGAGGTGATCCGTATGATCTACACCCTTTTAGGCGCAGAGCGTTTCCGTGCGGCGAGCGATCTCTATTTTGCAACGTTTGACGGTCAAGCGGTAACGACCAAAGATTTTTTATGGGCGATGTCCCATGCCAGCGGCGAAAATTTGGAGCAGTTTGAGCGTTGGTACTGCCAAAGCGGTACGCCCAAACTCAAGGTTGACGAGGAGTTTTTAGAGGGGAAATATACGCTAAAACTGCGCCAAATTATCCCACATGCCATAGACGCCACAAAGCAGCTTCCTTACTACTTTCCGCTAAAGATCGGCTTGATAGATCAAGAGGGCGAAGAGATTTTAGAGACGGTTTTGATCGTTTCGCAGGAAGAAGAGGAGTTTGTATTTGAAGGGCTTGCATCCTCCCCGATCGTCTCGCTCAACCGAGATTTTTCGGCACCCGTGATTATCGAGCAGGAAACAACCGCCTATCCGTTTTTGATGCGCCACGATCGCAACGGCTTTGTGCGCTATGAGAGTGCACAGTCGTTTGCGGTTGCAACGCTTGAAAAACTGATCCAAACGGGAGAGATAGATCCGCTCTTTGTGGAAAATTACGGCTATCTTTTGGATCTTGATACCGATCTTTCCTACAAAGCCCTCCTTTTGGAACTCCCGAGTGCTACGACACTCTCGCAACGGATGGAGGTGATCGATTTTGAACCTATCTATGATGCGCTTGAGAGGCTGCAACATGCCTTGGCATGTAGATATGAAACAAAACTCCAAACGCTTTATGCAACCCATCACATGCCAAAGAATAACCGCATAGATGCCCAGAGTATGGGGGAGAGGGCGCTTAAAAACAGAGCGTTGCGTCTGTTAAGTGTGCTTAAATCAGAAACGGTATTAGAAAAAGCGAAAAAACAGTATGAAGATTCTTTGAGCATGAGCGATCGCATCACGGCGCTCGATATTTTAGAAAACACCTCCGCGGCACTCTCGGAGGTCGCTATGGCAGATTTTTACGCCAAGTACAAACACGACACGCTGGTGATGAACAAATACCTTTCCCTTTTGGCGGCATCGGAGCGTGAAGGCACGCTCGATCGTGTGATGGCATTGCAAAACGATCCCGTCTATGACGTTAAAGTGCCCAACCTCGTGCGTTCGCTTATCGGGGTGTTTGCGCGCAATTTTAAACATTTCCATGCCAAAGACGGACTGGGGTACAAGTTTGTCGCGCAAAAGATTTTAGAGATCGATGCGATCAACGCGCAGATGGGCTCGGCGCTTTGCAACGCTTTTAAACTGTATGAGAAAATGAATCCGCACAATAAAGCACTGATGCAAGCCCAGCTGCAAAAAGTGATAGCGCACGAGGGGCTTTCAAAAAACAGCTACGAGATAGTGAGCAAAATCTTGAAAAAACGCTCCTAAGGGTTTAATGGAAAAAATGATATTATTTCCGTCTGAAAATTTGAAACAAGTGCAGCAGATGAAAGTAAAAACTCGCCATTTAAGGCTCGTACGCCCACTCCTTTTGGAAGCAAAAGAGGATGTCTTGACAAAATGGCTCTCCTATAAAGCCCCCAAAAAGATTTTGAGGATCCACGAGATCGACGTAGAGGTTTTTACCAACGACTACGCAAACGGGATTTTCGATTATTTCATGGGGGTGATTTCGGGGGATGTCGCCATCGGGAATTGCCCCGCGATCCAGTCGTTTTTGGAATATCTTAAAGGCAAAGAGATCCAAGCCGGCGAGCTTTATGAGCTATGCAGCCATTTCCGCCGCGCAATGATCGACATAGGCTATGAAAAAGGGTTCGCTTCACAAGAGTATGCCGACGAGATCTATTTTATTTTCGACAAAAACTTTCGCGGCGTATTGCGTTTTTATACCGATACCATCTTCCAAAAAGAGCAGGAGATAGACAGGCATGTCAAACTCCTGAGCGAATATAAAAAAGCGCTTGATGAGGGGGCGCTTATTACCAAAACCGATTCGCAGGGGCATATCACCTACGTCAATGAAAAATTTACCGAGCTTAGCGGTTATAGCGAGGCCGCATTGTTGGGGCGTAAACACAATATTATGCGCCATCCGCAAATGACGCAGGAGTTTTATAAAAATCTCTGGGATGAGCTTTTGACCAACAATATCTTTCGCGGAACGATCAAAAACCTCAAAAACAACGGTGAGTATTTTTACGTGGATGTCACGATTGTGAAGATTAATGATCCCTACGACAATACGACCGAATATATGTCGATAGGCTACGACGTTACAAAGCTTGTCGATGCCCGTGCCGAAGCGCTCCGTGCTTCGCAGGTAAAAGATTACTTTCTCTCCAATATGTCCCATGAGATACGCACCCCGCTCAATGCTATTTTGGGTTTTGTAAGTTTGCTGCTCGATGAGAATCTTTCGGAAAAACATCGCAACTATTTGGGAATTATTCAAAACAGCGGCGAGAATCTTCTGAGCATTATCAACGATATACTCGATTTTTCAAAACTGCGTAGCGGTGAATTTACGGTGGAACCGAAAAACTTTTCGTTGCATGAGGAACTCAACCATACGATGGAACTTTTTGTGGCGAGTGCGGCATCGAAAAACCTCACTATCACCTCGTTTATCAACCCCGACATCCCTAAGGAGCTCTATGCGGATGCACTTCGTATCAAACAGGTTATCTCAAACTTTTTAAGCAATGCAATCAAATTTAGTCCCGAAGAGGGGGTGATCGGCGTTGAAGCAAGCTGCCGCGACAATATTCTCAAAATCAGCGTCAAAGATGAGGGGATCGGGGTTGCCCCCGAAGATAAAGAGACGATATTTCTGGCATTTACCCAAGCGGGTAACAGCGGTATAAAAAAGGAAGAAGGAACGGGGCTTGGGCTTTCTATCTGCAATCAGCTTGTGCATCATATGGGGGGAAAAATCTACGTGGAATCCGAACTCGGCAAAGGGAGCACCTTTAGCATCGAGATCCCCGTTGAAGTGCGTAATGCACAATGCAGGGCGTTTGACGATATGGCCGCATTTAAAGATATTAAAATCGTTTTTTATTCCCCGGAAAACAAACGATGTTTTCAGTACGAAGCGTTTGTAAAATATGCCAATATGTTTAAAATGGACGTTGCGGTGATCGATAATCTGCACGAGGAGTTCGACGTTGCCCTTTTCGTGCATGAAAATATAGACGAGGAGATCCGTGAAACGATACGCCGTACACAAGGGAAAAAATTCATCGCTATGATGAGCCGCATGTATGACGATTACGAAACTTTTGCCCATATACGCCCTATGTGCTTTCCGCTGTATTGTTCAAAAATGAGGAATATTTTTGCGGCACTTTTAGAGATGGAAGCGACCAACAACCCTCTCTCGGCGCAAAACCAAAAATTTGAAGGGCATGTTTTGGTTGCCGAAGATAACGAAGCCAACCAAGAGCTGATAAAAATTTTGCTAGGAAAATACGGGCTGACGTACGACTTGGCATGTAACGGCATTGAAGCGGTTGCGCTGTATAAACAAAACAATTACGATTTGATTTTGATGGATGAGCAGATGCCGCTGATGGACGGCAACGAAGCGGTACAAAAAATATTAAAATACGAAAAACAAAAAAGACTCGCACATACTCCCGTATCGGCGCTGACCGCAAACGTTATAAAAGGGGCAAAAGAGCGGGGGCTCTCAAGCGGGTTTGACGAGTTTTTAGGAAAACCGATCATTGTCAAAGAGCTAGAGAGGGTGTTTATGCGATTTTTGAAACCTTCGAATGCCGCGACATGCCATGATGGTTTGTCTCTGGAAGATGAGTTTGTGGGCGAGGGGCTTGATAGGGAGAAATTGTGTAAAGAGTTGATGCTAAATCACGAGGAACTCGCACTACTATTTGGGGTATATAAGAAAAAAATGGGAGCCTTGCTGCCCGAGCTGGAAAAAGCGATTCAAGAGCAAGAACATGCCAAAATAGCGCTTTTAGCACATAATATCAAAGGTTCGAGTGCAAATTTTCGGATTGCATCGTTGCAAAAAATCGGTGCGGCTATGGAAGAGGCGGCAAAAGAGGGGGACACGACCTACCTTTACGAAGAGAGCTATACACGGATGAAAACCGTGGTAGAGAAGATGGAGATTCGCTAGGCTACTCTTCGATGTAGTAGCCGATCCCCGAGGCGTTTTTAATGATGTCGGTTGCAAGCTTATTGCGCAGTCGCCACACGAGAGTACGGACGCTGTTTTCGGTTGCGCCGTGATCTTCCCACACGTACTCTATGGCTTGTTCAAAGGTGACGACATGCCCCAGCTGTGCAACTAAAAGACGTAAAAAAGCGTTCTCTTTTTTGGTCAGCTTGATTTTTTTCCCTTTATAGAAGGTTTCGCATATGCTGATATCCAAGTGGTAGTCTTCCCCAAAAGGAACGATCGGCTTCTCGGAAACCCTTTTGTTTTGGAGCATTTTTTCGAGATTGAGTTTATCGAGTTTTACGATCGGTGGGCTCTCTTTTCTTGTTTGCTCCATTTCGTATTTAAAAAGCGCCATTTGGATCGTGGCATGGAGCGAGTTCGGATCAAAAGGTTTGACGATGTAGCCATAAGGTTCGGTAAGCTTTGCTTGGGAGATAATAGCATCGTCGCTGTAGGATGTTAAAAAAATAAAAGGGACCCGATAGACGCTTCGAATATGTTTGGCAAACTCTATACCGTCGCTTTGCTCTTGTAAAGAGATGTCGACGATAATGATGTCGGGACGCGTATGCAGCATTTGAGCTTTGGCAGATGCAATATCATGGCATGTGGCAAGCACGTCATAGCCTTGCTTTTTAAGGGAGATACTGAGATTGAGTGCGGTGACTTCATCATCTTCGACGATAAGAATATTTTGCTTTTGCGTATTATCTGCCATGATCGGTGAATCCTCTATCAAAAAAATGTAATGATTTTGTGATATGTAATCATAGCAGATTATAATATAAAATTATTTATAGAAAAATCAAAAAAGTTGTTAGTTCGATTTTGAAAAAGTAAGAATATACGACTTAAGCTTAAAATTATAATAAGTTGACTATAATTTCAGTCTTCAAAACGCGGATAGATGGGTGAGTTGGCTGAAACCACGTCCCTGCTAAGGACGCGTACGGGTAACCGTACCGAGGGTTCGAATCCCTCTCTGT
>Ga0265295_1007156_pt1 | contig 13020 bp, 14 predicted proteins | sample Munlansysbiofilm_FD_192503 | JGI IMG/M metagenome (GOLD analysis project Ga0265295, IMG submission 192503) | Leachate microbial communities from a municipal landfill in Southern Ontario, Canada - Methane capture system biofilm | ecosystem: Engineered > Solid waste > Landfill > Unclassified ... | reverse complement strand
AACGATGAAGCTGAGAAACAATAACCCTTTCTGCCCCATTGACAACGAATGTGCCTTTGGGTGTCATATATGGTATTTGTCCCAGATATACGTCCTGAATAATAGTTTTGAAATCTTCGTGCTCTTCATCTGTACAGTAAAGCTTTAGTTTAGCTTTGAAAGGAACAGAGTATGTTAATCCTCTTTCAAGACATTCTTCAATAGAATACCTAGGAGGGTCAACAAAATAGTCAATGAATTCGAGCACAAATTGATTTCTTGCGTCTGAAATCGGGAAATTTTCGGCGAATACTTTAAATAGACCTTCATTTTTTCTATTATCCGGGGTTGTTTCCAATTGGAAAAAATCCTGAAAAGACTTGATTTGAATTTCAAGCAAATCAGGATACTCCGGCTGTATCGTATTTGCAAAACTTATTCTGTTGTGATGTGCAGCCAATGTATTCTCGTTTAAAATTAAAAAATTGAATTGCTTAATAGAAGATATTAACTTCTGCTTCACGAGGAAGCAGAAGTTAATTAATGATTAGTAAAGAGTGCTTACTTAAGCTCAACTTCAGCGCCTGCTTCTTCCAGTGCTTTTTTGAGAGCTTCAGCTTCGTCTTTTGTAATTCCTTCTTTAACAGGATTCGGTGAGTTGTCTACAAGTTCTTTAGCTTCTTTAAGTCCAAGACTTGTAAGCTCTTTCACAAGTTTAACAACAGCAAGTTTTTGAGGACCTGCGGCTTTCAGTATAACGTCAAATTGTGTTTTTTCTTCTACTTCAGGAGCGTCTGCTCCTGCTGCTGCAACTGCAACTGCTGCTGCTGCTGGTTCAATGCCATACTCGTCTTTTAAAATTTGAGCAAGCTCGTTAACATCTTTTACTGTAAGGTTAACCAATTGTTCTGCGATAGCTTTTAAATCTGCCATGTTATTTTTCGATTAAATGGTTTTTGATAAATGATTAATAATTAATTTTTCTCTGACATCGTTTTAAGAATACCGGCCAATTTTCCACCACTTGATTGCAGTGCTGAAATAACATTGCGTGCAGGTGATTGGAGAAGGGCTATCAGATCTCCGAGGAGTTCTTCTTTTGATTTGATAGCAATCAATACATCCAATTCGTGGTCGCCGATAAAATGCATATCCATAACATAAGCGCCTTTGAGTAGCGGTTTGTCACGTTTTTTGCGGAATTCTTTAATCACTTTGGCAGGTTCTGTGACATTTTCGGAAAACATCAAAGATGTATTATCCTTTAAAATGTCATACATGGGAGAAAAGTCTTTCTCAGAACGTTCCATTGCCTTTTTGAGCAATGTGTTTTTAACGACCTGAAGCCGGATGTTTCTCCTGAAGCATAAACGACGTAGTTGTGAGGTGGACTCTGCATTCAAGGTTGAAATGTCAGCCAAGTATAAAGAGTTTGCCTCATTGAGCTGCTTCGTCAATGTTTCAATAAACTGTTCCTTTTGTTCTTTTTTCATAGTGAATGATAAACATTAAGTTTACGTTGTGAGAGACTTTGAGTCAATTCTGACTCCCGGGCTCATGGTGCTGGAGATAAAAATGCTTTTGACATAAGTACCTTTTGCTGCTGGTGGCTTAAGCTTAATGATAGTAGTCAGCAATTCTCTGGCATTGTCTTCAAGTTGGTTAAGATCAAAATTGACCTTTCCAATACTTGAGTGAATGATACCATACTTGTCAACTTTAAAATCAATTTTTCCACCTTTGGAATCTTGAACAGCTTTTCCAACGTCCATTGTCACTGTACCGGTTTTCGGATTTGGCATTAATCCTCTGGGTCCTAGAATCTTTCCTAAAGCACCTACTTTAGGCATTACGTTGGGAGTAGTGATGATAACATCGACATCAGTCCATCCCTGTTTAATTTTCTCAACGTAATCATCAAGGCCCACAAAGTCAGCGCCCGCATTTTTAGCTTCTTCTTCCTTGTCAGGAGTACACAAAACTAAAATACGAACCTGTTTCCCTGTCCCATGCGGAAGCGTCACGGAACCACGAACCATCTGGTTTGCTTTTCGGGGATCAACACCCAAACGAACATCAACATCTACTGACGCGTCGAATGACGTGTATGTAATATCTTTTACAACTTGTAATCCCTGAGGTAAATTGTAGGCAGCATCTTTGTCAAATTTTTCCAAAGTAGCTTTTCTTTTTTTGCTTATTTGTGCCATTTCGTTTTATCCTCTTTTGATTTTTTATTATTTAGTGAATCTATTAATTAAAATGGAGAAGTGCCTGAAACTTTGATCCCCATAGCGCGTGCTGTTCCATGAACCATTTTCATGGCTGACTCAATGGTGAAGCAATTTAGGTCATTCATTTTATCTTCAGCAATTACTTTTACCTGAGCCCATGTAACACTCCCAATTTTGTTTCTATTGGGTTCGGATGAGCCTTTTTTTAGTTTGGTTGCTTCGAGAAGCTGAACGGGTACAGGAGGTGATTTTAAAACAAAAACAAATGACTTATCGCTATATACAGTAATAATTGCCGGAATTACTTTGCCGGCTTTATCCTGAGTACGTGCATTGAATTGTTTGCAAAACTCCATGATATTTACACCTTTGGCACCCAATGCTGGACCTACTGGAGGTGAAGGATTTGCTGATCCGCCTTTAATTTGCAATTTGATAACTGCACTTACTTGTTTTGCCATCGCTTAATTATATTTATTCGTTGAATTATTCTTTTTCTACTTGTAAGAACCCAAGTTCCAGAGGAGTCTTGCGTCCAAAAATTTTCACCATTACCTTAAGTTTTTTCTTCTCATCATTAACCTCTTCAATAACTCCAGTAAAACTGTTGAATGGTCCATCAATGACCTTAACAGTTTCGCCTACTATAAATGGTTCGTTCAGTTCTTCATCTTTATCTAACAGATCATCCATCTGTCCTAAAATACGTCTTACTTCAGCATCTCGCATGGGAACAGGTTCGCCTTGGGTTCCCAAAAAAGTCATTACTCCTGGTATTTGTTTGATGATATGGACAATTTCTCCACTAAGGATTGCTTCAATAAGTATATAGCCGGGAAAATAATTTTTTTCCAGACTTATCTTTTTCCCCTTGCGGATTTGGTATACTTTTTCAGTAGGAACAAGCACCTGTGTAACAACGCTTTCAAGACCCAGTCTTGAGATTTCATTCTCAATGTACTGTTTTACCTTTTTTTCACTGCCACTAATTGCCCTGACAACATACCATTTTAATGCACTTTCACTCATTTATTTCAGTCTCCTGTTGTCTGGTTTATTTATACTCCGTACCATAAGTTCATAATATTTTGAAAGCTTAGGTCGATAGCCAATACAACTAATGCTATGATTATTGAAGCTATAGACACAACAATTGAACTGCTTTGCAACTCAGACCAAGTGGGCCATGAAACTTTATTTTTCATTTCATCAACCACATCGACAACGTATCTTCTGATCTTTTTCATAATCTTTTTTCGGTGATTTTAGCGCGGGCGGAAGGACTCGAACCCTCAGCCTATGGTTTTGGAGACCACCACTCTACCAGTTGAGCTACACCCGCCAAAGAGTCAGGAAAGAGTAATGAACTCTTTCCTGAGAATTAAGCGAGATTAACTAATGATTTCTGTAACCTGTCCTGCTCCAACTGTACGGCCACCTTCACGGATTGCAAAACGCAAGTTTTTGTTCAGTGCGATTTCTGCAATCAAGTTTACGTGGATAGTAAGGTTGTCACCAGGCATAACCATTTCAACACCTTCAGCTAAATGGATTTCTCCAGTAACGTCAGTTGTGCGGAAATAGAACTGAGGACGGTATCTATTCTGGAAAGGAGTGTGGCGTCCACCTTCTTCTTTTTTTAGAATATATACTTCAGCTTTAAATTCTTTATGAGGTTTCACTGAGCCTTGTTTTGCAATGACCATACCTCTGCGGATTTCTTCTTTGTCAATACCTCTTAGCAACAAACCAACGTTGTCACCAGCTTCACCACGGTCAAGAATTTTGCGGAACATCTCAACACCTGTAACAACAGATTTGAGTTTTTCAGCACCAAAACCAATGATATCAACTGGATCACCTGAGTTTATTACGCCAGTTTCAATTCTTCCGGTAGCAACAGTGCCACGACCAGTAATTGAGAAAACGTCTTCAACAGGCATCAAGAATTCTTTATCACGTTGACGTTCAGGAGTAGGAATGTATGAATCAACAGCATCCATAAGTTCCATTACTTTGTCAACCCATAGTTCGTCTTTGTTAAGGCCACCAAGAGCAGAACCTTGAATTACAGGAGTGGTATCTCCATCAAATCCGTAAAACGTTAAAAGTTCGCGAATGTCCATTTCGACAAGTTCGAGAAGCTCAAGGTCATCAACAAGGTCGCACTTGTTCATGAAAACAACAATCTTGGGAACACCTACCTGACGAGCAAGAAGGATATGTTCTCTTGTTTGTGGCATGGGACCATCAGTCGCAGCAACAACAAGAATAGCACCGTCCATTTGGGCAGCACCTGTAACCATGTTCTTCACGTAGTCAGCGTGACCTGGACAGTCAACGTGAGCATAGTGACGTTTTGATGTTTGATATTCAACGTGTGAAGTGTTGATAGTAATACCCCTTTCTTTTTCTTCAGGAGCGTTGTCAATCGAGTCAAAGGAACGAAACTCGGAAAAACCTTTTTCTGCAAGAATCATAGTGATGGCTGCAGTAAGAGTGGTCTTGCCGTGGTCAACGTGTCCGATAGTACCGATGTTCACGTGATCCTTATCTCGTACGAATTTTTCTTTTGCCATATGTTTTTATTTTAGATTAATAAAATATTGTTCGTTTATAAAAAAATCTCAGAGCCATTGATGAGAATTGAACTCATGACCCCTTCCTTACCAAGGAAGTGCTCTACCCCTGAGCTACAACGGCTTCGTTGGAGCGGAAGACGGGATTCGAACCCGCCACCTAAAGCTTGGAAGGCTTTCGCTCTACCAAATGAGCTACTTCCGCTTGGATAATGTGGGGAGAGGAGGATTCGAACCTCCGAAGGCGTAGCCAACAGATTTACAGTCTGCCCCGTTTAACCACTCTGGAATCTCCCCCTGTGCCTTTGTTTTGAGCCGATGGAGGGATTCGAACCCCCGGCCAGCTGATTACAAATCAGCTGCTCTGGCCAACTGAGCTACATCGGCTTTTCTCTCAATGAACGCAAACCTTTGACCATCACTGCGTTTCATGATTTAGGTCAAAAATTAGGACTGCAAAAATAGTAAGTATTTCTGATATGGCAAAACTATTTTTGTCATTTTTTTAATTATTTCTCTTTTTTAGGTGTAAACATGAATGGAAAGTGTTATTTTGGGTTCACTCTACTTACATATAATCGTTTGTAATCGTCCCCATAATACTTTTTGTAAAGGAAAAAAAGATCCCCGTCATAAATCTTAATTTTTTCAATGTGTGAGTATCCATTCAGTCCTATTTCTTCTCCGATTTCTCCTGTGTCAAGATTAACTAAAGTTACAAAGGTAGTGCTTTTTCTGATAAACGAGGTGTAAAACTGATCTTTTAATTGGTCGTAAAAGATATCTCCAGACCAGGTTTTGTCTTGGAAAAACATTATTGTAGTTTCAGATACAAGTGTGCCGATCAATCCCGAGTAGAACTCAATTTTGCCTTCTATGCAGTTAAAAACCACAACATCATGTTCTCTCACAAAAACATGAGCTTTTACTGGTTTGAAAAATATCTGTTCTGTAAAACGTCTGTCAAATTCGTTTCCGTCAAAAAAGCAACCCCAAGAAATCATCTGAATTGCATCCTCATTGATGTAAGTTTGAAATTCTTCTGCTTTGTTTGATGTCTTTTCCCATGAATAATAGCTAAGAACTTGATTGTTGCAGTAATAGCGTTTCAATAAAAGGGTGTCATCTCTGCTTTCAGCAAAACAATTCCTTGCTGTATCAATCAATGCTGCAGAAAAAGATTCTGAGAATGATAATATTCCATCTTTTAAAAAAATTTGATACCCCAAATCTTCGATAATAATGTAACAATGTTCATCAGGATCCTGATATAGCCCTTTGTTATTTTTTATTTCAATTTCACTTATTTTTTTACCTGCTGCTGTGAACATGACTAGATATTGTTTTGAAGACATTCTGTTTTTATACGCTAATGCAAGAAGATTTCCGTCCATAATTCTATAGTCTGTAATAAAGTAAGGTTCATCAGGGTTGATACATTTGATTTTTTCTGAGCAAACACTAAATTCTGGAAGTTCTTTGAGTGTTTTATCAAGCGTGATTGTTATGCGCCTAACTTTTGATTCACTAAGAGTTAGTGAAACAGTCTTATAGCTGATGTGGGATATTTTTAATACACATGGAAGTTGATGAGTTTGAAGCACGAAATTTCCGGATTGATCAGAAGTGGTTCCTGTGGTTGTTCCCTCAATGAGTATGTTCACTCCGGCTATTGGTAATTGATTGTCTGAATCAATCACAGTTCCATTAATGATGACAGCTTGTGCTGTGCATCTGATTATCAAAAAGATAATTGCAAGAATTGTGGTGATGGGTTTCATGGCGATTGTGCTTTAAGGATTTCAGATTTGATTTTCAGGACAATTTTGGCATATGGGCAGTGCTCATTCATCATGTTGTCAATAAGTTTTAGAGCTTCTTCGAAGTCTGCTGATTGGTTTAATATATACAGTCGATGTAGCCTTGATTCATGATAAAATGTTCGGAACGGGGAGTGCTCACAGTGATTAAAAAATGTAGAAGCAGTCTTGTAGCGTCCAAGTCGGTATAATACTAAGCCTTTGTAATACATCCCATTTTCATCATCAGGTCTTTGATTTAAAAGGACATCTGTTAGTCTTAGTGCTTCTTTTAGTTGATTTGTTTCAATGGTTAAAGAAATTTTTTCTAAAAAATCAAGATATGCAATTGTGTCAGCAACGAATGCACTTGTATGCAGTTCTGCTGCATTTCTGTCTTCATATTTGGCTTCCAGACCGCTGAGTGTGGGAACTAGTAACGAATTCCTGTTCCCATACAAAGAGCTAAAATCATAAAACTTATTAGATCCGAAATATATAACCGGAAAACTGGAATATGGGATGTTAGTAGGGAGGAGTTCATTAATTTCTAGCGAGTTGGGGGTGATAGTCCGTAATGAAGCAATATCATCAATAAATGCGTTGCAAATATTTATATTATAATAATGTATACTATTCTCTGTGTGGATTTCAAAAGTCTCATTTTGCTTTGGGCTTTGCTCGGTGATTGATTTGTCAGTCTGATTGATGGTTTTTCCTGCTTCAGTATATTTATGTTTTGACAATTGATTTGAAGGGCGGATAGTATTAATGAAAACAATACCTGTTGTGGCGGCAACAACCATAGTCGTAATGGCGATTGCTTTGATGGGTAGGCTCAGTGCAATCCATACAGCTTTGACAATCAATACCTTAAGGTTGATGCGGATGCGAAATGTTTTTTTCTCATTTCCTGGAAAAAGTTGAAAGCCTTCAGCAGCATCTCTACTAAAGTCATCTTCGCCCTGAAGATTTAATTTCGGGTTCAGGATACGTTGTATCATGGAAATAAAATTAGAATGTGTTATCTTCATGGCTATATTCCTCGTATTTATTGAAATTGATTCTTAAGTTTCTTTTTCCGTTCTGGAGATGACTTCTTATTTCATTGAGTGAAAATCCGGTATATGTTGAAACATCATTGTAGCTGAGTTGTTTGAGATAGTAAAGTCGAATGCACAGTTGTTGTTCGGGCTTGAGTTTGTTGAGAAGCGTATTTAACGTTTGAATCGTCGTTTCCGAAGGTTCTAAAGCTCCTTGTTCTGTGTCATTCATGTCGCTTCTTATCATTTCAGGAATAAACTCAATCATTTGGGGGCTTCTTTTTCTCAGTATCATCAGGCAGTGATTTTTTGAATATTTGTAAAGCCATCCCCTAAAGTATTGAATGTTGTGCTTTTGGAGGTCACTTAAAAGTCTTTCAAAAATAGCCATGGTTTCATCTTCTGCATTGCAGACATTCTTTAGATATTTCAAACAAAGTCCGAATACAAGTCGAGCGTATCGTTGATATATTATACCAAGAACAGCAGGTTTGCCCGATTCTTTGAACCGGGCAATGACTGCCTCATCACTGAGATCTTTGAGCCTGTTGTTCCCTGTGAGTTTCATGTTAATTTGATTTCATGAGTTCGATAGAGCGTTTTTTTGATAACCAACTAAAATATCCTTCTGATTCGATAATGATAACACCTCCGGTAAAGTCACCGTATTTTGCAGGAACCCCTCCTGAATAAACTGTCATGTTTCCAATACCTCTGGTTGGAATCATCGCTGAACTGTTTATCATTTTTACACCGTCAACAATATAAACTGCATCATTTGCTCTTGATCCCCTGAAATGGATTTCTTTAAGATCTTCGGATGCGTAAATGTCACTAGTAGTTGCAGCGAGCAGCGTGCTAAAATTGCTTGAGCCGGGGATTTTTCTAGCAACAACCATGTCCATGGTTTTTTTGGAAGGATCTTCAGCATCAACGATATCCTTTTTATAAGGTATAATTACCGGTGGAAGATTTTGCCCAGGAGGAAGTTGTATTTGTTTGACATTTGTGATTTTGTCAGCATCAACAATAACTCCTACTGTTTCAACTTCTCCATAACCGATAAGTGATGCACAGAGGATGTGTGTTCCAACGGATACGGGTTTTAATCTGAAATAGCCATCAAAATCTGCAACTGTTCCAGCAAATATTGTCCCGTCAAGTTTAACGTAAACATTGGCAAACGATACAGGGTCTCCTGTTTCAGAATTCACAATTTGCCCATGAATCTCTCCGCTAGATTGTGATGTGGCTTTTTGTGAATAAAACATCAGTGTGAATAATAAAATGACACTGATCTTGCCGATTAATTTTCTTGTGTTGTTTGTTGTTTTCATAATGCTTTAGTTTTTTGTGTTTTTATAGAGATGCATGTAATCGGTGTTTGCACAATAAATGGGTTGTTGATTGCTTAAAGTTAGCAATACATAAAACGAAAGTCAAGCGCTATCCAACAAGTGGTAGGAGTGAATCAGTTAAAGGGAGATGTCCGGAAAAGATGTTTGAGCTCTTTGTTTATTGCGTTGATTAATAGCAGTTTAAAATGAGTTTTCTCAAAAAAATGGGAATTTTGTATTAAAAATTGTAATTTTACATAAAAATAAAATCGAAATGGATAAAGAAGTTTCTGTTGAAAAATTGCAGAGCATTGCATTTGACATCAGAAAGCATGTTCTTCAGTCATTGTCTGCAGCAGGATCTGGCCATCTTGGGGGTTCTCTTGGCTTGGCTGATGTTTTTACCTTGTTGTATTTTCATCTTTTGAATCACAAACCTGAAAATCCCGAGTGGGAGCAACGCGATAGGATGATTTTATCTATAGGCCATGTTGCGCCAGTGTTGTATGCTGCATTAGCTCGCGCAGGATATTTCCCGGAGTCGGAACTGCTTACACTTCGGAAGTTGAATTCTCGTCTTCAGGGTCATCCTGGAAAGGATTTTGGCCTTCCTGGACTTGAAGTTTCTTCGGGGAGTTTAGGGCAGGGATTATCCGTTTCTGTAGGGGTTGCGCTTGCGGCAAAAATGGATAAAAAGGATATTTCCATTTATACTGTGATGGGTGATGGCGAATTGCAAGAAGGAAGTGTGTGGGAAGCGGCCATGAGTGCTTCTTTTTACAAATTAGATAACATTTTTGCAATCGTTGACAGAAATAATAAGCAAATTGACGGTAACACTGAAGATGTGATGGCTCTTGAGCCGTTGGCTGATAAGTGGCGTTCTTTTGGTTGGGAATGTTTTAGTTGCGATGGGAATAATATCAAAGAACTTGTTGATGTATTTGCACAGATGAAATTAGTAAAGGATCGTCCTCGTATTTTACTTGCAAAAACAATAATGGGAAAGGGAGTTTCATCCATTGAAGGAGATTATCGTTGGCACGGAAAGATTCCTGATGCGCAACAGTTGGAGTTGTTTATTCATGAACTTGAACAATCAGTACATGGAAGAGATTATTAAATATCGAGAAATAGTATCAACAAAAGTTGGTTTTGATCGTGGACTCGTTCAGTGTGGAAAACGTAATCCTCTGCTTGTGTGTTTGGGAACAGATATCACTTCTTCAGTGGGAATGCATGGTTTTGCATCAGAATTTCCAGACAGGTTTTTTTCACTAGGAATTGCTGAACAGAATGCAGCTGGAGTTGCTGCTGGTTTAGCATTGATGAATAAAATTCCAGTTTTCTCCACCTATGGTGTCTTTTCAGTTTTCAGAGCAGCCGATCAAATCAGAGTTTCAATTTGTTACAACAACTTGCATGTTATTATTGGCGGGGCACACGCCGGAGTATCTGTTGGCCCAGACGGAGCGACACATCAGGCTCTTGAAGATATTGCGGTCATGAGAGTATTGCCGAATATGACCGTTCTGTCTCCATGTGATGCAACTCAAACTGAAAAAGCAATTATCCAAGCCGTTGAAAATGTAAATGGTCCTGTATATCTGAGGTATGGTCGAGATGCGGTGCCTGATTTTACAAGCACTGATCAGATATTTGAGGTCGGGAAGGGTCAGATACTCCGCTCAGGGAAAGATATTTGTATCATTGCAACTGGACACATGACTTGGCATGCACTCAAAGCAGCCGAGCAGTTACAGACATCTGGAATTCACGCAATGGTATTGAATATTCACACAATTAAACCTTTGGATGAAGAACTTATTATAAATGGTGCAGAATCTTGTGGAGCAGTTGTTTGCTGTGAGGAACATCAAAAAGCTTGTGGCTTGGGATCTGCTGTTGCAGAAGTTTTATGCCAGAATCTTCCAGTTTCTATGGGTTTTGTGGGTGTGAATGATACTTTTGGTGAATCGGGGCAACCTTCTGAACTTATGGAACGATATGGTTTGGATGATAAGGCAATAATTGACACAGTTTTAAATGTTCTTAAAAAGAAAAAATGTTAATGAAATGGCTCAATTTATATTTGTTATTTGTTTTGGGAATAATACCTTCACAAATGAAACATAATAATATTACAGGCGAAGAAAAAGATTTTCTGCTTGGAAAATTTGATCCTGCAGCACATGATAATTTCAAAAAAGCTGCATCTCCATACACTTTTAAAGATGGAATTTGGCTTCAGATTGAAGTTCTAGATGCATTTATGAAAATGCATGATGCTGCAAAAAAAGATGGAATTACGTTGCACGTTATTTCAGCCACTCGTAATTTCAACAGGCAGAAACAAATTTGGGAGAACAAATGGCTTGGAAAAACCCTTGTGGGCGGTAGAAATCTTAAGATCACAACTCCTGATCCCGTGGAGCGTGCTCTGATTATTCTGAGATACTCATCTATGCCTGGCACTTCTAGGCACCATTGGGGGACTGATATTGACATCAATAGTGTTGAAAATGCGTATTTTAAAACTGGAAAAGGGCTTTCAGAATATAAGTGGTTGTATGAAAATGCTCCTGCATTTGGGTTTTGTCAGCCTTATAAAAACAAAGGAACTGAGAGGTTAAGCGGTTATGAAGATGAACCATGGCATTGGTCATATCTTCCAGTTTCATCGCAACTTACTGAGCAATATCAGAATAATATTTCATACTCTGATATTATAGGATTTTTGGGATGTGAAACGGCAGAAGCCACAAAAGTTATTGAGAATTTTGTTTTAGGCATTCATCCCGATTGTATGCCTTTTGGCAAATAAAAAAAAGAGTCTGATTTTTCAGACTCTTTTTTGTTAGAAAATTTCCATTTACTCTATTACTAGCTTTTTGATAGCATTTCCATGTTCTGAATGCATTGTGACCACATATACTCCCGATGCAAATGAAGAACAATCGACCTTGAGGCTTGTTGTCCCTGAGTAGATCGTTTGTTTGTAAATTGTTTTGCCGGTGATGTCATGAATAGAAATCAAATTGTAATCGTGATCAGATTTTGCAAACGATAAAGTGAAATTGTCTTTGGTTGGATTTGGGTGTAAGATGATTCCTGCTGTTGATAATTCATCATTGACTCCTGTATTATCCCCATCTATTAAAACATCATCGATACAAACTCCATATCCATAGTTTGAAGTGCCTTGAAAAGCAACCCAATAGGTAGCAGTGACATTGGGAAGTGCAATGGTGCGTAATGTCCATGCTGGTGTGTTGGTAGTATAAGTTTGGAGGAGATTCCAATTTCCTGAAGGGCTGTTTTTGTAAAATACCTCTAGTTTGTCAATATCTGTTTGCCAGATTGTCATTGCATGATAAAAAGTGAGTGTGGCATCGGTCACACCGCTCATGTTTAAGATGGGTGTAACAAGTTTGGATATCGGTTTTGAGGTATTGCCGGCATAGAAAAAAGCATTATTAGACCCCGAATAGGCAGATGTTGGATAGCCGTTCATTCCGCCATTTCTTCGACCCCACTGAGTAGATCCGCTGACAAATTCTAATGACCAGCAGTCAAACGAATTGGTTTCAAAATCTTCAAAGAAAGGAATAGAGAAACTGAGCACTTCAACGTTTTGGGTGAGAGAATCGTTTGCAGGATTAACATCAGTTGTGCCGTTGGGATTCGAAACGCTTGCAATGAAAGTGTGGTCCCCTATCGGAATTGAAATTTGTGGGAATATGACTGTTGCAGTTGCTCCTGTTACAAGTGATCCTGACCAGTTTTGAGTGACAGGAGATCCGCCATTAAGGGTGTAGCTAACAGTGGCAGTAGTGAGATTTATTGAGCCAGTATTTTTGATAACGACTTCAGGAGTAATGTTTTCAGTACCGCAATATGTTTCCTTAGGAACAACAATGATATTCATTTGAGCATCTACTCCGGTAATCTGATTTGGGTCATATCCGTCAATGTCTTGAGGGGATGTGTTAAGTGGGTCTAGCCAGTTGCTCAGACGTGAAGCATTTGTTCCGCCACCAGTCCATGAA
>Ga0265295_1007154_pt1 | contig 13024 bp, 10 predicted proteins | sample Munlansysbiofilm_FD_192503 | JGI IMG/M metagenome (GOLD analysis project Ga0265295, IMG submission 192503) | Leachate microbial communities from a municipal landfill in Southern Ontario, Canada - Methane capture system biofilm | ecosystem: Engineered > Solid waste > Landfill > Unclassified ... | reverse complement strand
CCTCGTTTCCCTCCATGGCGTTCAGTCGAACGACCTTGAAGGGCTTGCCGGAGGGGGTCAATTTTCGATGCCGATTACTGCGTGAGGTGGGTCATTATTCCATGCCGATTCACAAACCAGGAGCAGCTTGCGCACCTTGAGAAGCAGGCGGCCGAGAACTCCAAGGCCCTGCGCGAGGAGGTTGTTGGCACGTTGACAAAAATTTCAGAGAGTATCTGCGTCACCATCAAAGACTTTGGGACACTGCAAAAGAACCACATGGACTCCTTTTCGAGTCAGATCGCGGCCACGGCCAAGGTCACCACGGACAAACTCGACGCATCCTTCCAGGAATCCTCCGTTCTTGCCAAGAGCCTGAGAGAAGAAGTGGTGACCACGTTGACGAAAATTTCGGAGTCCATGAGCAACACTCTCAAGGATCTCGCGGCAGCAGAAAAGATCCAGCTTGACTCGTTCTCGACGCAGCTGACCGAGCTGACCAGATCCACGTCCGGAAGCCTCGACACCATGCGCGTTCAGGCCTCCGCGAGCGTCAAGGAGCTGCGGGAGGAGATCGTCAAGGCCCTGACCGGCATCTCCGAGACTACCGCCAGAACCATGGGCGAGCTTGGAAAGACACAAAAATCACAACTGGACGCCATGGCGGCTGCCATGAACCAACTCTCGGAAACTAACGCAGCCAAACTGGAGACTGTCCGCTCTACCGTTGAGACAAAGCTGCAAATGCTTCAGACCGACAACGCCAAGCAACTCGAAAACATGCGTCAGACCGTCGATGAAAAGCTCCAAGGCACCCTGGAAAAACGCCTCGGCGAATCTTTCCGCCAGGTCAGCGAACGCCTCGAACAGGTCCACAAAGGCCTTGGCGAAATGCAGACCCTGGCCACCGGTGTGGGCGACCTGAAAAAAGTCCTGACCAACGTCAAGACCCGCGGCACCTGGGGCGAAATCCAACTCGGAGCGTTGCTCGAACAGGTCCTGAGCGCCGAACAATATGTCCGTAATGCCTCCACCCGAGAAGGTGCAGAACGCGTCGAGTTCGCCGTCAAATTGCCGGGACAAAATGGTGATGCGCCCGTCCTGTTGCCTATCGACGCTAAATTCCCGGTGGAGGACTACCAACGACTCCTCGATGCCCAGGAACGTGCCGACGCAGAAGGCATCGACATGGCCGGTCGGCAGCTCGAAACCCGCATCAAGGCATGTGCCCGCGATATCCGCGACAAGTATATCAACCCGCCTGCCAGCACAGACTTCGGCATACTTTTCCTGCCCATCGAGGGCCTCTTCGCCGAAGTCATCCGGCGCCCAGGTCTTGCTGAATGCATCCAGCGCGATTGCCGAGTGGTCATCGCCGGCCCGACGACCCTGTGGTCAATCCTGAACAGCCTGCAGATGGGCTTTCGCACCCTGGCCATCCAGAAACGCTCAAGCGAAGTTTGGACCTTGCTCGGAGCGGTCAAGACGGAATGGACCAAGTACGGCGAAGTGTTGGACAAGGTCCAAAAACGCATTCACCAGGCCTCGGAGACCATCGAAGAGGCCAAGATCCGAACCCGCGCGATTGGCCGTAAGCTGAGAAATGTTCAGGAACTGCCGATCGAGGAATCATCGACCGTGCTATCGTTGCCCCTGGATGATGAGGAAGGCGAGCCAGTAGTTGAAATACAATAACCAGACATGCAAATGCTGAAAATCATCAAGTTGCACTCATGACACAGACACCACTCGAAAACTCCTACTGGATCCTTCCAGGCAAATTTCTTGCCGGAGAATACCCGCGCAATCCCGATCAGGAGTCGTCCGTCGCCAAACTGCGGAATCTGACCGGAGCGGGCATCCGGGTCTTCATCGACCTGACCACGGCCCTCGACGGCCTGCTCTCCTACCGGGACATGCTCCGGCAGATCGATCCGCAGGCGGAGCATCACGCTTTCCAGATTCCGGACATGGGTATTCCCCTGGCCGATGCGACGACGTCCGACATTCTCGACGAGATCGACTCCGCCCTGGCCAGAGGCAAGGGCGTGTATATCCATTGCTGGGGCGGGGTGGGCAGAACCGGGACACTGGTGGGGTGCTGGCTGGCCAGGCATGGGCTGGTCGGAGACGCTGCCCTGGAGAAACTTTCCAGCCTGTGGCGATGGTGCCCCAAATCAAGGCACCGCCAATCTCCGGAAACAGAAGAACAGCGAAACTACATCCTGTCCTGGAATGAAAATGCGCCCGATACCAATCACGACGGCATCCTCTCCCGCGCCCAGGGCTGCCTCATGGGACAACTCGCAGGAGATTCCCTAGGGAGTCTGGTGGAATTCAAGTCCGCCGAAGAGATACGCAGCCTTTATCCATCCGGGGTACGCGAACTGGCCGACGGGGGGACGTGGAACACCCTGGCTGGCCAGCCCACGGACGATTCGGAACTGGCCCTCATGCTCGCCCGGTCGTTAGTGGAGCATGGCAGGTTCGACAGATACAGCGTTCGAAATGCCTACCGATTCTGGTACGATTCGCGTCCGTTTGATTACGGAGCAACCATTGCAGCAGGCCTCAGGGATCAGCCCAATTTCGAGAGCCAAGCCAACGGCGCACTCATGCGCATAAGCCCGCTGGGCATTTTTGGAACACATCACAACCTGTGGGACGTTGGCGACTGGGCAAAAAAGGACGCGTCCATAACTCATCCACACCCGATCTGCTGCGAGGCCAATGCGCTTTTCGCCATGGCCTTGTCCCGAGTCATTCGGAGCGGTTGCTCTTCGCAGAGCCTCTATGCCGGGATGCTGCTCTGGGCGGAGACAATGGACGTTCATTCCACCTTGAAAGGCGCTCTCGCGGATGCAGCCACGTCTCCACCCAAAAGCTACGGACGCCACCAAGGGTGGGTACTTATCGCCTTCCAGAACGCCGTCTGGCAACTTCTCCATGCCCCAAATCTTGAAGAAGGCGTGGTCGATACGGTCATGCGTGGTGGCGACACCGACACCAATGCCGCCATTTGCGGCGCTCTTCTTGGAGCCATGTATGGCCTGGAGGCTGTGCCCACGCAATGGAAGGAAACAGTTCTCTCCTGCAGACCTGAACAGCGCGACGGAGTTGCACACCCCCGCCCCGAAGTTTTCTGGCCTGTGGATGCATTGGAACTGGCGCAACAGCTCATGGAGTGAAAGATGATTTCACGACCGATGGAGCTAAAGCATACTGAGATGCTGGACTGGACCGGCAGAGCCGTCCCCGTTGCCCACAGCAAAGGCGGCGTCAAAGCCTTCGCACACCCCTTCGACAATCTGGTCCGCTCCGGCTTCACGGCCTCTGGCGGCCGCCGAAAATCATCTGGTGAGGCACCTTATCAGCATATCGCCGAGTCCGACCAGCGCTTCTTGAGAAAAATCCGCCCGCCCGTGAAATCCGGGGCCTCGCTCAGCCGGTTTTCGCCATAACAGAGCCTTAGGCACGTGCTATCTATGGCATCATGAATATTAATAAATCAAACACACCACCATGAAATATAAAGGTCATACTTGTCATCTAAATTTGGCTTATGACCACCAAGGCTCTTTGGAGTGCACGTATCTCTAGTACTATGATTATATTTTTTATATAAATTAGAATTTTTATTACTTTCTTTTGTTAAAATTTTAAAAACATCTTGCTCTTTTTTAATTGCAGAACTTGCGCTTAAATTTGTATCAATTATAACATAATGTTCAAAACCAACACTAATATATTGACTTCGGCGCCTACATGAATTTTTGGTTATACCAATTTTATACTGGTCTATAAGCGGTGATGCAACTATAGACAAAATAGTATCAACTATTTCTTTAGATTCCATAACATCTCCATAATTTTAATCAATTTTTCAATCAAAAAAACAATAAAAACAGTTAGTTAATCGTATCAAAAATTTAAAAACTGTCAACCACAAATTTTTATTTAAAATCCAATAGCCAGTCATTCAATATTTCCCAAGTCGCCTTGGAAGCCTTCCCATTCCGATACAACTTAACCTGCTCAATCCGAAACTCCCCATCAGCATCCCTCTGCACCGCCATAGTCGCCCTCTCCGGCGCGTGGACGCGATAAATAAAAACATCCCCTCGCAATGCCTGGTAGACAAATTCCCCAGCGCAATGCCTCATCGCCAGCCCTTCTTCAAGCAAGTCGCCGACATTGCTTATATACTCGATATCCTTTGTCTCTTTAAGGGGCGACGGAGGGAAGTTTTCGCCATAGTGGGCAATGATGGTCTCTTTTTCCTTTTTGCTTAAATCCCTGGCGATTTTATCGTGCAGGTCTCGAATCTGAAATGCGCTTTTCATGGCGAAAACCTGCTGATCCGGATTTTCGCATTCGAGCATTTTGCACATCATGCGGATATCACGAATATCACGACAGACCTTATACAAATAGCGAAACGCATCCCGGCAGCTGTCAACAGCCAGGCAGTCTTTTGCGCATCCAAGATCCATCACGTATCGTTGTGTGTAAAACACCATGAGCACGGGCCAATTGATCTGCCGGTAATGACGCACCTTTTTCAAAAACTCCCCATCGTTAAGAATGCGGCGCAACAGCTCAAGATCTTTTCGCAAAAAACTGAATTCACAGATTTTCGATAAAAATTTCAGATGCGATCTGCTTGAAGCCGCGCAAAACGATTCCAGGATCGAAACGCGGCGACGGGTATAAAGTCTTCTGACATCGGCCCTGGACGGAGCCGGACCGAGCATATTTGAGGCCAGCCAAAAGAGGATTGGCGCGGAGCCAGCCATCTCCGCGCTTTCGGGAAACTGACCGACCACATGCAGAAGTCTGCATTGCAGCGAACTGAACTGGCTCAGCACCTTGGTCACGTCTGCGGGCAGAGCGTCATGGTATGCTCGCACAGGGTGCGCTGGTTCAAGGTCGCAGACATCGTCCGAAACAACGGGGAAGTCAAAGGCGTCATCGTTTCTTGTCCAGCGGCCCCCTTCTTTAAGTTCCACTCCCCCTCCCTCGTTCCAGGAACGCAGCCGGACCTGGAATCCTCCCTCGGGAGCCAGACCCAAAGTGACGGTCAGTCGCTGCGAGGCTGGGTCAAATTCGCAATACTCGGGATCAATGATCATGGCGCACCCCTATTTCAAGAACCCCATTCCCCGCCCGGTGATATCGAGCTTCAATTCCTGCTCATTGCGCAAACCCTCCAGCAACACATGATGCTCCACGCCCTCTCCACCATCAAAAAGCATTCGTGAGCGAACCGCGTGAAAATCCCCCGGAGTCAGGCGACGCATAGCCAGGAGTTCCGTTTCCAGCTCTTTTGACATTGGTTCCGACGTCAGCGGCGCAAGAAGCGCGTCATATAGTGCCTGCACCTGCTCCGGCTTGGAGTACGTGAACGCGATCTTATGACTGAACCTGCGCATGGCTGCCTGATCCATGTTCTCCCGGCGGTTGCTGGTGCAGATGCAAAACCCCCGGCATTCTTCGAGGGCGGTCAGAAACTCGTTGACTTGAGTGGTCTCCCAGGAATGCGCTGCTTTTTCCCTTGGAAAGAGGAAGCTGTCGGCTTCGTCGATGACAAGGACGGCGTCGTCGCGTTCCGCATCTCGAAAGGCTTCTGCAATATTCGCTTCCGTCATGCCGACATACGGCCCGAGCAGGTCGCTGGCGCGGACAACCTTGCACTCCCGGTCCAGCCGATCTGCCAGATACCGGGCGAGGGCGGTCTTGCCGGTGCCGGGAGGGCCGTAAAAGAGCATCGTGGCCGCGCCGGCGTTCAGTTCGCCGCCGCTGCGCAGCATGCGATCCACCCGAGTCAGCTTGTTAACCAGGGTATCAACCGAGCCTTCCAGGCTGACGCCTTTGGGGTCGTAGTGCGGTGCCACTGCGATCTTCTTGCGCTGCTTGCCTCCATCACGCAGCAGCGTCTCATAAGAATCCACCACGCGTCTGAGCGCTGGGACAAAGGCGCTGCGCTTTCTCCCGGTCAGTGTCGCAGCCTGGGTCACGGACATCTCCATGACCGAGGCCGGGACATCGTAGGTGCGGGACAGGTCTGCCAGCTCGGCATCATTCACGCGATTCAGCACGCCGCGCCGATCCAGGATCTGCCGCCACATGGCGCTCCGCTCCTTTCTCCCCAGCGGCTCGAAATGAATGCTGAAATGAAAGCGCCGACGCACCGCCCCTTCGAGGTGATGCACATGGTTGGTAATCCACACCACCCGCTGGCCGGGCTTTTCCAGAAAGGTATTGAGCCAGGCCTTATCCACGTTCTTTTCCCGAGAGAACATGTCGCAATCGAGGATGCGCTCCGCCTCATCCACCAGCAGGAACGCCTTGTCATGCTGGGAGGCGATGCGTGCTCCGGCAGTGAGTTGGGCGCGACGGTCGTTATCCGCACCCTGGGGCGGGCTCACGGACCAGGCCGGAATGCCTTCGGCCGCAGCCAGACTTCGGGCGAAAGTCGTCTTGCCGGTGCCCGGAGCCCCGTAGAGAAGGATGTGCATGGGCCGGTCACTGGGCTGCCGAAGCAAGGCGCGGACATGCTCCACCTGCTCGGCGGGGATGCTAAAATTTTCGAGCGGCAGCGCCTCCCCTTCCAATGGGCGGCAAAAAGATTGGGATACGCGCGTTGAGTCGCTCTCGGTCCACAGATCACGAATGGAATCTTCCAGGGCGACGAACCTTCGATCAACTTCAGCGATACCAAGATAAGCCAGTTCCCGCAGGATGTTGCGACACCGAGAAGCCGTGATGCCGAGCATGTGAGCCAGAAAATCGATGCCGCCAAACCGCATGGCCTGCAGGTTGTCTTCAAAATAGCTTTCCACCGGTTCAAAGGAACGGTTGATGAACAGAAACTCGCACAGATCAACGCTCTCCCGATCAAGCCCGAACAGCTCTTCCAGCCGCTTGGCGGCCATGGCGTACGAACGAGGGCGCTTCATCCGGGTGGAATGCATATCCCTGCACTCAGCCTGAAGCAGCGCCCGGGCAGATTTGTGATGGCGAGGATGTTCCTGCAGAAAATCTTCCAGCGCATTGCCGAGATTATAGAGGGAGACGCGCTTGAGTTCTTCGAGAGTCGCCATTTCGTCCTCGCTCTTTGATACGGGGACGTACGACGCAGCCTCCTTGATGAGGCCCTGCAGGCAGAAATCAAGCCCGCCCAGACACCACGCCGTGCACGCGAAAAGTTCCGAGCTCAGGACAATCCGCTTGTCAAATAGACGCATAAGCCAGCCCGCCGTCTTGATCCGCGCATAGCGACTTTCGGGCGTGGAATCGATGGATCCGGAATTGCTTCTTCTGAACATTCGTCTCATGTCGCCTCTCCAATGGTCTGCGGTTGGGTCTGAAATCCTGGCCCTCCCGAAGCAGGTCGCTTCAGATCACTCTTACTAAGTCCGCATGATCACTGGCTATCGACAACATGATGATCGTCCCGCGAGGCCGGGAAGATCCCACATAATTTTTGATTGGAGTCATCCGGAAAAAAGGAACCGCGGCGGGCGCTCGCAAAGATTCTCGGCAAGTGCACGCGCCGCGGTTTACCGCAAGCGCCAGTGGTAGCCCGGTTCAGGTCCGGTGCTTGATGAAGGTCTTGTCGCGCAGTTCGCGGAAGGCCAGGTCCAGCTCGTCCTGCGTGTTCATGACGATGGGACCGCCCCAGGCGATGGGTTCGCGCAGAGGCCTGCCCGACAAAAGCAGCAGCCTCAGCATGATCTGTCCTGCTGTTGCCGCCAGTTCGTCGCCGTCCTCAAAAAGCACGAGGGCGCCGTTGGCCACGGGAGTGCCGTTGATGGTCCCCTCGCCGCCGTGGATGAAGACAAAGGTGGTGTGCCCGACGGGAGTCGGGTGGACGAACTCCATGCCGGGAGCGATGGCACAGTCAAGGTACTGCGGGTCGATGACCACGTCGTCCACGGGGCCGACCACATCCCCGATCTTGCCTGCGATAACCTTGATGTTCGCTGCAGGGGTCCTGGCCTCGGGAATCTCGCCTGCTGTGATGCCGCGGTAGCGCGGCGGCATCATCTTGCGGCTTGCGGGCAGATTGGCCCAGAGTTGGAAGCCGTGCATAGCCCCGGCCTCGTCCCCTTTGGGCATTTCCTGGTGGATGATGCCGCTGCCGGCGGTCATCCATTGCACATCCCCGGCGGAGATGACCCCGCTGTTGCCCAGGCTGTCGCCATGCTCGACGTCTCCCTTGAGCACGTAGGTGATAGTCTCGATGCCCCGGTGAGGGTGCCACGGAAACCCCTTGATGTACTCCTGTGGATGGTCCGAGCAAAAATCGTCCAGCATGAGAAAGGGGTCGAAAAGCGCGGCTTCCTTGCTGCAGAACATTCGTCGCAGGGTCACGCCTGCGCCCTCGGTCACCTGCTGGCCTTGATAGATTTGCCTGATCTGTCTTCTCATGGTTTCCTCCTGGGCCTGGCGGCCTTTGCAATCATATCGCGCTTTTCCCCGACAGTCACGCCACTCGCCGACCGGGACGCCGTGCACCATGGTGTAGACGTATTTGATGCCTCAAGACCTGGGGTTCACTGATGGTCCCAGCATAGCGGGACCATCCAGCCCGCCATGATTGCCGCGCCGAGTCGCAAACTGCACAAGGAATGCGTCGACCACATCCAAACCTTCGTCGCAACCAGCGAGGAGCACGATGAACGAAAGCGCACAACAGTATGTCTCGTATGAAGAGATCCTCCATGCCATCGCCATGGACGCCCATACCTACCTGGCTGAGCCACAGGAGATATTACCAAACAGCCCTGGTCAGATTGACCACCCGATTACGCGTTGTAGCCATCCGGCCCATACCTGCGCTACCCATGAATCCAGCAACTACAAGTCCCGGAGATCACATATGAACGAAAGTCGGCAGATCAACGCCACCATACTCCGCCAACTGTTTGAAACCAAAGCCATACGGCTGGAGCGCGGCGCAATTTTCGACCATAATCTTGCCCCCAAAGGGCCGGATTTCGACTTCGACCGCGTGGAGGGCATGCTTCTGGGCGCTGCCATTGGCGACTCCCTTGGGAACACCTCTGAATCTCGATTACCGCTGGTTAGGCGCCAGATCCACGGCGAAATCCGTGACTATCTCATCACCAATCGCGCAGCCAAAGCCATGGGATATCCCAGCGACGACACGCAACTGACCTTCTGGACCCTGGAGCAGCTGATCGAAGACAAGGCAGAGTTCATACCGGAGCATCTGGCAAGCAAATTCGCGGACAGTGGCAGGATTTACGGCATCGGCCGGACCGTGAAGGGCTTCCTGGAAGCGTTCAAATCCGGTCGGCCCTGGTACGAAAGCGGACCGCATTCCGCCGGCAACGGCGCGCTCATGCGCATCGCCCCCATGCTCATCCCGCACCTGCGCCACGGCGGCACGGACATCTGGACCGACACAGCCCTCTCGGCCATGATGACCCACAATGACCATGCGTCCACATCCTCATGCCTGGCCTTCACGGCCATGCTCTGGGAATTGCTGGACATGAAGACGCCGCCCGAACCCGCTTGGTGGCCGGAAAGATACGCAGCCCTGACCGCCGATCTTCAAGGCGCCATCGGATACGCTCCGAGAAGCGGATGCATGAAGTACTCATTCGATGGCCCGTTGCATCAATTTGTCAGCGAAAAGCTCGCCTGGGCATACGGCGAAAACCTGAGCGTCATCGAGGCCTGCGAAATCTGGCACTCCGGAGCCTATCTGCTGGAGACTGTGCCCAGCGTCCTCTACATCCTCATGCGCCACGCCCATGACCCTGAAGAAGCAATCGTCCGGGCCGTCAACGACACAATGGACAACGACACCGTCGCCTCCATCGTTGGGGCCGCTGTCGGAGCGCTGCACGGCAGGAAGGGGCTACCGGATCGGTGGATTGAAGGGCTGACAGGGCGTACCGGAGGAACGGATGATGGCCAGGTCTTCAGGCTCATCTCCGAGGCACGCCAGGAATTTTGGGAAGAATGACCTTCAAGCGCAAAGCGTCCAAACAGCACAATCAGCAAAGAGAGCCCCTTCATGCAAAGAACCATCATTTTTCTGCACGGCAAACAGTCCACGCCGGAAGGCTCCGGCAGCGGCAAGGCGATCCGGGAACATTTCTCCAAGGAACACACCGTGCTCATCCCGGATTACAAACCCCTGGAGCACACGCACGGTGAAATTGAAACCTATTTGAAGGAGTGCATCTCCCCTCACCCCAAACCGCTCATCGTCGGCATATCCCTGGGCGGCTATTGGGCCTATCGCATGACCTGCACCCTGCCAACCAGCCTTGGACTTTCCTGCGTCCTGCTCAACCCGTATTTCTACAACTATCCCGAGATTGAAGTCCCCATGCCGCCGGCAGGCATCCCGATCACCGTTGTCGTCAACTTGAACGACGATCTCATCAACCCGCAGGAAGTGATCAAACGCTTCCAAAGCACGGCGACGATCAGGGCTTTCGAGACAGGCGGACACAGGTTCAAGGATAAGACGCCGATTGTCAGGGAAGTGGCTGCGGCGTTACAGTGATCGGATTTGATGGACACTTAGTCCAGATATCTCAGCTTTTTTGTTGTCATACGATCCAACATATCTAGCGTTGTGCACCGAGACGCGCTACACGTGCTCGGTCATCGCCCAGTCTCATGGGCACAATCAGCACAACCTAGAATATACGAGATCAGCATGGCCAACGATTCCCAGAAGCTCCAGCAACTGCAACGCATCCTGCTCCTCTACCAACTCGTCAAGACGAAGCCGGAAATGTCCTCCAAGGCACTTCAGGAGGAACTGGGCATTGGCAAGTCGACCTACAACCGAGACCGGGAATTCATGAAGAAGCTGGGGGTCTGCTTTGAATACGACAAGGCAAATAAACGGCAGAAGCTGACAAAGGACGCGTTCCTGCCAATTCCGGACCTGAGCCTCGACGAACGCCTGGCCATCATTCTGGCCTTAAGCCAGTTGGGCGAATTGCAGGAGTCCTTTCTCGCCAAGCACGCCCGGGCAGCGGCAGCGAAACTCATGGCCGGACAAGAGAAAGCCTTCTGCGACGTCTGCAAGGCGCTTCTCGAACAGGACCTCGCCCATAAAGGGCATTCACGGCAGGAGCGAATCGTCGACGACCTGCTCAACGCCACCATCAACCGTCGGCGCATACGCATCAGCTACTGCAAACCAGGCCAGCCAGCCGAAGATTACGAGGTCGAGCCCTATCAGGTGTTCGTGGTGGATGGGTTCCTGTACCTGGACGGGTACTGCATTGAACGCAAGGAGATCCGCTGCTTCAAGGTGTGCCGGATACGCAACGTACGCGACCTCGGGCTGAGATTCTCGAATCTGCGCGAATACGATTTCGCCCGTAGGCGGACCAACGTCTTCGGGATCTATGCCTCGAACCTTGAACCTGAGCACGTCAAAGTCTGGTTCGCAGCGGAAATCGCACCGTTCATCCGCGAAGAATCCCGCCATGCGTCGCAAAAGCTCACCGAAAACAGTGACGGTAGCCTCCTATTTGAGGTCAATGTGGCGGAACCAGAAGAGGTCTTGTGGTGGGCCCTGCGCTGGGGAGGGAACTTCGAGATCATCGAGCCGCATTGGCTCAGAGACGAGGCCATAAAGACCATCAGGAAGATGGCACAGCGGTATAAAAATAATTGACAGAAATAAGATGCATCAAAGAGAATTTACTTTTTTATGTGCTCTAGAAACCTCTCGACCAGAAAGACTATTTCACCTGAAAGAGCCTTCAAAACATACTCGCCATCTTTCAATTCAAAATCATATTTTTTTTCTATATAATTTTTAATTAGAATATTCATATCCTCATCATCTTTCCTCATTTTATCTGCATATTTTTCTCCAAAAACAATATAATTTAGGTCCAGATTATATTGTTTTGCAATCAAAATAGCCCACGCTGCCGGAAACGTGTTCCCGGTTTTTTGCTTCGACACTGAGGCGCTCGATATCCCCAGAAAATCGGCAAGGTTCGTGGACGTCTTCAGATCAGTCTGCTCGGAAATTCGCCTGAAAACGTCTTCAAACTCCAAATCCATTCCCGCTCGACTCATCTAGCCCTCCTAATTTTTCATCTTTTTCCTAAATCAATTTAGAAAAAATCTAAATAATTTAATGATATTATGACAAATATTTCAATTTAACGCAAATTTTTTTAAAATAGATATTGACAAAACTAACTCAAGGCTATATATATCCTTCTCATAAGTCAACTTTTTTAACCAAAAACAAACTGGAGATTTCTTATGAGCAAGAACAAAAACATGGTCCCCTTTGGAAAGTACGAAGGACAGCCCCTTGAAGTCCTGTTGGCCGACAAGTCCTATTGCGCCTGGATGGTTGGCCAGGCCAGCATTTGCGAACAGCACCCCGACCTGTGTAATATGGTATACAATGAACACGGACGCGATCTCAAAACACCAAACCACAACAGAATGCAGGCAGAGTATTTGAGTGGAGACACAATGTTGAAGCTGTTCTACTTGATCAACCCAGAAATCTTCGGGCACGACAGAAATTATTATGCACGCAACCTCGATTATTATTTCACCGAAAAGATGCCAATCGTCATGGACGTGTGCGAATGCGTAAGCAAAAGAATTTCTGAAATCAAAAAAATGGCCGACGAAGTAGCCACAATATCAAAAAAGTGGGACACGCACGGAAAAAAATCATTTACAATCCCCGTGTCTCCATTCACAAAATATATGGACGAAAGAAAACAGGAAGAATACTTGTTCAATAGTCCTGCAAGTTTGATCGTTAACAATCCGGAAGAACTTTACAGGAATACAGTCCGGGACTTTGAATTGTTCTGTGCGTTTTTTGAAGAATTCAGATCATACTTGGCTAACTCACAGTACAAACAGATCAAACCTTGCAAGACTTCGTTCGAAACAAAGTTCAATGACGTAACCATTGAAATCAAATATCATGAAGAAATTAACCCGAAATTTTCAGCGCGTGTCGAAAAATTCTTCGAGCGTGCGTTGTACAGGCACT
>Ga0265295_1007152_pt1 | contig 13029 bp, 13 predicted proteins | sample Munlansysbiofilm_FD_192503 | JGI IMG/M metagenome (GOLD analysis project Ga0265295, IMG submission 192503) | Leachate microbial communities from a municipal landfill in Southern Ontario, Canada - Methane capture system biofilm | ecosystem: Engineered > Solid waste > Landfill > Unclassified ... | reverse complement strand
GGGCAATAAGCATGACCAGCCATGAAAGTTCCGGAGCGGAGAAGATAACCTCAAAGGTCTGCATGACGCCGGCAAGGAGATTGATGTTTCCTGCAGGCACGAGTAAAGCTACGATAAGTGCACCGATGATACTTACCGCTGTTATGACTAAACCGACGGTAAAGATACCAAGCGGGTAATTTTTCTTGACATTGTCAATATCCCGCGCATGGCTTGCCGTCATCTCAATACCAATGAATAAAAAGACGAATGTGACGAGCATCACCAGATTGGAGAGGGAAGAAAAGTCAGGAATAAGATCCGTAATCGTCGGCTGAAGGGTGAGCTGAACCGGCTGTCCGGAGAAGATGTACCACGCTCCGCCGATAAGGAGGATTGCAGCTGGAATGAATGTTCCTAAAACAACGGATACTGAACTGATTCGGGCGTATGCTTTTAATCCCCTCAGGTTCAGGAGGGTCAGACCCCACCAGATGATTATGATGAAAATGAACAGGTATAATTTGTTGTCTGCGAGTGCCGGGTTAATGATGTAGGAAAATGTTGCTGCAATGAAGGTCAGAACACTGATAAATCCGATCGTCATCTGGAACCACTGCAGCCATACGGCAGTAAAACCCCACTTTTCCCCAAAAGCCTCTTTCACCCAGACATAGACACCACCTTCCTGCGGCCAGCCTGTAGCAAGTTCGGCCGAAATCAGCGAGGCGGGAATCAAGTATATGACGAAAGCCGTGAGGCAGAAAAATATGGACTGCCAGCCCACCACACTTTGTGACGGGAAAGTACGCATGCTCATAATAGCTGCGAAGGTAATCAGAATAAAAGCTGTTAACGATAACTTGTAATTAATCACAGGTTTTTTTGACATGTTACTCCCTTAGGTGCTGTGCGATCATCCTGTGACGGCAAATCATTGAGAAAAACATGCATCGCAGGTCTGATTCAGACCATATAATCAGTTCTCTTGATTTTCAATCACAAAATAATTATACCATCCCTATATGTTAGACTTACGAGGTTTCTGCATATAAAAATACCGACAAAGAGATATAGCGGAATTGTATGAAAAAACAGCTCGGATATCTCCCTATCTCATTTTTTGATAAGCGGGGTCAAACTCATCGTCGCCTCAATCCCTAAATTTCTCCCAGATCATCGTCTGGAAAAAACTCTTCGGCGCCGCCTTTTCCATTGCAAGAAACATTTCCCAGGGAACTGCATAGGTCATATACTCATTCGGGATAACATTTCGACAGTGCCCGCGGCCGGCAAGATCAGTCATACCAAGAACACCGTTCGGCACATCCTTCTTTGACTCCTGCAGAACGTTGCTCCCGAGAGCCTGACATGCCGATATCCGTGACGACGCAGAAAGCCCGTTCCCGCCCGGAAGAGAACCCGCAAGATGCATCAGAGCCGCAAGTTCGACCGGATTCACCGTAAAAATCACCGAGATAGGCGTCTCGCCATCCATAAGATCCTCAATCGGTTTGAACACTGCATATTTTCCGCTGATTTCCGGTATCGCGGTGATTTCATCATCGATGAACTTTTTTGCCGTGTCGGCGTCCGCATGCATCCGCTCCCCCTCCAGAAATTTTCGTCGGCTGTTTTCGGGCATCCGATCACAAAAAATCCGATACATCTCCGTATCCTTCGCCGACTCAAGACCGTAGGAAAAAAACGCCGCGAATGTATCAACGCCCCCGGGCGCTGCCGCGTAACCGTTCCCAAAACAGAGACCTGCCGCTGCCCCGGCACAAAGGCATGTTTCTTTCGTGAAAACCGCCGTCTTTCGATCTCTGATAACATGCGAAATAAATCCCATTACGCACCCCCTTCTTGCCCCCTCTTTCGGCGAAATCGCCTCCGGGGGATATGTATCGGTCCGCAGAAAAACGATCGGTTGAAATTTTCCCCCTAACTCATGTGCAATACGGCTTTCCATACGGTTAGTATTGGTTTCCCGTATTATAGCAGTATCCCTGCAGGTCATCCCGTCCCGCATAAATACCATACCAGCCAATCTATATCAACTTCAGCGCATCATGAAAAAAGAAACAGCCACCCGGATAACCGTGATGATCCTCGGCCTCTTTATCATGTCGCTCGGCATTGCGTTTTCCACGAAAGCAGGTCTTGGAACGACACCCATCTCATGCGTACCCTATGTTCTGAGTCAGGGATTCCCTCTTTCCTTTGGAACATTCACCTTTCTCATGAACAGTCTGTTTGTTGTTTTTCAGTATTTCCTGCTGAAAGACCGGTTTGAAACATATCAGTGGCTGCAGATCCCCCTTATATTCGTATTCAGCGTATTCACGGATCTCTCGATGATCCTCGTTTCGGATCTCATCATCACGGGATATATATTCCAGTGGATCTTCTGCCTCCTCAGCTGCATTCTGGTCGCATTCGGCATTGCCCTTCTGTTGAAAGCAAACCTTCTGATGATGGCCGGGGATGCTCTCGTTAGAGCATTATCGCTGGTGTCGAAGATTCAGTTCGGCTATACCAAAGTAGGATTTGACAGCACGATGGTGCTGACTGCCGTTCTTGTCTCGTGGGTAATGTTTGCCGACCTGGTCGGGGTGCGGGAAGGCACGATCGCCGCGGCGATTCTGGTTGGTCTCATCGTGAAATTTTTTGTTCCAAGACTTGGATGTCTGGACAGGGTCTTCACGGAAAAATCGCGATGAAATTTCAGGTTTCGTCAAGGCCGAAACGAGTCGAAGATAATCACATAAAAAGAGGACACTGCCGTATCCAATTCGTTTTTACTGCGGATCGTCCACCCCACTTTGACGATGCCGAAGAATGTAGTACATATTCGATAGGACAGTTGATTTCTGTACCGAATATTGTAGGCAATAAAATCCGGTCTGATAAAAAAATTCATCAGACAATTCGTCAGAGTGAATTTCTGTAAAAATGTCAGTTTCGGCGGTTCACTGCACGCGAGAGATGCCAGTTCCTTTTGATAATCCGTACTTAAGAAGCCCCGCAGATAGTTCGGCCGATTGATCCTGAACCAGTGAACGACCATCGGGTTGAACGATTCAATACAAAATACCCCGGTATATGTGTCAAGACATTCTGCCGTTCTTTCGCACAGTTCAGCATAATCGGATGCAGAGGAGTTTTTCAACTCAATGATGAGAGGAACGGTTCCGTTTACCAGAGATAAGACGTCAGATAATTTGGGTATTTTTTCATCCGAGTGAAATAACCGGTATTCCTGAAGCATTTCGTATGTACAGTCGGAAAGCTTTGTATCGATCCCTGATGTGCGGTACAGATTGTCATCATGAAGGACGATGACGTGATTGTCTTTGGTCAGCTGCACATCCAGTTCGATTCCATATCCGGCATCGACCGCTTTTTGAAATGCGGCGAGGGAATTCTCCGGAGCCGAAGTTGTATTATCGAATAACCCTCTGTGTGCAATGAGATATTGTTTAAAAACCAGCATTCGTTCCTTTCTGATTTTCCCGGGGTAGAGGAAAAAAAGATACAGGCAGGCGACGGCGATGAGGATTATCAGGATATATGCAATGATCATGGCTCAGTAGTTTTCTGATAGGTATTGTGTGCTGCGGTGTAGATATATCTGGTGACTCTCATACGAGCTTATTCGATCGATATCGGTCGCTGGAAAAACAGGCTCCAGCTCATAAAATTAAAAAAGGAGTTGCTCCTTATTCTGTAAGTCTTTCACCGAACGCTCTTGCCCGTGCCAGCTGCGCATCAGTGACCTCGTCTGCATTGTGGAGCCCGCCGAAAAATTCCGGCGGCAGTATATCTGCACCGCAACTGACAAACCCTTTGGTCAGATGTTCAGCTGCAATCGGATAATGCGTTTCGTCGGCAAAACCCTGAGTAATGAGTGCTGCTGCCTTCTTTCCTTTCTTAAGTTTGGAACCGGCGGGACCGAGGAACCCATACATCCGGTCAACAAAGCATTTGCTTTGTCCGGTTATATCTCCGAAATAAATCGGGGATCCAAGCAGGATCACATCCGCCTCGTTGAGTTTGGCGTAAAGGTCAGACATGTCGTCATTTAAGCTGCAGAATTTGGTCTGGTCTTTTTTGCATTCATTACAGCCCAGACATCCTTTGAAGTTCAGCTTTGCAATGTTGATATACTCAACTGCAGCTCCTTTTTCCATCGCAGCTTCGAGAGCTGCTTCGATCAGTTTTTTCGTACTGCTCTTTGGAGCAGCAGACCCGCATAACCCAATGATTTTCATATATCTATACATTATCAGAAGTGCTATAAGGTGTTTCTGTAAGTCTGATTGAGGGAAAATGAATGGTCTCACCATCCAGGCATTTCAACTGAAGCGGTTTATATATAAAAATGAAACGATCATTTTCCAGAGGACTTACGCGGTGCGATCTCAACTGTAAAAAATACCTGATGTAATTATGAGACGTACATCGATTTCGTGTACGGCATTCGTTTTGACACAAGAAAAAAACCAACCGCGAATCGGCGCGAATCCCGCAAGCCTTTGGCTTGCTCCCAGAATCGGATTTGCTTATCCTCACTTTCGCAATACAGCTTCGCTGTCTTGCTCATCCCTTATCGGGATCGTTCGGGCAAATCCTGTCGCCGCCCCAGCGGCTCCCATGAGGAAGGGACTCCGCGAGCAGTCCTAAATTTGAAAAATGTTCATTTACTGATCACCTCGAGATGAGATGGAGAAGGAAATCATCATTGGGAGGCGCCGGGGCGCCGACAGGATTTGCCCGAACGGTCCCGATGAAGGGACGAGCCGTTGGGTCGAGCGGATTGACGGCGCAGCCGGCGATCTTAGCTGAGCAAACAGAATGTTTGCGACTAGACCCAACGAGCGAGAGTGAGGATCAGCAAATCCGATTCGCCTCGCCCGAAGGGCGGATTCGCGCCGATTCGCGGTTGGTTTTATCTCTTGTATCCACACACAGTAATATCCTTTCCCGAATTGGATTGAAAATAACACCGCGTAACTCCTATTTCCAAATTCTTATCCTGCATCAGTACAATAGTACTATATGAGCTCGTATCTGGAAGATTTCAAAGATTACTTCCGGTTCCACCGGGGTTTGATTCCCGGGATTCTCGTTTGTATCATAGTTACTCTCGTTTCATATATCCTCACGCGGGGCACTCTTTGGGACGGCGGATTTAGAATTCTTCCTGCAGAATTGTTCACCGATAATCCGGTGTTTTATTTCCTTGCAAAAGTCGGACCGATTGTTCTTGCCCTCATCATCTGCATTTTTATCAATTTCCAAAAATTCGAAGCGGGAGGGGCATATGCCGGGAAATATATTCTGCGTATCGCCATCATCCTGATGGGTGCCAGAGTTACCTATGATGTTTTGATGACCGGATCACTTGTAGGTCTCATCATTATCCTTGGTGTGCTGGCAGGCGTTCTGGCAGTGGCCATGCTTATTGGAAAAGGAATGAAATTTCCGTGGGATGCGTCCGTTCTCACCGGGACGGGAAATGGCATTTGCGGAGTTTCGGCAACGCTTTCGGTAGCTCCGGTAATCAATGCCGAAAAGAAACATGTTGATGCAGTGGTCGGCGTCATCAGCCTATTAGGAATCGTTGGCGTATTTGTTATCCCGGCAATCGCATCTTTTCTTTCAATGACACCCGTGCAGGCAGAGGTCTTTATCGGAGGAACGCTGCATGAAATCGGGAATGTCATCCCGGCGGCAGATCTCTATTACTCGATCACAGGTTCTGACGTTGGGGCGTTGGCGCTTGCTTATAAGATGATTCGGGTTGCTATGCTCGTCGTAGTTGCAACCGTGTTTGGGTGGATTTACTGCAGACGTCAAATGAAACAGGTGAACGGGTCATGTCCTACGGAAAAAGCCAAAATCCAGGGATTTTTAATCTTGTTCGTTATAATGGCTGCTTTGATGAGCCTGGTGATTTATTTCTTTTATGATCCGGGAAAAGCGATCCAGGCAGTCATCACAAATATTTCTGTGACTATTCTGACGATCGCAATGGCGGGTGTTGGCCTGTCGATGAATCTGAAAGACACGCTTTCCACCGGCAAAATACTGCTTCCGTTCGGCATTGCAGTCTGGCTGTTTCAAATCGTAGCCATGTGCATTCTGACCCTCCTGTTCGTATAAAAAAAGAGAGATTCTCACACCATTTTTGTGAGATATTTGTTCAGTTTATTTTTCCCACCAGATATGGGCAAGGTATGACGTACTTGGAACACGTATCCCGGCATCGGTTTTCTCGATCGTATTCTCCAAGTATGCGTTCACGATCTCCTTCTGCCAGGGTTCCGATGCCGACAGACGGCCGTAATAATCCTCCTGCATATCGGAAACGGTAGAATAGAGATGACCGTTCGTCTCGGTTTTCAGGTTGATATTTGCATAGATCCCAAGCTGATTCAACGCATTCCAGAGAACGGCCGCATTCGGGGCACTGTAATACGGTTTTCCGTGCAGGCTCTGCCAGAGATCCTCGTGCCCCCACGACGAGGATTTGGAGGTCAGATACCAGTAGATATGGACGCCTTTCTTTGCGGCACCGTCCATTTTGAGCATGTTTTCCCGGAGATTTCCAAACATGAGCGATCTTGACGCGATCACGTAATCGTGAAGGCCCGCCTCTTTGGGCGTTACATTTTCCCAGCGTTTGCGGATCTCGGAAATTTCCGGGGCCTGCATATGCTGCCGGTATTGTTCCATTGCCTTACCCATGGGAACGGACGGTTCGATTGTGGTGACCCGGCATCCGGCACAGGCAAGAGGGACGGCGAGCGTTCCGGGTCCGGCGCCGATATCAAGCACGGTGGAGCCCGGAGGGATGTTCATCGAGGCAATATTATCCTCGATTCGGCCGCCTTTTTTATTGAGAAGGTGTTTGACGAATCGATCGACATTTTCCTGATTCGACCAGAAACTGTCTTCCGTATCGCCCGGGTTGAGTTTTCCTTCAAGGGCAAGGGCATAGGTTTCATCCCAGATCTGGCAGTAGTCGGGTAGTTCTGTCATATGTAATATGATTTATTTTTACAGATTATAAACTGCTACACATTATCATTAAAATAAGAGACAAGGGTGACGGCAGCGGATACAGGGAATCTGGAAAAATCTCCATTCGGATCGTGAGAATCTAAAAAAAGATGTGCCTGAATATTCAGGCAAATAATTTGGTATTATCCTGTTCGTCGCCCGTTGTCTGGGAAGCTACCGCTGCAGTGATCACCTGGGTGATCGCGCTGCGAACGATCTCGAGACCCTGCATCAGCGTAGCATCATCGGTTGTTAATGCCGGCATCAGCTTCACAACCGAGTCCTCTCTGCCCGAGAGCTCAAGGATGAGCCTGTTCTCAAAGCACAGATGTCTGATCTGCTGGGCCGTCCCTGCCGGATATGCCCCGCAGTCGATACCCCACATCAGTCCAAGACCGCGGAAACTCAGCCCCGGATCGATGAGCGGCAGATTTGCAGCAAGATAATCCTGAACGATCTTGCCTTTCCGCACGGTCTCTTCGATGACATGCTCTTTGAGCATGAATTCGAGAGCGGCTTTTCCTGCAATGAATGAAAGCTGGAAGCCTCTAAACGTTCCGTTGTGTTCGCCGGGTGCGAGAACATCATACTCCGGCTTTACCAGAGCGATCGAACACGGCATGCCGATACCGCCGATGGATTTTGCCATGACGACGATATCGGGAACGATACCTCCGCGCTCGAACGAGAAGAAGGCTCCCGTCCTGCCGCATCCGGTCTGGATTTCATCCAGAATCAGAAGCATATCATGCTTGTCGCACAGGGCGCGAATATCTCTGAGCCACTGATCCGAGACGATGTTGATACCGCCTTCTCCCTGGACGGACTCGACAATAATGGCCGCCGGTTTGTCAACACCGCTGTGATCGTCGCTTAGGATCATATCGATGTACTCGATCGTGTCCAGATTCTTCATCATCGACGGGTGAGGAACATGCGTTGCATTTCCAAGGGTCACACCGCAGGCTTCCCGTGCGGACCTCTCCGTCGTGAGGGCCAGGGCTCCAAGCGTCATGCCATGGAACCCGCCCATCAATGCCAGCACGTTGGATCTGCCTTTTGCCTTGCGGGCGATTTTCAAGGCAGCTTCAACGGCGTTGGTTCCGGTCGGTCCCGGAAACAGGATCTTGTAATTGAGACCACGCGGGATCAGAATATTCTTCTGCATGAACTGGATGAATTCACCCTTGGCAATGGAATACATATCCAGCCCGTGAACCAATCCGTCATTCTGCAGATACTCGATCACTTTCTCTTTAATATAGTCATTATTATGACCGTAATTACAGCTGCCCGCCCCGCAAAGGAAATCGATATACTCGATTCCGTTCTGATCAATCAGTAAAGAGCCTTTAGCTTTTGAGAAAATAACCGGATACTTCCGACAATACGACCGCACGTTACTTTCGAATTCTTCGAATACGGCTGTTTCCATCAAGACGTCATTTGTGTTTTCAAGACCCATAGACCACACTCCTAGTTTAGATAGTATGAAAGTACAGGAAATCTAGCCCCGCAACCGGGCGGCTCTGAGATTACTAAACTTAATTGCCCCCCCCTAGGCTTAAAGGTGTCCCTCGGAAAAGAATGGAGAATTGCCTGATTTATGGACTTTAGGCCGATATGCGCAGAGTTCAAAAAACCCCCTGCATGCCCGGATTTTCCATTTATGTCACAGGGGGGGTTGAATAGTTTTGGGTAACATGGTGCAAGGGATTTTTGCGGAAAAGAGGGGGGGTATCCACGCGCATAAGCGGGGAAAAAAATATTTGCCAGGGGGAAAGTTCACCGGACCTGACGCCCGACGGTAATTTCGCCCTGATCGTTGATGCCGATGACTTTTTCGCCGGCGTCTCTAAGTCGCTTGATGTACATAATCACTTCTTCGGTGAGTTCTTCACCCGGGCATATGAAGGGAATGCCCGGCGGATACGGGATGATCGATGAGGCACAGATTCTTCCGGTCCCTTCAAGCAGCGGGATACGTTCTTTGTCCTGCGGGACAGGGAACAGCCGAAGTTTTTCTTTGAGAACAGCAGTGACTGAGGATTTTGCGGGTGAAGGGGCCGCAGCACCGCAGCATGCGCTGATTTCTTTCAAAGCTTTGATCAGCCGTTTACTGTCGTCGAGGGAATTCCCGATCCCCGTCATGCACATGAGGATCGGACCGGTGGTAAGTTCTGCAAATATTCCGCGTTCCATTAAGAGTTCTTCGAGCCGTGTCCCGTCAACGCCGACTGCGCTCATGTCGAGGTTGATCTTGGTGATGTCCATTCTGATGCCGGCGTCGGTATCCAGAGGGCTGCCGATGACCCGAAGGCCTTTGACGGTCGGTGCTTCCCGATAGAAGTGCATGAGGCTTTCATGCCACTCGGTCATGAGGGTCGTTTGGTGTTCGTTCAGGATCGCGGCATTTATGTCGAGCGAGCCCATGAGAAGATACGAGGGGCTGGTTGACTCAAGCATCTGGAGTTTGTCTTCCAGTACATAATGATCGACCCGGTCGGAGTTGAGGTTGAGTACCGCACTTTGCGTGAATGAGGCGAGGGTCTTGTGGATTGAGTTGACGACGATGTCGGCTCCCTGCTCCTCGGCGGATTCGGGCATGTCGGTGAAGCCTGCATTACGGAAGAATTTGAGATGGGCGCCGTGTGCCTGATCGACGATGAGGATCTTGCCCCTTTTGTGAACGACCTCGGCGATGGCCCGGATGTCGGAGCATATCCCGTAATAGTTGGGGGAAGGAAGGATTACTGCCTCGGCTTCGGGGTTTTCTGCCAGACACCGTTCGATCTCGTCTGCCGTGATGCCGCCGGAGATGCCGTATTCGTCGATGATCTCCGGGTAGGCATAGACCGGCTGGATGTCGGCAAGGACAAGGGAGTTGAAGATCGCCTTATGGGAGTTTCGGGCCATGACCAGTTTTCTGCCTTTGGGAACGGAGGCCATAACAGCGGCAATTACGCCGCAGCTTGTGCCGTTGATGAGGAGATACGAGCGTTGTACATCGTAGAGCCGTGCATATTTTTCCTGAGCGGCTTTGAGGATTCCTTCGGTCTGGAATAAATTGTCGGCACCGGGTATTTCGGTTATGTCGCAGTCCATTATCTTCCGGAGAAAATCGTCGTAACCAAACCGCCGGTAGATGGCGGAACCTTTGTGCCCGGGCATGTGGAAGGAAACGGTTTTTTTGTCTGCATGTTCCGTCAAAAAGGTTATGATCGATGGTGTACTCATGGTATTCCCTTGTGGGTACAACGTACACCGGCTGCAGAATTATATTTTTTGGGATGCGGGTTGGCGACGAAGTCGACGACCTCAGCTGAGCAAATCTTTGATTTGCGACTGGGGGTTGGACGCGAGCAAAGCGAAGCGGACGACCAAAGCTTGAGCAAACCGAAGGTTTGCGAGTGCGGGCTGCCCCGCAGGGGCGGCCTCAGCCGAGGCGGATTGTCGGCGCAGCCGGCAATCTTAGCGGAGCAAGTTTTTGAAGGAAACTTGCGAGCAAGGCTTTGTCTTGCGATAGCGGGTTGGACGCTGAAAGCGGACGACCTTAGCGGAGCGTCCCGCGGTGGAAATATCCTAAGGTTTTTGGATTTAGAATAAAGAGAATCTCTTTTTTTGCTGGGTTAGTTTAAATACAAGAAAAAACCAGCAAGCAGAGGTATTTTCATCTCTGCCCCACAAGAAACCCTTCGACCAGCTTCCCAAAAAGCATAATGAGAAACACGAGGAACACAAGAATCAGGTTCCGAAGCCGGCGGGAGATCTGCATCTCCGCCTCTCAACAATTCAATCGATTTTATTTCTGCTTGGATATGTTGGGTTGAGCAGGAGTGAAACTCGCGATGGGCCAGAGTTTCTTTGGACACATGTGAAACCATACATCAGGTTCATCACAAAAGGAATGGATGCAAGTTATTGTCAAGTTAAAATCTCTGATTAAAAAAACGCCTTATTTTTGAATCGATATCCGAATGAGAGAAATTTGTTCAATATGATCTTGACAGTCAAACGACAGATGCAACTTAAATCACAGGATCACCTGCCCACCCTACCCATCCAATCTATATACGTTCACCTGCAAAACAGTGCAACAATAATATCTGCAGATGTTCCTGTTCGAGTGCGGACGTCAGTGGACGTTTGACCGTATGCAGGTGTTGTCGAATGCAAATCATCTGCAGAGCGTGGCGGACTCGGGAGAGCCAGAGAGGTTAGATATGAGGTTCGAGCCGAGCAGAGATGGTTTTCAAGGAGCCGGGGAGGACGTGCCGAGAATCAGCGGGGGTCGGGGCAATCTGGAGATCGAGAGGAGGATTGTTCGAGCGAGCTATCCGCTGATGTAGAGGGGGGTGGGGTAACCCTGATTTAACTACCATTTACGTCACATATGAGATTTGTTTTTCAAAATAAGAACAAATTTGGGTCAAATCGCCTTACCACCAACGTTTATAAATTATTCTCCTCCCGAAATATTTGAATTTAATAATCTGGAATAATATAAACAGAGCTACAATTATTGCAAGTATGAAGAGAATCAGCTGAATATTTGCTATAATTATATTTATAAGATTTACAACAATCAAACTTACTGCTGCGACTATAAATAAGAGAATTATCCACATGACTAAACAAGAAATGACTCCGGCTCCTTTAACTAATGCACCACTCGTTTTATTGATAATTTTTTTAGCTATAATATTATTCTTACCATCCCAATGACCATATACCTCTACATTATTATTTTCACTAATTTGCCCAGATATGATTTTGCCATAGAATAATACTTGATCACAAGAGTGCCCGCTTGTAGTAAATGTGGTTGAAGAATAATCTGGAAAAACTTGAAATGACGTAATATCCCCAGTTCTTGCGTATGGAACTCCTGTGAAGAGAGTCTTTAGTACTCTTGCAATTTTAGAACTATGCACTTTATCTGTTGATAAATTTTTTATAATACCGCTTGTTTTATATCGTGAAGCTGATTTTGGTTGACTACTCTGGTTTATACCACTAGGTTGATTTGATGAATTTTTTTTGCTTTGTTTATTATTGGAGACGAGAGCTTTATTCATTTTAGAAACAGGTGATGTATTTGAAGAATTATCAATCTCACTTTCTGAATCAATGCCATTAATTAATATTTTTCTTCCAGAAGACCTTTTTGGAATATATGTATTATTTGATTTTTCAGGAGAGACTGTATCTAAAGCACAGTCCTTGTTTTTCATTGCACAAAATTCGCAGATATCTCCATCATTATATACATCATTAACTCCGCATAATTTACATTTATAGTTCATAATTCTCTTAATTTGAAATAGTTCACGTTATCCCCTATTAAAGATATCTATGACGGTTTTAAAAATATAGTGCCCTGAGATTATTTCATATATAATGCAAGAAAGGTCTGGACGGTGGAAGTAAATGAGATAACTAACATCATCAGTGACAAGAAAAAGAGAAAGAAACATTTCATATTTATCTGAACATCAAAGAGACATGATCATATCTATTACATATGCACTGTATGATTGAGATGATCGTGCTAACATTGAATTCTGAATTCCGGAATAATTTAACCCAATGAGAAAGTGGCAATAGCAGATCAAACACTATTGATATCCTGATTACAAAAACCCAAAGGATTTCCTGAGAAGTATGAAGTGATAATAATGGATTATTATATAATTTGGCGTTGTGCAACGTTAACCGACAAAAATTGACGTAGATATGAGATTTATTAATTCAATTTCATGTACGGCATAAGTATAGACACAAGAGAAAGACAAAGGAGAATCTGCGCGGACTGGATTGAAACTAACATCGTGAAATCTGAATCATAAAATATGCGTGACAGATAATAACAAATAAAACTGACTATTTCTGTGTGCAACATTATATATAATAGTTACCATAATTATTCTTTATGTCTTCAGAATATGTTGTATCTGGTGCTGATTTAGCTAAACTTGGTTC
>Ga0265295_1007150_pt1 | contig 13030 bp, 5 predicted proteins | sample Munlansysbiofilm_FD_192503 | JGI IMG/M metagenome (GOLD analysis project Ga0265295, IMG submission 192503) | Leachate microbial communities from a municipal landfill in Southern Ontario, Canada - Methane capture system biofilm | ecosystem: Engineered > Solid waste > Landfill > Unclassified ... | reverse complement strand
CCGCCTGGCCGGCATCTATGAAAACCGGCAGCAGTACGAGGAGGCACTGCATTATTTACGTCTGCTCGAGAAGCTCTCGCCCATTGACGCCGGGCAGAGGATACTACAAATCAGCGGCAATCTGGGGCTTTTTATGCCGGCTCAGGTGCAGACTGATCCCGAGAAGCTAGTAGTCGACTTCAAGTTTCGCAATGCCGAGTCGCTTAGCCTGCGGCTGTACCGTCTTGATCTGCCCGGCATCTTGGCCAAGCTGCAAGAACGCATCAAGACCGGCGATGCCCAGCATCATTATTACAATCTTGCCGACTTGGGACGATGGATCAATAAGGAAGAGGGCAAAAGCTTCATCAAGGAGGAGCTGCGCAGTTGGCAGGAGCGGCTTGAGCCTTTGCCGCGGCATGCCGACACGCTGCGCAGTCTGGAAATCGCCATACCTGGGCCTGGCTCTTATTGGCTGGAGGCCGAGCTGCCTGGCGGCCAGACCAGCCGCATACCGCTGCTCTCCCAGCCCTATATGCTGCTGCTGAAACCGCTGCGCGGCGAACAGCTCTGGCAGCTGTTGCGAGCCGACACGGGCGAGCCGGCCCCAGCCAGCGAGCTGCAGCTCTTCGTTTGGCAGACGCACTGGGACCAAAGCTTGCGCCGCAACAAGCTGCTTAGCACCGAGCTGAGTCTGCGCAGCGACGCGCAGGGCTGCGTCTATATCAAGCAGTCGCAGCTGCCCAAGGATTTTCCGGCCAATATGCAATGGCTGGCCTGGGCTCGTCCGGCCTATGGCTCCGGCACAGCCTTTGTCTGCGCCACGGCCAGCAGTTATTTCCGTGCCGACAACGATGCGGCCTTTGCGCCGGAGCCTCGCGGCCTGCTGCTCAGCGACCGGCCCATTTACAAACCGGGGCAGACCCTGCAGTACAAGGGCTGGCTGAAAAAACCCGCCTATGTGGGCGACTGCAATGTCTATGCCGGCAAGAGCGCGGCATTGTGGCTGCAAAGCCCCAGGGGAGAACGAATCGCCCTGAGCCGAGCTGCCTGGCAAAAAAAAGACCAGGATGAAAAGCCGCCCGAAGAGCTGCCAGAACTGACCTTTGACGCCAACGGGGGCATAGCCGGACAGTATCAGATACCCGAACAAGCCGACCTGGGCAGCTACAGTCTAGGCATGGCCGCCGAAAAAGTCTGGGGGCCGGGCGCTAGTCAGCTGACATTTAGAGTGGAGGAGTACCGCAAGCCGGACTTCGAGCTGAGCTGGCAAAAGCCGGAGAAACCGCCCAGGCTGGGAGAGAGCTTCACGGTGAAACTGCAGGCGCGCTACTACTACGGCGCGCCCTTAAGCGGCGGCAAGGCTAAAATCAAGGTCTTTCGACAGCCTTTTCAAACGCAGTTGCTGCCCTGGAGAGACTGGGACTGGCTCTATGGACGAGGCTACTGGCTGCCGGGAAGGCAGAGTAGCCGCCAGGGACTCAGCAAGATATACTGGCCCGGGTTCTTTCCCAGACTCGAGGAGGCTCCTGAGTTGCTCCAAAGCCTGGAGCTGGAGCTGGACGAGCAGGGACAGTGCAGCATACAACTGCACACTGACGGCGTCTTGCAGCTGCATGGCGAGCAGACGCAGCGCTTCAGCTTTGAGGCTCTGGTGGAGGACGCCTCGAAGCGCAGCATCAGCTCGAACACCACGCTTCTGCTGGGTAAAAAGGCCTTTACTGCCTATAGTTGGTCGGACCGGGGCTACTATCATAGCGGCGGCAGCGTCGAGGCCCAGGTGCAACTTAGGAGCCTGGAGGGCAACCCTGCACCCGGAAAGGGGATGCTGCAGCTCTATCGCCTGACTTACGAGCAGCCCGGCCAGATAGTCGAGACGCTGCTGCAGCAATGGGACTGTCAACTCGATGCGCAGGGACGCGGCAGTCAAAGGCTGCTGGCCGCCAAGGCGGGACAGTACAAGCTGCTCTGGAAACTCAGCCCGCAGTTGGAGCCGGAGGAAATCATCGAGGCCAGCAATATTATCAATGTATATGGCAGCAAGGCTCAGTCCGGTGACTTCCAATTCAGGGCATTGGAGCTGATTTGTGAGAAAAGCGAATATGCTGTGGGCGAGCAGGTTCTTTTGCGCATCAACTCCCAATACGCTGACAGCCTGGTTTATCTTTATTTGCGCCCCGAGAACGGCTTGTGCAAAAGGCCGCGGCTTATACGCCTGAATGGGCACAGCGCCGAGCTGGCCATACCAGTATTGCCTGAGGATATGCCGAATTTCTTTATTGAGGCGCAACTGGTGGGCGGCGGGCAGTTGCACCAAAGCCTGCGCTCCATAGTGGTGCCGCCTGCGAAAAAGACCTTGCAGCTCGAAATTGAGCCGCTCTCATCGCAGATGCAGCCCGGCGAGCAGGCCGAGCTGACGCTCAGCCTGAAGGACTGGCAGGGGCGCCCCTTTGTCGGCGAGCTGGTGGTGGCGGTATATGACAAGAGTCTGGAGTCATTTGGCGAGGTCTTGCCCGAGGACCTGCTCAAGCGCAGATTCTGGTCCTGGACGCGGCGACACGACTTCAGCACACAGAGCATGTCCTGGCAGCTAAACCATATTTTGTACGAAAAAGATATCAGGATGGAGCATCTGGGCCTGTACGTCGAGCCGGCCTTGCTCTATGGGGCTAAAAATCGCGGCTTTGCTGCTGGTGCAGTTGCCGATGGAGATATGATGCTAAGGTCGGCAAAGGCTGCGGCGCCAAGCGCCAGAATGGCAAAAAGCATGCCTGAGGCTAGTGCAGAGGAGGCCTTTGCCCACACCGCCCTGCGCCAAGACTTTGCCGACACGGCGTTTTGGAGCGCCTCGCTGCCCAGCGGACTGGACGGCAAAGCCAGGCTGAGCTTTACTCTGCCAGATGACCTAAGCACCTGGAAGCTGCGCGTCTGGGCCATGAGCGAGCAATGCGAGGTGGGCGAGGCCCAGGGCGAGATAGTGAGCAGCAAAAAGATGACTGTGAGACTGAGCGCGCCGCGCTTCTTCTTGGAGCGCGACGAGGTCCTGCTCACTGCTGTGCTGCGCCATGAATTGCCGCAAACCCTGAATGTGCGAGGACTGCTGGAGCTGGAGGGCGGCTGCCTCGAATTGCTGCCCGGAGCGGAGGCGGCCCAGGACCTTGAAATCGAGCCTAATCGCGATGTCTTGCTGAAATGGCCCCTGGCCGTGAAGAAGAGCGGCGAAGCCATCATACGAGTGAAGGCGCTAAGCGCAAAAGCCTCCGACGCCATGCAGCAGAGCTTCCCGGTGAAGGTCTACGGCCTGCAACAGCAAGAGCCTTTCTGCGGACGTCTGGAGGCGGAGCAGGGGCAAGGCCGTTTCAGCTTCGAGCTGCCTGCCCAGCTCTCCCCCGGTTCGGCCCGTTTCGAGCTGGCCTGGTCGCCCAGCCTGGCACTGTCCATGCTGGAGGCTCTGCCCGAGCTGTCGCGTGCCAGTCTAGGCACTAGCGAGCAGCGGTTGAACAGCTTCTTGCCGGCCCTGCTGCTGCGCCAAAGCTTGCTGGCTGCCGGTTTTAGCGCCGAGGACCTGGCTGAGTCGAAAGTGATACTGAATCCGCAGAAGCTCAGCGATGATCCGCGGGCCGCGCCGAATCCGGCTGCCTTGGTTTACGATGAGCAGCGTTTGCAGGCCCTGCTGCAAAAGGGCCTGCGCGATTTGCTGTCCATGCGCTGCGCTGACGGGGGTTGGGGCTGGTTCAGTGGCTGGGGCGAGCGTAGCTCAGCGCATCTGAGCGCTCAAATCGTGCATGGCTTGCTGTTGGCGCGCAAAAACGGGGTCTTGGTTGAGGACAGTCTGCTGGAGCCTGGACTGCAATGGCTGCAGAACTATCAGCAGCAGGAGCTTGTACGGCTGCAAATGCCGAAAGAGAGCAATGAGCACAAGTCGCTGGCCGATAATCTCGACGCCTTGGTTCTGAAAGTGCTCTGCGAGACACCCGAGCCTAGGTATAATCCCGAGATGGCCGAGCTGCTTTACCGCGACCGTAGGCATCTCTCGCTATACGGCAAAGCCTTGTTCGCTCTGGCTGAATTTAGACAAGGGCAGGCTTTAGGCCGGGATTTAAGCAAGGCCGAGAAGCTGCTTGAGTTAATGCGCGCCCTGCGCCAGTTCCTCCGGGAAGATAATGAAAATCAAAGCGCTTATCTGCTCTTACCGCAGAATATTCCTTTCTGGTACTGGTACGGCGACGCCATCGAGACCCAGGCCATATACCTGCAATTGCTCTGCTTGACCGGAGAGGCCAAGAGCCGTCAGGCCGCAGGGTTGGTCAAATACCTGCTCAATAACCGGCGACACGGCAGCTACTGGAACTCCAGCCGCGACACGGCAGCGGTCATCGAGGCTTTCTGCACTTATCTGGAAGGCAGCGGCGAATTGGCTGGCGAGCTGGAAGTGCAGATCGCCGTGGATGGCAAAAATTTGGCGCAGAGCAGCCTGCACAAAGGCAATTTGCTCAGCGCCAATCAACGCCTGATTTTAGAGGCCGAGCAGCTCGGCGCCGGCAAACATGAAATCCGCATTGAGAAAAAGGGCGCTTCACCGCTGTATTTTAATGCCTACCTGAGCTACTTTAACCTGGCCGACGAGTTTGACGAGGCCGGACTGGAGCTGAAGGTCCAGCGCCGGATGTATCGCCTCGAAGAAGTGATTGGCGAACAAGCCGTGCCGGACAAGCTGGGGCAGGTGACAATGGAGAAGCGCGACAAATACAAAAGACATCTGCTGCCCGCTGATGCGAAAATCGAGCAGGGCGAGCTGCTTGAAGTCGAGCTGCTGCTCGAAAGCAAGAACGACTACGAGTATATCATCATCGAAGACCACAAGGCAGCCGGCTGCGAAAGTCTCGAGCAGCTCAGCGGATATCAGCAGGCCGGCGCGCTCTGGCCTTACATCGAATACCGCCAGGACCGTGTCTGCCTCATGCTGAGCTGGCTGCCGCAGGGCAAGCATAGCCTGACCTATAGGCTGAAGGTGGAAAGCGCCGGCTGCTTTAGCGCGTTGCCGGCCGTAGTGAAGGGCGTCTACGCCCCGGAGCTGCAGGGCAACTCGCGCAGACAAAGACTGCTGGTGATCGAGGGGGAGGACAAAAAGGCTCAATAAAGCCGAACCTTAAAAGCCTTCAGCCTCAATTGCTTTTTCCGCATCTGGGATTAGAGTATTGTTTTTCGTTGTTTAACTTGAAGAAAGGGTTTTTACATGGGGTTGCTTGACTGGATGATCGTGATTATTCCTGTGATCGGTGTGCTCTGGCTGGGAATGTATTCGCGGCGTTATCTTACCGGTGTGGCAGATTTTCTGGCTGCAGGAAGGGTTTGTGGTCGCTATGTCATCAGTGTTGGCGACATTGCCAACGCGCTATCTATTATCGGTCTGGTGGCCTATGTCGAGGTGCACTACAAAACCGGCTTCGCCCTGGCTTTTTGGCAGCATCTTACTGGCCCTTTGGGTATAGTTATGGGGCTGTTAGGCTTCTGCACCTACAGGTTTCGCGAAACCAAGTCTTTGTCGCTGGGGCAATTCCTCGAGATGCGCTATAACCGCAGCTTCCGCATCTTCGCCTCGGCGCTGCGCAGCCTCTCCGAGATGCTCGCCAATATGATCATGCCGGCCATCGCGGCGCGTTTTTTCATTTATTTCCTCGATTTGCCCAGACACTTCTATGTATTCGGCATAAAGTTTCCCACCTTCATGGTCATCGTCTTGATATGCCTTACGGTCGCCATAGGCATTATCTGCTTGGGCGGCACCATGGCCCTGGTGATCACCGACGCGGTGCAGGGCATGATTTGCTTCCCGCTGATCGTCACCTTCGTTGTTTTCATGCTGTGGAAATTCAGCTGGACCAATGAGATCGTGCCGGTGATGATGGACCGTGTGGCTGGCGAAAGCTTTATTAACCCCTACGATTTATCCAAGCTGCGCGACTTCAACTTGTTCCTTGTGGTCCTGGGTATCTTCACTACCATTTTTCACCGCGCCAGCTGGATTGGTGCGGGCACCAGCACTGCGGCTCGCAATCCTCACGAGCAGAAGATGGCCGCCTTGCTGGGCACTTGGCGCGGCTCGGTGACCGCCATACTCTATGTGCTCATCGCGGTTACCATTATCACCTTGCTGAATCACCGCAACTGGAGTTCGGAGGCCAAGAACGTGCGCGACAATATCTCGCGGCGGGTGGCCGAGGAGCTGGTTGAAGACCCTGAGCAGAGAGCCGATTTTGTGCGACGCATTCACGCCATACCGGTTCAAGTACACACCATAGGCGAGGACGAGCCTCTTTCGCAGACTAAGAATCTGGATACGCCTATACTTGATGAGGCGCATATAGCCTTGAAGGAGTATAACGGCGAGAGTCAGGGCAACGCCAAGTTCCAGCAGTTCCGCACCTTGTTCCACCAGCTCATGCTGGGCATGTCCATGCGCGAGTTACTGCCCCCCGGCCTGCTGGGCCTGTTCTGCCTGCTCATGGTGCTGGCCATGATTTCCACTGACGACACGCGTATCTTCAGCGCAACCATTACGCTGACCCAGGACGTGGTCATGCCGCTTATCAAGCGTCCAATGACCCCGAAACAGCATATTATGGCCATACGCCTGGTAGCCATAGGCATAGGTGTTTTCTTTTTCATCGGCTCCTCATTCATGTCGCAGCTTGATTATATAAACCTCTTTGTGACCTTGATGACCACCATGTGGATGGGCGGCTGCGGACCAGTGATGATCTTCGGACTCTACAGCCGTTTCGGCACCACCGCAGGAGCCTTTGCATCGCTGGTCACCGGCATGTTAATGGGCTTCACCGGCATCTTTGTGCAACGCAACTGGGCACACCTGGTTTATCCTTGGATAGACAAGATGGGCTGGGTGGACTCCTTGGACCGCTTCCTCATCACTGTCTCCAAGCCCTTTGACCCCTTTATCGTCTGGAAAATGGATGCGGTCAAATTTCCCATCAACAGCTATGAGTACTACTTCATGACCATGATGATCACGCTTTTCCTCTACGTCGTGGTCTCCTATCTGACCATGAAGGAGCCTTTCAACCTGGACCGCATGCTGCATCGCGGCATCTACAACGTGGAAGGCGAGAACAAGGAACAGCTGAAATGGTCCTTGGGCACAGTGTTCAGTAAGCTGCTGGGCATCACCAAGGAATATACCTTGGGCGACCGGTTTATCGCCTGGGGCTTCTTCCTCTACAGCTTCGTTTATAACTTCCTCATCGTGTTTGTCGGCGTGATTATTTGGAACGCCATTACCCCCTGGCCTATAGAATGGTGGGGACGCTACTTCTTCGTGGTCTATCTCCTGGTGCCCGGATGCATGGCGGCATTCTCTACCTTCTGGTTTGGCATAGGCGGCTTCATTGACCTGTTCCGCCTGTTCAAAGACCTGCAGGCCAGAGTTGCCGACCCGCTGGACAACGGCAGGGTCGAGGGCAATGTCTCGCTGGCCGACGTGGCCAAGTTTGAGGAGGCCGAAAGACGCCAGCTTGAGGCGACAGAGACCAGCCGGGAAATAGATAAAAACGGCCCTAAAAACTAATTAGGCGAAATGGACACGAAGACACAGTAAGATACACGAAAGCACAGGAAGGCAGAGCAAGTTTTACCAGGCTTTGCTTTTGACTAGTTTTTCGTTTCTTGCTGTGTTTTCTCGTGCCGCTTTTGCCGCATATTTGCCTGCTATGACTGATTCAAACTTCAAAACGCCCGTGGAGGCTCTGCATCGCGGCCTGCGTATTTTAGAGTTTTTGAGCAGCGACCTTAGCGGACAGGGGCGCAGCTTGGCCTCGGTCTCCGAGCATATGTGCCTGCGTCGCAGCACGGTTCATAATCTCTTGAAGACCTTGTGCCTTTGCGGCTACGCCCGCAATCTAGGCTCCGGGGTCTATGTGCCGGGCTGGAAGCTGCATCGCTTGTCTCGGGAGGCCCAGCTGCGCGGCTTCAAGCGTGACCAGGTCATGCATATTCTGGGTGCCTTGGCCAAGACTCTGGGCGAATCGCTGGTCTTTGCCGCCCTGGTTGACGGCAGGCGCATGGTCATTGCCAGGGCCAGCTGCGCCCAGGATATACAGGTCAATATCCTGTTGCTCGAACCCCTTGAGGTACCCCTGTGGCGCACCGTCACCGGACGCGTCCTGGCGGCATATTGCCTGGCCGAAGAACGCGAGCAGATTCTGGCACGCGAGGGGCTGCCCGGCAGGCTTTGGCAAGCCATAGCCAGCCGCGAAGAGCTGGATATGCACCTGGGGCAACTGCGCCAGGACGGCTATGTGCGCGAAGTGGCCGGCGAGGTCTTCTCAGCCGCAGTGCCGGTGCTGAATCGCAAAAAAGAGCTGCTCGGAGCACTGGGCGTGTTTCTGCCCATATTCAGATATGTGCATGAACGTGAAAAAGAATTGCTCGAAAAAATGACGCTGAGCGCAAAAGAGCTTGCCGAAGGCTTGCAAAGCGACTCGTGACTTTTTCCATGTGAACCTTGGGATTCTTGTGCGACCCGAAGGGAGAGGACACTAAGACACACTAAGGCACACGAAGGCACACGAAGGCACACGAAGGCAGAGCAAGTTTCTTTTAACTATTGCTTTTGGACCAGTTGCTCTTAATGTCCAAATAAAACCGTTTTTTCTCGTTTTTGCGGCAATTGCGTCCTTCTCCGAGGGGCGGGAATTGCAAACCAGCCCTCTATGGTGTAAGTTATTGACTGCCGACGGAGTATCTAGTCCATACTGCGGGGTTTGCTCGGACTTGATGATTATTCGCCAAACAGGGATTTGTCAATGCTAGTATTCAAATGCGCATGTGGAAAAGCTTGTTGTGCCTCGAAGGCCGAGGCCGGAGCATCGATTTCCTGCGGCAGTTGTGGCGAAAAAATCCTGGTGCCCCATGTTAGCGACCCGGATTGCGTATTGATTTTCCGCCGCGGCGATCCTGAGAATGGGCGTGCTTTGAGCGGCGCGGAGTTCCAGCATCTGCTTAACGAGGGCGGGCTTTATAACTATGACTTGGTTTGGCACCAGGAGGCCTGGCTGCCCCTGGGCAAGGTTTACCAGTTGCCACCGCCGCCACCGGTGCCTATGGACGCAGCCATCGCCGAGATCGCGCTTAACCTCCAGGACCTGCCCCCCGTGGATGGGTATCCTAAGGTGCCGCGGCGCAAGAAACGAGTGGTCAAGTTTGACTCTATCCAGGTCGCCCAAGACGAGAACGGGCAGTCGCAGGCGGCACCCAGGGATGTCAAAAAGTCGATTTTTACCGGTATCAAGACCATCTTTGTGGTCGCCATCCTTGTTTTTGGTGCCGTGCGCCTGGGGCGCATTGTCAATTTCGCGTTGAAGCGGGTCTGCCATGTATGGGTGGTCAACACCTTTGACTGCAATGTGCGTTTCAAGCTGAGCGGCTACGACTGGCTGGACATGCCCAAGGCTACGCAGGCCACCCTGCCCGACGTCTACGTGGCCTTGCCCTGCCGCAAGAAGATGCGCTTTGTCGAGGCCGGGGAGTTTGCTGCCGCGCCGTCGGAGGCTGCTTCAGCCACTGTCCAGGCTACAGCCCTGATGCCCGGCAGCATGCGTGTGCCCTTGCGACCTGGCTATGACACTGTGGTCAATCCTGGCGGGCGGGCCAGCTTCGGGGTCTATGATCTTGAGGGGCTTTCCGCCCTTAGCTTGAGCAGTCCGGAGCTGAAGGGCCTTTCCGCCGAGATCTCCGCTAACAAGGCTCCTGCCTCAGTGCTTAAGGTTATAGTGCAGATACAGGACCTGGTGAAGGACCGCTTCAAGGAAAAGCGCAGAGACCTTTTCTTTTCAAGCCGGGACTATAGCTTTGATACTCTCAACATTGCGCGCAACGCCGATATTTCAAATTATTTACAGGAGAAGAAGGCGAAAGAGGTCTCTGATTCGCCCAGCGAGACTAGGCTCAGCCTGGTATATCCTGCGGCGCGCAACCTGGTTTTCCGCAATGGCTCGCTGCTGTTTGATCCGGACAAGAGCGAGACTGAGAGCTTTATTACGCTTTCCACGAAGGAATTTATTCCGAAAAAAGGCTATGCCCTCACCAGTTCTGCGCCGCGCTTGCAAATCCGTTATGACCAACAAGGTTTAGTCTTACAGCTTGCCGCTTTGAACGGGGATATTCAAGGCCCGCAGAAAGCGCTATATAAAGCAAGCTGGACTTATGAGGCACGCATGAACAAAGCTGGCAAATGGAGCTGGCGCTGGCTGGCAAGATACCAGAAGCCGGGCGAGCCTGGAAAAGCCGGCGAAAACTGGCTGCTGACCATAGACCAAAACGGAGCGGAAAGCAACGAGAAAAGCAAATAAACAGAGCAGGGGAAATAGCTAAAGACCCAAATTTGCCCTACACCGCGTCCAAAAAACCTTTGAAGCACAATGGCACACGAAGGGGTTTGGACGGCTTTATTTTAGACGTATTTGATGCGGGCGTTTTTCTGCAGGGTTTCCGGGCTTATTTCTGCGAATGCGTTGATCAGCTCGACATGGAAGCTGCCGCTGCCTAATGAGGGTGCTATTTTGGCGGCGGCGATTTCCCCTGCCAGTCCTGATATAGCCACTGCGGTGGCGGCGGCTTCAAGTGGCTCAGTTGGCTGTGCTGCTACACAGCAGGCGACCAGGGCGCTACACATGCAGCCAGTGCCGGTGACTTTCTGCAAGAGGGGATGCTGGTTGTAGATTGCCAGGCATTTTTTGCCGTCGCTGACATAGTCGATTTTGCCGGTGGCAGCCACAACGCAGTTGAATTTTCGCGCGGCCTCCAGCGCCATGGCGCTGAAGTCGGCTTCTGCGGTGACGCTATCGACGCCGCGGGTTTCGCCTGAAAGCCCCAAGAGGGCGCGTATTTCGGACTGGTTGCCGCGAATAATCGAGATGCGCAGCTCGCTGAGGAGCCTCTCCGAGCTTTTTGTTCTGTAAGGGGTTGCTCCGGCACCTACCGGATCCAGTATCACAGGGATGTTTTTGGCGTTTGCGGCCATTCCGGCCATGAGCATGGCCTTGATGCTGTCCTCGTCAGGCGTACCTATGTTAAGCAGCAGTGCCTGCGCCAGGGCGACCATGTCCTCGACTTCTTGGGGGGCGTGCGCCATGACTGGTGAGGCGCCTATGGCCAGACTGGCATTGGCGCAGTCGGTGACGGTGACATAGTTGGTGATCTGGTGCACCAGAGGTTGACGACTGCGCACCAAGGATAGTATGTGACTTAAAAAATCGTAAGACATATGAAAACCTTATTGGCGGTGGCCTGAGCTGTTGCAGGGACTTTAGTGTGACTTGGCGCCCAAAGTCCCAAGCTGGCTCTATCTCTCTCTAAGCCTTTCGCTGGCTTTGCGCAGGGTTTCTTTTTCCGCATCGCTGAGCTTGTCGTAACCGACTATGGAGATACGGTCCAGCACGCGGTCCAGCTCTTCGGAGTCCAGGGGCTGCTTGTTGCCGCCGCCTCCAGCCGGCTTTTGCGGTGTGGTCCAGGGGCCTTTTGCTGGTTTGTGAAAAAACTTGCGCAAGAAGTCCAGCTTTGGAAAGGTCAGTTTGCCGCCCAGGCGCCTCATAAAGAGGAATCCGCCCAGTGCTCCGCCCAGGTGTGCCAGGTGCGCGATGTTGCTGTTGCCTTGCAACGAGAACAACTCGATAAATACATAAACCCAGACCAGGACCCAGAGTTTTACCGGGATCGGTGGGATAAGCAGCATGAAACTGGCCTGCGGGAAGGCCATAGCGGCAGCGACCATGAGTCCGAAGAGCGCGCCGCTGGCTCCGACACAGGGCACATGGGAGCCCCAGTTGGCCAGCATCCAGAGCAGGCCGCCAATCAGCCCGCTGGTCAGATACAGCGCCAGGAAGCGCTTTTCGCCCAGGGGGTGTTCCAGCAGGCTGCCAAAGAGGTAGACTCCGTACATATTGAAAAACAGGTGCCAGGTGCCGCCGTGTACAAACATATAGCTGGCCAAACGCCAAAACTCCCCTTGCATTACCTTGGCCGGGCTTAAGGCCAGGACGGAGCCGATTGCGCTACGCTCGCCGCCGGTCAGAATGCAGAGCAGGTAGACGACGCAGTTGACGATTATCAGGCGTTTGACGAGGGACATCTGCGGAGCGGTGGCCCGGCGGTAACCGCGCGGGGGCGGATTGCGCATATAGTCGCGGTCGCTTAGCATATGAATAACCTTTAGGTTGGAAAAACTGCTTTGGGACAAACATATAATATACCTGCTTTTGAAGACGGCATTAGGACCTTTGGGATTTTTGGGACGGGAGCTGGGACAAGCCGGCATCCTTGCCGGCATAGGGCCTATTGGCGCTAACTTAAGCCTGAAAAGTGTTGTTCTCCGCCGGCTTCAGCCGGCGTATGTTCGTAGTTCAAGCTTCAGCTTGCGCTCTTCGCAAGCTTTAGCTTGCGTTGTTCTCCGCCGGCTTCAGCCGGCGTGAGAAGGCATCAACCACAGAATTTTCTTTGTATCCAGCGGTTTAGGTCTTTTGTAGCGCCTTTCAGGCGCCGGATTTGGTGGGTACCTTGTTCCCCAGGCACTCCACCCTTCGGGTTCCGCGCCTGGGGTTATTATAGTTTGGCGCTTCGCGCCGCCGCCGACAAGATTAAAAAAGGCGCTTCGTGCTCTTGTTTAGGATAATATCTTGCACAACAAAAATTTACCTAATACTTCTGACAATGGTTTTTTTCTATGGTTCCTCTCCTAAAATCGTTAAGTTAGCGCCAATAGGCAATGCAGCCGGCTTGTCACCGCATCCGTTTTCAAAGCACAAATAACGCTGTGGAACGCGAATGCACCTAGGAGGCTTGCTTTCCTGTGGTTGGTTTTAGTCTCTGGTTTGTTTTTATCTTGGTTGGTTGTATGCCGGCAAGGATGCCGGCGCTCCGACCCCGCTACACCCGATCGATACGTCCGATTCGTCCGATGCGTCCGATCGATACGTCCGATTCGTCCGATGCGTCCGATTCGTCCGATTTATATGCCAGATCGCCACGCCCGCCCACG
>Ga0265295_1007148_pt1 | contig 13032 bp, 14 predicted proteins | sample Munlansysbiofilm_FD_192503 | JGI IMG/M metagenome (GOLD analysis project Ga0265295, IMG submission 192503) | Leachate microbial communities from a municipal landfill in Southern Ontario, Canada - Methane capture system biofilm | ecosystem: Engineered > Solid waste > Landfill > Unclassified ... | reverse complement strand
CGTGTGCGGCCTCGGTGGGCCGCGATGGTCTTGTGCGTCTTTGCTCTGTCGGTAATAGTCATCTCCCGTCCCCCTTCGTTAAAAGTTCCCGGAGCAGCAAAATTGCCGCCCCCTGCTGATTCGTCGGTTCCCGGTCGCCGCGTTCGATCCGGCTGATCATCGGCTGGGTCATGCCGAGCTTGGCCGCCAGCTCGGTCTGGTTGAGACCGAGAGACTGGCGGATGGCGCGGAATTCTTCGGATGTCATTCGTCCACCTTGATCAGGTCGATCCGGATGTAGCCGCGGCCATACTCATCTCCACTCGGGCCACACTCCCAGACATTCAGAACTCTCCAGTCTTCGGGCAGGTGCCACTTCGTTCTGCCGACCGGAAAACCGCACCCGCAGACATGCGTGTTATTGCTGCTGTAGTCCAGGCAATACCGCGACCTGGGTCCACGTAGCCGTCGGATATTTGTGCCCACTTCCAGTCCAGAGAAGGTAACGGACAAGTTCGGGTGGAATTCGCTTTGCGCTGTTACTTTCATGTCGTTCTCCTTGGTTGATTTTTTTGGCTGTCCTTCCTGCCCTGTTCTTGACTACATATATACCCGATGGGCATTATCATGTAAACAAAAAAAGACCCGTTGGACATAAAAAAAAGATGACCGCTTGTGCACGGTTGTCTGACACAATGTAAATTCTTGCAAGCCGCTGAAATCGTGGTATAGTTATCGCAGGATCGCACAAAAGGCTTGTCTGGCGAGTGATCGTCGGACTGGTACTGCCCGATCCGGAACAGGGGAAACCTCTGTCCGGGTCGGGCTTTTTTTTTGTTTCGTGGACATGGCAAATCTCTCGCCCAAACAAAAGCTGTTCGTTTCTGAGTACCTCGTGGATCTCAATGCCACGCAGGCTGCTGCGCGTGCCGGCTACAGCAAGAAGACCGCGCACAGGATTGGCGCCGAGAACATGCAGAAACCTGCAATTGTGGCGGCAATTCAGGAGGCTATGGCGAATCGGGAGAAACGGACCCTGGTGACAGCTGACTCTGTTGTCACGGAACTGGCCAAGATCGGATTCGCGAACATGCAGGACTACCTCCGGGAGGGGTTCAGTGTGCAGGATGTCCAGAAGCTGACCCGAGATCAGGCCGCGGCTATCCAGGAGATCACCATCGACGGCGATAAGATCCGGTTCAAGCTGGCTGACAAGCGGGCCGCCCTGGTCGACATCGGCCGGCACCTCGGGATATTCGAGCGCGACAACAAGCAGAGCAACCCGGCCGACGCGGTGGCCGCGGTCATCGCCGAGATCCAGGCCAATTCCAAGCGCACGTTGCCGGGCGGCGGGGGGCAAACGGCATGACCGCCCCGGCCGAACTGAAGCAGCTGCTCGCCGATCGCGACTGGCGCATGAACAACCTGTACCGGATCACCGACAAGGGCGGGCAGGTGGTGCCGTTCCGGATGAACGAGAGCCAGGCGCGCTTTTGGGAGGCCATGTGGTGGCTGAACGTCATCCTGAAAGACCGGCAGCGCGGGTTCTCGACCCTGATCGCCATGTTCATTTTGGATTCCTGCCTGTGGACGCCGCACACCCAGGCCGGCGTCATCGACATCACCCTCCCCGACGCCAAAAAGAAGCTCGACAAGATTCGATTCGCCTACGACGGCCTACCGGGCCAGATCAAAGACGCCGTCCCGCTGGTCACCGACGCCAAGGAGACGCTGGAATGGGCAAACGGCAGCCGGGTGGACGTCTCCACCTCCCACCGCGGCGGCACCCTGCAGATCCTGCACGTCTCGGAGTACGGCAAGATCTCCGCCCGCAAGCCGGAGGTGGCGCGGGAGATCAAGACCGGCGCATTCAACACGGTCGGCGCCGGGAACATCATCATCGTCGAGAGCACTGCCGAGGGCCGGGAGGGCGCTTTCTTCGACATGTGCAAGGAAGCGCAGGACCTGCGCGACGCCGCATCTCCCCTGACCATGCTTGACTTCCGCTTCCACTTTTTCGGCTGGTGGATGGGGAGCGAGAACAGGCTACCCGCTCACGCCGTGGCGGTTCCGGCCGAAGTCAGCGACTACCTGGACGGGATCGAGGCCAAGGTCGGCGAGCCGATCGGCCCGGACGCCCGCGCCTGGTACGCGAAAAAGCTGAAACAGCAGGGCGACGACATGAAGCGGGAGTTCCCCGGGACGCCCGAGGAGGCGTTCGAGGCCGCGATCGAAGGCGCGTACTACGCCAAGGCGATGCAGCGCATCCGCAAGGAGGGCCGGATCACCGCCGTGCCCCACGACGATGGCTACCCGGTGGATACCCTGTGGGATCTAGGGATGGACGATTCCATGACCATTATTTTCCGCCAGCGGATCGGCGCACAGAACCGGTTGATCGATTACCTGGAGGCGTCCGGCGAGGGCCTAGCGTTCTACGCCAGGGAGTTGGACCGGAAAGGCTACACCTACGGCCGCCACTACATGCCGCACGATGCTAACGTCCGGGAACTGGGCACTGGTATCCGCCGGCAAGAAAAGGCCGAGGAGCTGGGCATCCGCCCCATTGAGGTGGTCACCCGGCCGCGCGACATCGAGGCGGTGCTCGCTGGCATCGAGGCGGCCCGTTCGTTCCTGAGCACCTGCCTGATCGACGAAACCAAGTGCGCCAAGCTGATCGACTGTTTGGACAACTACCGGCGCGAGTGGGACGAGCGGTTGGGCGCGTTCCGCCGGGCGCCGCTGCACAACTGGGCCTCGCACGGGGCGGACGCTCTCCGTACCGGAGCCGTGGCCCTGAAGGATGATACTGCCCTGATCCCGGTCGGCGACGACCCGAACAAGCCGCTCTCCTGGAGGGACCGGCTTCATTTGCGTGTCACTGGGCGGGGATTGACCGGCCAGCGGCCGCGCGGGGCAATGGTGGCGTGATATGAGCAGGCGTAAGAACGGCGACAAGCGGGGCGAATCCGAATACTCGATCGTCAACCGCAACTGGCAGCGATACCAGTACGGCAAGGACCGCGGCCATTTCGACTACATCGAACAGGCCCGCCTGTGCGAGGATTTCTATTTGGGTGCCGGCCTGCAGTGGTCGGAGATGGATCGTGCATATCTGGACCTGATTGGCCGGCCAGCCCTGGAGCAGAACCACATTTTCCCGGCGGTCAACACGGCCAAGGGCCTGCAGCTGCAGGGCCGGGTCGACATTGCGTTCAAGCCGGCGCGCGAGGGCAGCACCGAGGACACCGCGGCCATGCTGGGTAAAATCTCCATGCAGCTGTGCGACGACATCCAGTTTCGGTGGAACGAGACGCAGGTGTTCGACGATGGCATGATCCAGCGGCGCGGCTTCTTCGAGTTCAAGATGGACTTCGACACCAATATCGCTGGGGACATCACTTGCGACGTGCTCAACCCGCTGCACGTCATTCCGGACCCGGACGCCAGCGGCTATGACCCCATGTCCTGGGCCGACGTGATCGTTCTCCGGTGGCTGACCATCGACGAGATCGAGCGGCTCTACGGCGCCAAGAAGGCCGAGCAGGTCAACATGGAAATCGGCTCGTCCATCCGGGCCGACATTGACCTGGACCTGGAGGAGATGCAGGGGTTCGCCCAGGAGGGCGGCCTGAGCGTGGCGACCATGGGCGAGGGCGCGCTGACCGACGAGACCAGTACCAAGCGCGTGCTCGTCATCGATCGACAGTACAGGCAGCTGGAGATGGCCGACGTGGTCGTGTACCCGGCCGGCGACGTGTACCCGGTGGACACCATGACACCCGAGCAGCTGGCGCACGCGGATAGCATCGGGTGCGAGCGGGCCCGGCGCTATGTCAACCGCGTCCGCTGGACCGTGACCACCGCCGACACTGTACTGCACGACGACTGGAGCCCGTACCGGACCTACACGGTGGTGCCCTATTTCCCGTATTTCCGGCGCGGCCGGACCCGGGGGATGGTCGACAACGCCATCAGCCCGCAGATCGCCCACAATAAGATCATCTCAGCGACCGTCCACATCCTCAACAGCACGGCCAACTCCGGGTGGGTTGTGGACCAGGGCGCCCTCGTCAACATGACCGTGGACCAGCTGGGCGACTTTGGCTCACAGACCGGTGTGGTTATCGAGAAGAAGCGGGGGACCACGGTCGAGAAGATCCAGTCCAACCAGTTGCCAACCGGCCACGACAGGCTGCTCGACCGCTCCGAGTTCGCGATCAAGACCATCACCGGTATGAGCGATGCCCTCCAAGGGCTCAATGGCCCGGAGGTATCCGGCAAGGCCATCACCAGCAAGCAGTGGATGGGCCAGGCGCAACTGGGCGGGCCGTTGGACAACCTCGCCCGCACCCGTTACCTGGCCGCCAAGAAGATCCTGGAGCTGATCCAGGATTTCTATACCGACCGGCGCGTCATCCTTATCGTGGACGAATCCGACCCAGCCGAAACCAGATTTGAGCAGGTGGTCATCAACGACGTGGACGAGGCGGGCAACGTGCTCAACGACCTGTCTATCGGCGAGTACAGCGTCATCGTCACCGACCAGCCGACCCAGGCCACCTTCCTGGACAACCAGTTCCAGCAGGCCATCGAGATGCGCGAGAAGGGCGTCCAGATCCCCGACACCGCCATCATCCAGATGTCCAGCCTGTCGAAGAAGCAACAGATCATCAAGGCCATGCAGGATGCTACCCCGGCGAGCGATCCGGTCAACGACGCCAAGGCCGAGGACCTCAAGGCCGCTGCCGAGTTGAAGCGGGCGCAGGTGGGCAAGGTCAAGAACGAGATGGTCAATATCGGGGTGGATGCCGAGTACAGCGCGGTTCAGGCTGCCGGTTCGCTGGCGACCATGCCGGGACTGGCACCACTGGCCGATCAAATGCTCCGGTCGGCCGGCTTCCAGGATCAGGACGAGGCCCCGATCGTCCCGAGCGCGCCGGCCATGCCTGCGGGTGACCCGGCGGCCATGATGCCGGACCAGCCGCTGCCCATCGACCAGGTGGGCCCGGAGGGTGTAGCCCCGGTCGAGGCCGGCATGAATCTTGCCGGCGGCGTGCCGGACGCGAGCGGCCCGGACGGGATGCAGGCCGGGATTGAAACGCCAATAATAGAGTGAGGAGGAGAGGATGAAAGAAGACAACGAGTGCGCCATTTGCGCAGCAAGCCCGACAAAAGGCGGCATTCCCGAGGCGTTTGCCGACGCATGTGCGGCAACGATGATGGCCAATGCACCGTCATTCAACCTGTGCGTCGAGCATTACGGCCGGCTGTTCTGGTCCGGCACGGCTTACGCGGAGGTGCCGATCCATGGGTAAGTTCGCTGCGACCTACGACCTGCCGGCAGGCGAACAGCTGCTTGTCGTTGTCCACCACGGCGAAGACGGCCCGGTGATGCAACTTGCCACCGAGATTCATGGCCAGTTGGTCACCGCCGAGATCCAGCTGTGCGACCCGGGCGCATTCGACGACGAGCAGCTGGCAGCGCTGCATGAGGCCAGGAACAACATCGACAACCTCTCAGAAGAGACGGTCAAGGAATTCCGACGGCGATTCACCGCCGATTTCTTTGGCCGGGAACAAGACTGGAACGACCTGAAAAACGGAGGAGCAACATCATGTCCGAACTGAACGAAAAAGAGGAACAGGAGATCCTGAACATTTCCGACGAAGGCGATGAGATCGTCGACGACGAGCAGGAACTTGACGAGCAGGACGAGCAGGACGAGCAGGACGACCGCGGCGACGAATTCGTTGACCCCGAGGCGGAGGATGATGACGCAGATGCCGGCGGCGACGACGGCAAGGGCGGCGAAGAAGAAGACAGCGAGGACAAGGGCGGCGAGGAAGAGGAAGACGACGACAAGCACGTCGGCGGCGTTCCCTTCGGCCGGCTGAACGAGGTGTCCCGCGTCAAATCAGCAGCCACTGCCATCGCTGACGGCATCGTCGACGGGCTGATAGATGCGCAGACCATCCGGGATCTCGGGGGAGCGAACGCCGTGGCCAAGGCCGTCGCAAACAAGGAGATCACCCTCGACGAACTCAAGCGGTTCGACGCCGGTACCCCAGGGGCACAGCAGGGCGAAGATGGCAAATCCAACCCGAGCGGACACGAATCCACTTCGTGGAACCTGGACGACAAGTATGTCGAGTACCAGGAATTGGTGGATGCTGGCGAAACCAAGGAGGCTGCCCAGCTCCTGCGCCAGATCAACCGCGAGGAGCGGATCCGCGATCGGGCCGAGGAGACGGCCAAGCAGACGCAGGCTACCCTCGACGTGTACGTCTCGCAACTGATGACTGAGTACCCGGTCCTGGCTGACGTGAAGAGCCAGGAGCACGAGGAGGTCATGGTGTGGGCCAACCACCTGCAGGCAACGCAGCGCATCTCCCGGCAGGCCGCGCTTGAGAAGGCCGTCGCCAGGGTGTTCCCCAGCGGCAAGGCAGCCGGCAGCGCTCCAGGTAACAACGGCAAGGCTAGCTCCGAAACGGCACAGGAGCGAGCCATCCGCGAGCGGAAGGAGGCGGCCGTCCGGCGAGGCGCAAAGGCCAGTCGGCAGCAACCGCCACCCATGGATCTCGGCGCCACTCCGAATAGCCCGACCAAACTCGACCCGGCCAACATGACGGACGAGGAGTTCGAGCAGCTATCCGAAAGCGAGAAGAAGAAGTACCGCGGGGATTTCGTCTGATGTTCCCGGCGAATCAGGAATGGCCCGGGCTGTAACCCTGGGCTAGGTCTCCGGGCGGGGTTCTCCTCCTCCTCCCTCGCCCGGGGGCCGTTTTGTAGGGCAACAGGAGAGAGCACAGCCAGGGTTCGCCACCCTGGAAAAACAATCCGGCGAATATCGTTTTCCTGCACGACAGCCAGGGCGTCTCGGTGCCGTAAGCACCCGTTTCCGCAGCTTGGGAGCGACATCCCAGGGAAGAGAGGGCCGCATTCCGCGGTCGGCAGCACCAACCTTTTTCCTGAATGGAGACACAACCATGGCAACAAACTTTGCAGGGCTCACCACCAAGCAGAAACTTGTCTGGTCGCGCGACGTATGGTCCGCGGCACGGGACAAGATGTTCATCAAGAAGTTCGTCGGCAGCGACGAGAACAGCATGATCCAGCGCGTCACCGAACTCACCAAGACCGAGAAGGGTGAGCAGATGATCATGTTCCTCGTGGCCGACCTGGTTGGCGACGGCGTTGTCGGCGACAACGAGCGCGAGGGTATGGAAGAGGACATGCAGTCCTACGAGCAGATCATCACCATCGACCTGATCTCTCACGGCGTCAAAAACAAGGGCAAGATGGCCGATCAGAAGACGGTCATCAAGTTCCGCGAGCACGCCAAGGAAAAGCTGTCCTACTGGCTGGCCAACCGTCTCGACCAGCTGGCGTTCCTCACCATGTCCGGCATCAGCTACGCCTACAACACCAACGGTTCAACCCGGGCGAGCAACGCCTTTGCCAACCTGGCGTTCGCATCGAACGTGAGCACGCCGACCACCAAGCGCAGTCTCATGTGGACCGGCACGTCCCTGACTACCAGCAACACGGCGAACATCACCACGTCCTGCGTGCCCAGCTACAAGATGATCACGCAGCTGGTCGCCTACGCCAAGGACCACTACATCAAGCCGCTGATGTCCGGCGGCAAAGAGTATTACGTCCTTCTGGTCAAGCCCGGCACCCTGGCGGCGCTCAAGAACGACACCGACTACAAGAACGCGGTGATCAACGCGGCACCGAGCGGAAAGAATAACCCGTTCTTCACCGGCGCCACCGTCACCCTGGACGGCGTCGTCATTCACGAGCACAACATGGTCTACTCGACCACGGGCCTCGCCACGGCCAGCAAGTGGGGCAAGGCTGACCCGGGTTATGTCGACGGCACGCGCTCGCTGTTCTGCGGCGCCCAGGCCCTTGGCATGGCTGACCTCGGCAATCCCGAGTGGGACGAGAAGACGTTCCAGTACGGCAGCCAGGTTGGCATCAACGTGGACAAGATGTTCGGCTTCCTGAAGCCGAAGTTCTATTCCATCTACGACAAGTCGGTCGAGGACTTCGGCCTGATCGCCGTCGACCACTACCTGCCCATGTAAGCCCGCTGACGGCCGGCCCGCAATCCCCACCGGGGCGAGCGGGTCGAGCAGTCGGCCATTTGTTGAGAGGAACAGAATATGACAAGACTGCAAGTACAGTCGGAAGGGCGACAGTGGCCCCTTGTGGCAGCATGTCGATTCACCTTCGCCGACCTGGACGGGACCAGCTTCGTGCCGGTCATCGAGCTTCCGCCGAACCACCTCCTGGTTGGGCTGCAGCTTGGCGTGGACGCAGAGGCGGACGACGACGCGACCATGGACATTGGCGTCGCGACTGACCCCGACAGCCTCCTGGCTGCCGTTCCCGTGGGCGACTACATCGACGACGACGAGGTGACGGAGATCGACGGCAAGGGCATCACCGCCGTGTCGACGGCTGCAGACCTCGGGTACAGCGCGCCGAGAGCCGGCGAGGTTATCGGCGTCACCCCATCGGCAGAACTGACGGCCGGGAGCTTCTGCCTGATCGTCAAATACATCGTCTTCGGCCGCGGGCACACCACCGAATCCTGATCTAAACGCATTCACCTTTTTCAGAGGAATCTACCATGAGCGTATCGCTGCAAACCAGATCCGAGGGGCGACAGTCTTCGCTGTTCGCCATCGCCAAAATCACGTCGGCGGATTTTTCGACCACTGACTTCATCCCGCTGATCAAGCTGCCGCCGAACCACGTCAAGCTGCAGGCGTACCTTGCGGTCAAAACCGCGTCCGGGGCCGCGCTCACCTTGAGTCTGGGAACTTCCGGGGCGGCTACTGGCCTGCTCGGGGCAACCTCCGTTGCCGCGCAGGGCAAGACCGCCGTATCTACAGCTTCGGCGCTTGGGTACGGGGCGCCTTCGGCCGGCGAGGTCATCGGCGCAACGCCGTCGACCGGCACGTCGACCCTGCTCGAGGCCTATGTCGTCATCGAGTACATCGTCCTGGGCCGCGAGCACACCACCGAGTCCTAAGCCGGAAGGCATGTAACCCCAAGGCCCGGCCGGCCAGAAACCGGCCGGGCCTTTTCCGAGAGGAGAAGAAGATCATGCGATTCAGATCCAGAAGTAACAACGAGGTGACCCGGCTGGCGTCCACCTCCGGGCATATCATCCTGGTCGGCCAGGAGTTCGTCGAGGTTCCCCAGCACATGGAGGCCGAGGCCTACTCCAACGGCTGTGTGTCCGAGGAGATTTACAACTCCATCAAGGCCGACATGGCCAGGGGCGCGGAGCGGGCTGCCATGGAGATGCTGGCCGGTGCAACCGGTGGTGGTGCGCAGCAGGTCAGCGTGATCAAGCTGCCGTCCGGCGACATCATCCGCGAGGATCGGCCGGCGGTCATCCGCAAGGCGATCCAGGGAATGCTCGATGGCGGCGAAGATGGCGCGTTCACGGCCGCCGGCCTGCCGAACCTCAAGGTGCTCTCAGGCAAGTGCGGGTTCCAGGTGGCTAAAGACGAGATGGAGGCCGCCTGGAAAGTGGTCTCGGGCAACGGTACGGATACCTGTGCCGATCAACCGGGCGGCGAGGCTGGAGAGTAACCAATGCTCAATGCTTCGCAGATAGCCGACAAGGTTCTGGACATCGTCCAAGACCCGAGCTTTGACATCAGCACGGTGCTTGCCGAGTTGAATGCGTTTGCCGCGCACATCACCTCCAGGGTGCTCTTTCCGGCCCTGGAGGCCGAGGCCAACGTCGTCACCGTGACCACCGCGGCCAGCGTCAACCTCCCGGATAATTTCCAGCGCAACCTGTTCCACTGCCGGAATGCCACTGGCCAGCCGGTGACGGTCCTCACCAGCAAGGCGCAACTCGCACGCAGGTGCGGGAACGATCTTGCGCAAACAGGGACACGCACCCTCGGAGTGGCTCCTGCAGCGCCGTTCCTGTGGTACGCGCCCATCCCGACCGCGGCCGAGACACTGACACTCAGCTATCACCGCAAACCGGACGTGATCACCTCCGCATCCACGCTCTCATTCCTGCCCGACGGTTTTGACGACCTGGCCATCAATTGGGTGTGCTGGAAGCTCTACGCCAGAATCGAGCAGGGCACCGAGGGCAACAAGACAGACACGTCCTACTACAGCAACCTCTACCTGGGAATGCTCGAAGAATTGCGGCTTTCGATACCTCAAGGCGTATCGATGCCGAGCCCGCCGGTCAGTATCCCGGAGCGGTGGTAGCGTCCCATGGCACAGATCAAGTCGATCACCCTCTACACCGCAGCTGCCGGACTGAACACACGGCTCGACCCGCAGCGGCTCACGCAGGGAGTAAGGGACAATCCTGGACTGGTCGAACTGTCCCAGGCGGTCAACATATCCATCGACGACCGTGGCCTGGTCTCGCTGCGCAACGGGGACACGCTGGCACAGGCCGGCGAATTCCATTCGTTGTTTTGCGATGGACGGGATTGTTTTGTAGTCCAGGAACGCGCAGGCGATGCGGCCATCATGCAGGTAATCCCCGACCTTTCGCTGAATGGCATCAGGAGCGGTTTGAGCACGGACAGGCGGATGGCATGGTGCCAGGTGAACAATGATACCTTGTACAGCAACGGGGTTGAAAACGGGATAATCCGCGGCGGCGCTTCCGTTCCGTGGACCGCTGGGACATACGCCGGCCCGGACGCTGATCTGGCGTTCGAGACCAGTGTTCCCAGGGCCAGCCACATAGGCTTTCGCCCTGGCGGCCAACTTCTCCTTGCCGAAGGGCCTGCAATCTGGATCAATCATCTGCCATTCCAGTTCGGGCTGTTCAGCAAGCGTCAGGGGTATATTGGTTTTGATTCTGACGTGATGATGTTGGCTGTTGTCCGCGACGGATTCTTCGCCTCTGACAGTCATCGCACATGGTTCTTTCGCAAGGCAGAGGGTTGGTATGCTTACCGGCAGGAGTTGGCCGAAGATGCACCCGCGCTGCTGGGCTCGCTGGCCCATGACCGCGTTTCTTTGCGCGAGGTTGGCCTTGAGGGAAATGGTTTCGGGCGAGTGTGGGCAAGTTCTAAGGGGATTTGCTTGGGCACTGATGATGGCAGTTTGATCAACTTGATTGAAGACCAGATCAATTATCCGACCGGGTACGTTCGCGGGTCATGTTTGCTTCGCAAAAAGACGGTCATCCACACAGTATACTAAGAGGTGATTTCATGGCTGAAAGATTTTCGACAACTCATGCTAACATGCTTTGCGAGGCGGTCCGCACCGCTTATGCAAATGGTGTGCTTGCCATTTATGGTGGGGCTTCCCAGCCTGCTGATGCAGACGATGCGGAGGCCGGCACGCTGCTTGCGCTTATCACGTTGAGTAGTGGTGCTTTTACTGGTGGAGTCTCGACCAATGGCCTGAATTTTGATGCTGCTTCTGGTGGCGTGCTTTCAAAAGCAGCTGCAGAGACTTGGAGTGGAAATGGTTTGCCCGCTGCAGGCACCGGGACATTGGCGACTTATTTTCGCTTTTATGACAATGATATGGACACGGGCGCATCGCCTACTGGCCTCCGATTTGATGGGGCCATCGGAACGTCAAGCACTGCTGAGTTGCAAATGAGCGTTACAACTATTGTTTCCGGCGCACCTGTTGTTATCAACTCGTTCACGTACACTCCACCCAGGGCCTGATGTTAAAATAACTCAACAACCGATGCTGATGCAGGGAGATTCGTATGGGCTTTGACACTCTCTATGCGTTCTCCCTCTTAGATCCCACCTCTAGCAGTGTTTTCGAGGATGGTGATACTGGGCGATGTTTTCGCATTGTTATTCCAGCCGCAGCACTGCTCGGCACAGCCGGGTTTGTTCGCGCCCTGTGTTATCCTCCCGAATCAACTGGTAGTTCTTATTCGATCACTTCCGCTTTTGTTGGATTGCAGGCAACAAGTGGTGACGCCTGGGATCTTGACCCAACGACAGTGCAGCCGCTGACACAATGCGGTCGTACTCGTATCGAAGTTACTGGTTCTTCCGTCTACACCGACCCTGCGCCACTTGATGTTGATGGCACAAGAGCCATTGCTGTTTCGTTTTATTTCACGTTTGACGATGGCTATGTCGGGGGTGAAAGTTATTTCGGTGTAGATAATCTTGGTGTTCTTCCAGACAGCATAGAGGCTTATCGATGGGACTCTCTTGATTATTCAGGGGTGGCAAATGTTTCGGAATCTCCTGACACTGACGATGAAGTTGCTGTCTTTGCCAGAGAGATCGAGGGAACGTTTGATGATTTTGTACATGGCTATATAAACCCTCCTACAGATCTTGTTTCTTCTGCCGCAACTAATGATCTGCCCGCTGGTACGTGGTGGATATTGTTTTCTGCCATTGGTTGTGATGGATACTTCTCGCCCTATGTGTTTACTTATGGTGGTGGTGGCTACACAACCAGACAGCACCTGGGAACGCCAACATTTGTCGGAACTGCTGAAAACATCAGGGTCCGGTTTCAAGTAATATCAGGCCAAACTTACACCATCACTCATGCCTATATTGGACTTCAGGCAACAAGTGGCGATGCGTATGATATTGATCCTGCCACGCTGGTTCGGCTCACACAAAACGGAAACACCACCCTTACGATCTCTGGGACTGATTTTAGGTCAGACCGTGTTTCGCTGGAGATTGATGGAACAAGGGCCGTCATTGTCAGTTTCTATGAAACTGATGGGCAAACATATCCTGGCCTAGATGACATATCGTCAAACATCGTCTACTTTTATGAAGAGACGGGAGTGAATGAGGCCGGCACGGCAAATGTTACTGGCTATTCACAAGAGTCTGGATCGTGTCTGGTTGTTCACAGCATCGAGGGAACGGATGAACTAATCACGACGGGAATAATCTCACCTCCCCTTCATCAAGTTGCAGCGGCGGGAATTGTTGATGCCAACTTCTTGAGCATCGTTCCTCCGGCTGAGGTTATCGAAAGTTCAGGAAACAGCAATCTCCCTGCCCGTGAAGGGGCTGGAGTTATATCCG
>Ga0265295_1007147_pt1 | contig 13033 bp, 10 predicted proteins | sample Munlansysbiofilm_FD_192503 | JGI IMG/M metagenome (GOLD analysis project Ga0265295, IMG submission 192503) | Leachate microbial communities from a municipal landfill in Southern Ontario, Canada - Methane capture system biofilm | ecosystem: Engineered > Solid waste > Landfill > Unclassified ... | reverse complement strand
CCCATCTATCGAATTCCGGATAAGATTAAAAAGAGCAGCATATCCACAAAAACAATCCAGAGTCTGGTAGAACAAGCCATGGAGATTGCTCAGGGCAAGATCGTTGATTTTTATACTCCACAGTTTTTAGCAAAACATACATTAATGCCCCTTCCTGAGGCACTTAAAAACATCCATTTTCCTCAAAATCACGAGATGCTGGCGTTGGCCGAAAATCGACTGAAATTTGACGAACTTTTTTTACTCCAACTCGATTTGATGCGTCAGTTTAAACTCCGAAAAGAGAAAATTGATGGCATTGTGATGCCTGCCGTAGGACGTTTTTTCAATACATTCTATCACCACAAACTACCGTTTACACTCACGGGAGCGCAAAAACGGGTGGTTCGCGAAATATTTGAAAACATTAAAAATGGGGAACAGATGAACCGACTACTCCAAGGCGACGTGGGATCAGGGAAAACTTTGGTGGCATTGCTTTCCTCGCTTTTGGCTGCCGACAACGGGTTTCAATCTTGTTTAATGGCACCAACGGAAATTCTGGCAAAACAACACTTTGCAAGCATCACGAAAATGTTGGGCGACATGGATTTCCGTGTCGAAATACTCACCGGTTCCACCAAGAAAAAAGATCGAAAGGGATTGTTCGAAGATCTGTCCGCTGGTCGTGTTCATTTAATCATTGGAACCCATGCATTGATTGAAGATCCCGTGGTTTTTGAAAACCTCGGATTGGTTGTAGTCGATGAACAACACCGTTTTGGAGTGGCGCAACGAGCTAAACTATGGAAAAAGGGACAGCAAACGCCTCATGTTCTTGTGGTTACAGCAACGCCAATACCACGCACGCTGGCAATGACTCTTTACGGCGATCTCGACATCTCCATTATCGATGAGTTGCCTCCCGGACGGAAACCCATTCGAACGGTACATTATTACGATACAAAACGAGAAAAACTCTACGATTTCATGAAAGAGCAACTTGCTTTAGGTCGGCAAGTTTATATCGTATTCCCTCTAATTACCGAATCTGAAAACTTTGATTATCAGAATCTTGAAGAAGGATATGAACGAGTAACAGCGATTTTTGGTCGCGACAATGTGGTTATGGTACACGGGAAAATGAAGCCCGATGAGAAAAATGCAGCCATGCAACGTTTTGTGAACAACGAGGCGCAAATTATGGTGGCGACCACCGTAATTGAAGTTGGCGTTGATGTTCCCAATGCTTCGATTATGGTCATTGAAAGTGCTGAGCGATTTGGACTTTCCCAATTGCACCAACTTCGAGGAAGAGTTGGGCGCGGTGCCGAGCAGTCCTACTGCATCTTGCTCACTTCCTATAAACTCTCTGCCGATAGTCGCAAACGCATGAATATCATAACCTCCACCAACGACGGATTTGTGATTGCCGAGGAGGATTTGAAAATTCGCGGCTATGGTGATATCGAGGGAACACGGCAGAGCGGATTGCCCTTTGAACTTAAAATAGCGAGTATTGGTCGCGATCATTCCGTCCTTGAATATGCACGAAAAGTTGCCAATGCCATGATTGAAGACGATCCCATGCTGTCGAAACCCGAACATCAAGCCTTGCGACAATTTATTCGCAAACGACTCAAAGATTCGGTGCATTGGGGCATGATATCGTAATTAGTTCAGCCGTTTAGTTCTATTGTGTGTTTATTTTTTAAGGAGGTGTTGTCAGACATTTTGAATTTATTTATACGCATTGACTCATTTTACCCAAAATTTAATATTCTTTGTATATTTACCTTTTCAACAAAACTATTTTCCAATGAATGCTCCGACTCCGCTTATAAAAACCACCAATTTGACCCGCTTTTTCCGTAGCGACGACGTCATAACCTCTGCACTTAATGGGATTAACATTGAGGTTGAAAATGGTGAATTTGTGGCTGTTATGGGACCATCGGGATGTGGCAAAACCACCATGCTCAACCTATTGGGTTTAATTGACAAACCAACCTCTGGAAGTTATCAGTTTATGGGACACGAGACATCCTCCATGAGCGAAAAGCAGAAATCACAACTGCGTAAAGGTAGAATCGGATTTGTTTTTCAGAACTATAATTTAATTGAAGAGCTAACGGTGTACGAAAATGTCGAACTCCCATTGGTATATATGGGCATGAAAACCAACGAACGGCGTAATGTTGTGAAAGAAACGCTTGAGAAACTGAAGTTAATTCACCGGAGCGACCATTTTCCATCTCAACTCTCAGGAGGTCAGCAACAGCGAGTTGCCATAGCACGTGCTGTAATTACAAAACCGGCTCTTTTGCTGGCCGACGAACCCACTGGAAACCTGGATTCTATGAATGGCGAAGAGGTGATGGAGATTTTGAATCAACTCAACAGCGAAGGAACAACAATTATTATTGTAACCCACTCGGAGCGCGATTCGGATTACGCCCGACGGATTATTCAACTTTTTGATGGCAAGGTTATCCATGAAAATGTACATAAAGCATCGCGAAATGCAATTTAATTCTAGGATTTATCAACCATGAAAATATCGTTATATAATTGGTTTGTAGGATTTTATCGTCGATTTAAAAAGAGTCCTTTTTTTACTTTAATCAATATTGCCGGGCTCTCCATTGGATTTGCCTGTTTTGTCCTTATTGGGCTCTATATAATCAACGAAACAGAGTACGACAAATATCATCCCGACTATGAACGAGTATTTAGAATTGCGCAAATTGGGAATTATAATGGGGTGGTTGAAAACTCGTCGAGTGTTCCCTTTCCTCTTAAAGATGCGCTCGAAAAGGAATATCCTGATTTGATAGAGTCGATTGTACGGGTTTTTAATTTCCAAAATCCTTCGCAACAAATCACCTCTGAAAAGACAAGTGCCTATGATGATGGAATCTTTTTTGTTGATCCTGAATTCTTTGATGTTTTCGATTATACCCTTTTGTGCGGATCCCTTTCCGATATGGACAGTGCAGGGTTTACGGTAGTTATAACTGAATCTGCTGAAAAGAAATATTTTGGCGAACAGTCGGGATTGGGGCAGAAGATGTTGATTAACGACTGGCGGGATCTTACGGTAGTAGCAGTTATTTCCGATCCTCCAAGTCAAACCCATTTTCAATATTCCATGTTGGTATCCATGGAGACGGTGAAAATTATGTACCGCGGCAAATTACCCAGTACTTGGGTGTGGAATCCTTGTTGGACTTACGTAAAACTGAGGGAGGGACGGTCCAAAAATGATTTAGAAAAGCATTTCCCTGAATTTGTAAATAAATATTTTTTCGATGTGTCGCGACAGAGTAATTCGTTGTTTTTGCAACCATTGGAAAACATCCATCTCTATTCTCGTTTGGATTACGAAATAGCTCAAAATGGAAGTCTATCAAACGTTTATATTTACAGTGGACTGGCTATTTTTATCATTATAATGGCCATAATTAATTTCATGAATCTATCCACAGCTACGGCATCGAATCGGAGTCGGGGAATCACGATTCGGAAAATTACCGGAGCTTCGCGCACAGTGATCATGGGGCATATTTTGTTCGAGGCAATAATCATAAGTTATATAGCCATGGCCATTGCTCTTGTAATAACCGAACTTAGTTTGCCAGCATTCAATGCGTTGGTCGGAAAATCACTAAAGTTTTCCATGGTTTTTAAACCCATAAATTTGCTTCTACTGTTCATCACCACTCTTATAAGTGGCTTATTTAGTGGTCTTTATCCAGCAATTTACTTAAGCAACGTTGTTATAATTCGAACCTTAAAAGGGAATCTGAATCCCCGATCGGGCCGAAGTGTAATACGTAAAGTGTTAGTTATTTCCCAATTTGTTATTGGTTTAACTTTAGTGCTTGGAACACAGGTGGTTAGTAATCAGTTGAGATATATGCTAACTTCCGATATCGGGTTTAGGAGCGAAAATATTATCATTATTCCTTCCCGATTTAGGGCTATTAAACAGAATTTCGATCTGTTTTCGAATCGAGTAAAAGAGTTGCCCGAGGTTGAGAATTTCACAGCCATGGATTACGTAATAGGCATAAATCATAATGCCCACGACTTTAAGGTTGAGGGGCTGGACGATAATTTTTGGCAATATTATCCTGCATTAATCGTACACGACAATTTTGTAGAGACTTTTGATATTAAAATTGTTGCGGGACGTAGTTATAATTCAGAAAATATACACGATGCCGACAGTGGAATTTTAATCAGCGAATCGATGGTTAAACACATGGGCTGGGATAACAAAAGTGCCATCGGAAAGCGTTTCAATTCCCGTTCGGGCAACGAATCGGTGATGGGTGTTTTTAAAAATTTTAACGCCAAGTCGGTGCACAACCCCAACGAACCTTTTGTCTTGGATATGCGAGCGGAGGGAAGAAATAAGGTGTTCGCATCGCAATATATTGCTATTCGAGTAGTTAAAGGAGAGATGGATATTGCGCTATCAAAAATTGAAGATATTTGGCATGAAATGCTCCCCAAAAATCCTTTTCGCTATTCGCTACTTGCCGACGACATTAGCAATCAATATCAATTTGAGTCCCAACTCAGTGATATTTCGCTAGTACTAACCATTCTCTCCATATTTATTGCCTCGTTGGGCATTATCGGATTGGGATCGTTTTTAACCGCCCAACGGAAAAAAGAAATTGGAATCAGAATCGTTTTAGGAGCCAATTTAATGAATATTATCGCTATGCTCTCCAAAGAATATCTTCAATTGATTACAATATCGCTAATAATTAGTTTCGTAATTGGTGGAATAGTTTCTAAACTTTGGCTCAATACATTTGCTTCTGGAACGTCAACAACCACATTTATCTTTATTTTAACGGCTATCGTATCATTAGTAATCGTGTTTATAACGGTTCTTATTCAATCGCTTTACAACGCTAAAATAGCGCCTTCCGAGATTTTGAAAGCGGAATAGTGTTCATCTAATACGAATGTTTTTTGTATAAACTGTGATTATTCAATATCTTATTAACTCATGTGCTTAATGTTAATTCTCGGATAAAAATTACAATACAATTCTTTTCACTATTTTTGTAAATTAACCTTAAATCCTACTATAAATGTATGCAATTTCCGCCGAAGAGGTGTCCAAAAGCTTTATAAATCATAAAGCACTCGACAATGTTTCAATCAGCGTTCCCAAGGGATCCATTTTTGGACTATTAGGTCCCAATGGAGCCGGAAAAACCACCCTGATTCGAATTATAAATCAGATTTATGCCCCCGATGGTGGCGTAGTTAAAATTAATGGGGAACTTCTTAGCCCAAAACATGTTGAAAATATTGGGTATCTGCCCGAGGAACGCGGTCTTTATAAAAAAATGAAGGTGGGCGAACAGGCAATATATCTGGCTCAATTAAAGGGATTGTCGAAACGCGAAGCCCTGAAAAGATTGAAATATTGGTTTGAGAAATTTGAAATTCAAGCTTGGTGGGATAAGAAGGTTGAGGAACTTTCAAAGGGAATGGCACAAAAAGTACAATTTATTGTGACCGTTATTCACGAACCCCAATTATTGATTTTTGATGAACCTTTTAGCGGTTTTGATCCCATAAATGCCAATCTAATGCGCGACGAAATGTTGGATTTGCGTAAAAATGGAGCAACCATTATTTTCTCAACCCACAATATGAGCAGTGTTGAGGAAATTTGCGACCATGTGGCATTGATCGATCGATCGCGTAAAATTCTGGATGGTAGGGTCGATGAGATTAAAGAGACCTATCGAACAAATCGATATCATCTGGATTATATTGGTGATCTTGAAAATGCAAAAGGAGAAACGGATCTGTTTTCCATCCAAAATGTAGAGAATGGCGGAAAGTTTCAACGCGCAATCATTCAAGCAAAAGGCGATTTTCCACCCAATGAACTCTTGAAGAAATTAATACAACATGTCGAAATTCATGGTTTTAACGAAGTGCTTCCATCCATGAACGATATTTTTATTAGTGTAGTACAAGGAAACGTTAAAATCTAACCCATTAAAACCAGAATAATCATGAGTAAAATTTCAAAAATAATTCAACGAGAATATATTACCCGGGTTCGTAAAAAGTCCTTTATTATTATGACCATTCTCGGACCCATACTTTTCGCAGCCTTGATGGTTGCTCCAATGTTGATGTCAAAGTTTGACGATGGAACAGAACGTAAAGTGGCTGTTGTTGACAGCAGTAGTATTTTCGATTACACCAAAATACTAAAGGAGGTAACGCTCATTAATACACACCAGTTGCAAAAAGATATAAAAACATTGAATGCTAAAGCTGGACAACATAATGATGAGTTTAAAGTATTGGCCGACCGACTGCATTCAATTGTAAATCAGCGCGACGAAAAACTGGTGGAGAATATTCAGATATCCTTGAAATCGTTTATCTCTACGTTGCAGAAAAAATCAATACTTACTGAAAATCAGGCCGATAGTATTTATGAACGACATGCCGCCTATTATGATTTGCTCATTAAGCAGTTTGAAAGCATTCGAGGCAAAATTCCTGACGATGCATCCACAAAATTTGTCTATGTTGACATGTCGTTTGAACAAACAAAACAAACCTTAAACGATGAGATTTATCACGCCGTTGTGTTTATTCCCAAAAATATATTATCGTCACAACAAATTCAGGTATATTCCAAGAAAGCCGTTTCAATGAGTTTGCGTTCGCACATTCGAACCAATATTGAACGTGCCGTCGAAAACCAAAAAATGGTGGAGGTGGGAATATCACTGGAAGATATGAGCCGAATAAAAACAAAGATAAATACACAAACCATTCGAGTAACCGAAGAGGGCGACACCAAAGAGAGCCGTCCCGAAATAGCCATGTTCATTGGATATATTAGCGGTTTTTTAATCTATTTTGCAATTTTCATGTTTGGCTCATTGGTCATGCGTGGTGTAATTGAAGAAAAATCGAATCGCATTGTCGAAGTCATTCTTTCGTCGGTTAAACCTTTTCAATTATTGATGGGAAAAATTGTAGGTGTTGGTCTTGTTGGATTGTCGCAATTTCTATTGTGGATTGTGCTCACCTTTGCGCTTGTTCAATTGGCTGGAACCTTGTTAATGCCCACCAATGTTGATGTTATGCAACAACAAGCTCAGGAGATGCTCGGAAGTGGAAGCATGCAAAGTATCGAACCCGTTATTGACGATGCATCCTTTGATATGTCAATTGTTTTTGAATCCTTAGAAGCCGTTAATTTCCCATTAATAATAGGCATGTTTTTGTTTTTCTTTGTGGGTGGGTTTTTACTCTACGGAGCACTTTTCGCTGCCGTTGGTTCTGCCGTGGACAATGAGGCTGATACCCAGCAATTTATGATTCCAATTACCATACCGCTGATTATTGCCTTGGTGGCGATGTTAAATGTGATGCAAAATCCTGAAAGTCAGTTGGCATATTGGCTTTCAATAATACCATTCACTTCGCCCGTGGTAATGATGGTGCGGTTGCCCTATGGAGTTCCTGTTTTTGAAATAATCACTTCGGTAGTTCTATTAATTGGCGCCTTTGTTTTCACAACATGGTTAGCTGCAAAGATTTATAAAACAGGAGTGTTAATGTATGGTAGTAAAGTGAATTGGAAAGATTTGTGGAAATGGATTCGACACAGTTAAGAATTAATGAACCAATATAACTAAAAAAGATACAGCTATGAAACGAGCCCTAGTATTAACAGGAGGTGGCGATTGCCCTGGTTTAAATGCAGTTATCAGAGCAATAGTTAAACGTGCTGCGCAAGAGAAGGATTGGGAAGTAATAGGTTCAATCCAAGCGTTTAACGGGGTGCTTTGGGAACCAACCGAAATTCGGATTCTTGACGAAAGTGCAGTGGCTGGAATCCATTATCAAGGCGGTACAATCATAGAAACAACCAATAAAGGCGGTCCGTTTGCGTGGCCCATTAAAAATAGAGACGGTGAAATTGAAACGGTGGATCGGAGCGATGAACTAATACGTAAACTACAATTTCTTGGTGTTGAGGCGGTTATAAATATTGGAGGCGACGGTTCGCAACGCATATCGCAAGCACTCTTTGAGAAAGGATTAAATATTATTGGTGTGCCAAAAACCATCGATAACGACTTGTCGGCAACCGATGCAACGTTCGGTTTTCAAACTGCCGTTCAAATCTCCACCGATGCGGTCGATAAATTGGTTACTACCGCTGCAAGTCACAATCGTGTTTTGATTGTTGAGGTTATGGGACGCGATGCCGGATGGATTGCCCTTCACGCAGCCGTTGGTGGTGGTGCCGATATATGCTTAATTCCCGAATTTCCATACGATATCAATGTAGTACTCGAAAAGGTAAATCAACGATTTAAACGCGATAGAGGCTTTTGCATTATCGTAATTGCTGAAGGCGCCATGCCTAAGGATGGACAAATTAGTTTAATGGAAAAAGAGATTCAAGGATTTGCAAACGCTCGATATGGAGGAGTTGCCCTTGCCTTACGACAACAGCTGGTTGCGGCAGGATGCACCCACGATATACGCGAAACTGTACTCGGTCACTTGCAACGTGGAGGAATTCCCATTGCCTATGACCGTGTTCTTGCAACACAATATGGCGTAAAGGCTTTTGAAATGATTCTTGATAAGGAATACGGGCGCATGGTGGCTTATCGTCATCCTGATATTCTATCGGTACCTTTAACTGAAGCAATATCAACGTATAATACAGTGAAAGAATCGGACTATCTTGTGCGTGCCGCTCTCGGTGTCGGAATCTCCTTTGGAGAAAGATAAGGTTAAAACGCTGTTGTTAGTATTTGATATAAAGGTGGTTGTGAGAATTAGTGGTGATTTTTACAACCGCTTTTCTACGCTTCAAAAAATTGCTCTTTGAAATTTACCAAATAGAGTTCCGTTTTTGCTCGTGTAACAGCCGTATAAAGCCAACGGAAGTACTCCACGTTCAGCATCTCGTCGGTAAAGTATCCCTGATCAACAAAAACTGCGCTCCACTGTCCACCTTGCGATTTATGGCATGTAATTGCGTAGGCATACTTTATCTGAATGGCATTAAAAAACGGGTTGTTTCGTATTTCCAGATAGCGTTTGCGACGATTTTTTATCTCCGCATAGTCTGCCTCAACAGCTAGATAAAGAGCTCGATTCTGTTCGTTTGTCAGCCCTGCTGATGGAGAAGTGAGGGTGTCTAAAAGCACTTTCACATCTATTTCGGAAGCGTCGTCATCGGAGAGGATAATGGTGGCATCGGCAAATCGAAATCCATAATTCTCGCTGAAATTACGAACCCTCGATAAGCGAATTATATCGCCATTGGCTATAAACTTCTGTCCTGTTTTATCGTTTACCCAAAAGTAATTATTCTTCACAACCATGAGCAAGTCGTTGGAAACCAGTTCGTTTTCGTGCCATAAAATCGATTGTCGAATGCCATTGTTGTAGGTGTTGGCAAGTTTGTTGGTGCGCGTAATAACGGCTACTTGGTCAATTCCATACTCGTTATATTTTGTCTCCAAGATCTCTCCAAAATCACTCCCGCTAATGGATTTGAAGTCTGGAAATTTGGAATCGTTAAAAAGCGGAAGATCGTAGTTGCGTTGCGCCAATTTCGTCCTGATATTGGTGGCATTGTACAAAATCCCGGAGTCTTGAGCCTGTCGGATAACGTCGCGCAGTGTGAAAACCATCGCCTTTTTTCCATAACTCTGCAAATCGCCTTCCCGCAAAGCAGGGCTCAACGCTATTCCCACCGGAGGTAATTGTGCCACATCGCCCGACAAAATCAATTTGCAATTATGCCCCGAGTTTACATAGTCGATTAAATCGCGAAGTAAATTACCACTTCCAAACGCACTGATGTCCGTAGAGTTGTCGCCAATCATGGAGGCCTCGTCAACAATAAACGTGGCATTCTGATGTAGGTTTCTGTCCAAATCGAAGGCGCTTTCAAAATCGCCTCCGCCTTTTTGACGATATATTTTCCGGTGAATTGTGGAGGCAGGTTCTCCCGAATAACTCGAAAGAACTTTGGCTGCTCTTCCGGTTGGTGCCATTAATATGACCTGTTGTTTTAGGCTTTTTAGCACCTTTACGATGGAGGCTATAACCGTGGTTTTCCCTGTTCCAGCGTATCCGCGTATTAAAAAAACGGAGTCAGGCTCAATTTCCGTTAAGAATTGACCCAATCCCACAATAATTTGTTGTTGGTCGGGAGTGGGAGCGTACCCTAATTCTTTAACTAAAAGATTGGAAAAATGAGCATGCAGCATGGATTCGTTTTTTGATGAAAAGTTCTGATTAATAGAGACTTGTTTGGAATATATAGCGTTTCTAATTATAAAACAAAGGTAGTGTTTCAAAAGTGAAAATAGAGTTGTACTACTCCTTAATTAACCATAAAAACAACTATTTAGTAAAAAGAGTTGAAAAAATCAATCCGAACGCAAAAATATTTATAAATTTGCAAAGCATAAAAACGATTATCAAATACAATATAAAACAATAAACAATGAGAAAAGTTATTCAAATTCTGCTCGCCCTCGTGGTGGTAGCGTTGGCTTATTTACTGGTGGAGAGTATCATGAGTCCCATTCGTTTTGAGAAAGTGCGTACTTCTCGATACAAAGTGACCGTAAAACGACTCATGAACATTAGAAATGCACAGGTCGCATATAAAACAGTAAATGGAAAATACACGGCCAGTTTCGATACATTAGTTACTTTTGTTAGAGAAGGTCAACTTCCTCTAGTAAGAGCAATTGGTACAATTCCTGACGAATTTGTTGACTCACTGAAAAGTCTTGCAAAAGCGGAAGCACTTGCGTTGAAATTGGGTCTAATCTCTCGCGATACAATCCGTATTTCCGTTATGGACAGTCTGTTTAAACGACCAAGTGACCTCGATTCAATGGTTTATATTCCATATAGTGGAGGGAAGAAATTTGAGATGGGAATTGCCGAAGTTAAGGCTTCCGGCCTTCCAGTGCAGGTGTTTGAGGCAAGTGCTTTGAATTTTGATATTCTAAAAGGTCTCGATGAGCAGCTAATTGTTAACCTTAACGATGGGAAACCATTCCCAGGTCTAAAAGTTGGATCACTCAATGAGTCAAACAACAATGCAGGAAACTGGGAAACGAGTTTAGAATAAGCTAAATTAACGTTGAGCGATCTGAAAAAGTTCTAAAAATATATAATGTATAGAGTAAAAGCCAGTACAGAAATTGCCGATCCGGGATTTGATATTGGACTTACTACAAATTACGAAATATCCATTCAGGCAACGCCGGATGGATTTTCGTTTTGTATAGCCAATCCGGAAACATATCATATTCTTTATATTAAAGAGTATCAGTTTGTTGACGATTTGCCCTTAGACGATATGGCAACATTGATTGGTGAAATTAATTATTCCGACGACTTGCTACGGCTGCCTTATCGGCAAATTAAGTTGATGTATGCACCGTCGCGGTTAACGTTTATTCCCGATGCCTTGTATGACCCAAATCAAGCCACATCGTTGCTCGACTCGTTATATATGGACACACGGTTGCATCAAACTGTTTTTACCAATCCCATAAAAACCCTCGATATGTGGAGCATTGCCTCCATGCCAACACCATTGTACGAGGCATTAACAAATCATCAGCCGGCGGCCCTATTGTATAATACTTCTGTTCCAATATGTCAACGAATGTTGTCGGAGCGATATACCGGCGGGGAGACACAAATTATTGTCAACAAATTTCGACAAAGCTTCGATCTTTTTGTGACCGAAAATGGGCGTTTAACCCTGCACAACCAATATAAGTCGATCAATTGTGCCGATATGACCTACTTTATTGTAAATGTCATTGATCAGCTTAATTTGGATGCCGACAGACTTAGTTTGCGATTGCTGGGTGATTTTAATACCCTTAACCAAGATATTAATTTTCTGCGCAAATATATTCCCAATGTTGTGTATGAGCGCAATCACTCTATTTTCCATGGCAGAGTGGTTGATAAAATTGAAATCCACCGATATCTGAATCTAATGAACCTACATCTATGCGAATAATTAGCGGAACTCTTGGTGGACGCCGAATTTCAGTTCCTAAAAGTTTCTCGGCGCGTCCTACTACCGATATTGCCCGCGAAGCATTATTCAACATCCTTTCCAATCGGATTGATTTCGAAGATCTGGCTGTTCTTGACCTCTTTTCGGGCACAGGAAGCGTCTCCATGGAGTTCTATAGTCGCGGAGTAACCACATTGACTAGTGTCGAGATGAGCGCCGTGTATGCCTCGTTTATAAAGAAGAATATGCAAGAGCTTGGCATTACCGGAACAAAAATAGTTTGTGCCAATGTCTTCAAGTTTTTACCTAAAGCACGCGCTGCTTCCTACGATTTAATTTTTGCCGATCCTCCATTCGATTTAGACGGTCGGACTGAAATTGTGAATCTGGTGTTTGAACACAACTTATTGAAGCCCGATGGACTCCTAATTGTGGAACATTCGCCCAACGATAATTACCATGAGAGCCCGTTTTTCATGGAAGTGCGCCATTATGGAAAGGTGAACTTCAGCTTTTTTAAAAAGAATTAAAAATGCAAATAATTAGTATTGAGAAGGGTACAAAATAAAGTGAATTTATTTGTAATATTTTCTCCTGAAAAGTTTGCGGATAAAGAAAAGAGCCCTATATTTGCACCGCAATTGAGACCAAGGTTCGGTAGTTCAGTTGGTTAGAATATCGGCCTGTCACGCCGAGGGTCGCGGGTTCGAGTCCCGTCCGGACCGCCAACAAGTTGCAAAAGCCTCTGATTTTCAGAGGCTTTTTTTGTTTCGTGTTGCATTTGTGTTGCATTTTCTCTCCCTTTACTCTATTTTATTTCGCTTTTTTTTATGTTTTTTTTATTTATACTTAAATTTCTATATTGAAAATTTCAAAACGAAATAATTTATTTCACTCAATCATGTAAACGTTAATTCATAATTGCGACTTAATAATTTATGTGCTACTTATGGTATT
>Ga0265295_1007146_pt1 | contig 13033 bp, 12 predicted proteins | sample Munlansysbiofilm_FD_192503 | JGI IMG/M metagenome (GOLD analysis project Ga0265295, IMG submission 192503) | Leachate microbial communities from a municipal landfill in Southern Ontario, Canada - Methane capture system biofilm | ecosystem: Engineered > Solid waste > Landfill > Unclassified ... | reverse complement strand
ACGGCATATTGTACGACCCCGTAATTGCCCGCGTACTATCTCCCGACAATAACGTGCAAAACCCAAATAATCCGCAGAATTATAATAGGTATTCGTATTGCCTGAACAACCCATTGAAATATACGGACCCATCGGGAGAGTTCTTTATTGGCACAATCCTGACAGGTCTTTGGGATTTAGGTACAACAATATTTACCAAAGGCGGAATTGACCCTTGGAACACTCCTGAAAACAGACGTGAAGCGTGGAGAGAATTTGATCCAACAGCAGAATGGTCAAAAACAAATAAAGCATGGAAAATTGATATAGGCGGTTTTAAAACAGATCCAAATCGTACCACAGCAGGTAGAGGATTACAATTGCTATCAAGATGGACATGGGAACTTCCACAAACCATGTTAGGCAAAGGAGCTTCACATGTCAGAAATATAACTGGAAATGTTGATAATGTAGATTATTATGGAGGAGCAACCTTGGTTAACAAAGATGATCCGTCTGCTGGTGTAAGATGGGGATTTACTTTAGGTCCGTATATTAACTCGCTCAATGTAAGAGCTGATCCAAGTAGAGATCGTTTGTTTAGACATGAATATGGACATACTTTACAAAGCAGATTGGTTGGGCCTTTATATTTAACCCATGTGGCATTACCTAGTCTTATTGGACAAGGATTAGATGACATAGGGTTAAATGACCATAACAGGGAATGGTACGAAACTCAGGCAAATAGAATGTCTGAAAGATATTTTAGAAATCATGACCCTAATGCTTTAACGACTTTGCCTTGGGATGATATTGAGTATCCAAGAAGGTATGATCCTAACTGGTACTGGCTTGTTGCTCATCCTCCAGTTCCTTTTATGTGGTGGTTATTCTTTTAAATAATTAAAATACAGTTATGAAAATGAATTTATTATACATTTTTTCAATAATTCTTTTAAGTTTTGGCTGTGAAAAGCCAGTAGATAAGGTCTACAGTATTCGTATTGAAAACAAGTCAAATGACACAATACAGTTTTATGCAAGTTATGTTTACCCTGATACTTCAATTGTAAGTAAAAAACCACGATTAGACATGGCTTACCCAAATGATTATAGTCATATTGATAGTAAAAAAAAATGGGAGGATGTTTTGCCAAACAACATCATTAGTATATTTATCTTAAGCAAAGATACTGTTGATACTTATAATTGGGAAAATATCAGAAGTGATTATAACATCTTAAGGCGATATGATTTAAGTATTGAGCAATTAGAAAGCATGAATTGGACTGTCACATATCAATAAAGAAAGTCCCGGATAATCCGGTTTTTCTTACTTCAGAATAGCCTGCAATTTATTTTTAGCGAGGAATGGTTAAGCTAAACTCTGCTTTTCCAAGACGCATATTGTGTTCTAAAAAAATCTCTTTTACAAACTACATTCAAACCAAAAATTCATTATCTTTACACCATGCCCGAAGTATCAACAACATATAATTATCAGTATAATTTCACGCTAACACAGTTATTACCGAATTTTCATAATATTTCCGGTCCCATGTCCAACATTGCAGTTTACATAAGCGAAAACGGAGAAGCTCCTGTTTTGTTCTACACACTCACCGACCACCTGGGCTCCATTGTTGCAATTGCAGATGAAGATGGAGATATAATTGAAGAACAAAGGTATGATCCCTGGGGCGTTTACAGAAATCCCGCAACTGGCGAACCCGAAGAAACCCCACAACATACCATGCTTTACCGTGGCTATACAGGGCATGAAATGTTGCCAGAGTTTGGGCTTATAAATATGAACGGTCGCCTCTACGACCCTGTAATTGCCAGAGTTCTCTCTCCTGACAATAACGTACAAAACCCAAATAACCCGCAGAATTATAACAGGTATTCGTATTGTTATAATAATCCGTTGAGTTATGTGGATCCGGATGGGGAGTTTGTTGTAACATCGATGATTGTTGGAGCTGTGATTTTTGGCTATATGGGAGGTATGGCAGCAAATGATTGGAATATAAATTTTCTTGAGTGGGACACATCAGGTAAGACATGGGCTGGTATTGGACTTGGTGTGGCATTAGGAGCTACAGGCGGATATCTTTTTGCGACAGTTAGTCCTGCATTAGCTGGTACAGCATTTATGGAAAATTTCGGTCTGAGTGGCATCGCTGCATCATATACATTGACAGGCACAGTTGTTGGATCAACTGTTGGATATGGTACTGGTTTTGGCAGTTCATATATCGCAACCAAAAGCCTAGATTATGCCAAGTTGTCGGGGAATATTGGTGCTACAATTGGATCCGTCGTTGGAGGAACTGCAGGACTTTTAGTAGGAAGATATGAAATCAACAAAGCTACATTACAGAAACTCTTAGAAGACCATAGAGCAGATTTGTCGCAAACTTTTAGCGAAGAACTTGTAAACAACACTAGTCTGAAAGTCAAAGGTCGGTACAATGATAAAATGCAATTAAACCCAGCAATATGTGATCCATATAACGGTCATACAACAGGTTATAGTTCTTATGGTTATGAAGGTACCACAAGTACCCTTTATTTCAGTCCTAAAGTTCTAAGAGCTTACAGAAGAAATGAAGATATCCGATCTGTTGGTGTTTTATATCATGAATTCTATCACGCAAATGACTTTTATTATGGATGGGGGCACTTTTTAAATGAAGTTACAGGTAATACCATTGTTTTAGAATTAAATGCTTCCGAATACGTTTATAACCGTTTTGGAACGCAATATGATGTTTATCAATTTTATTATAACCAATATTTAGAATATTTAAAAACTTTGTATTAATATAGCTGAAATTATGAATTGTAAATTTACAATTTTATCAATCGTTTTTTTCTGTTTGAGTTTCCTCTGTTATTCACAAGGTAATTCAAATGTATCAAGTTTATACATAAAAGACAATTCTGTTTCTATTTCACCTAATAAAACAAAATATGGTTGGTGTATTTTACCTTTGCAACCTAATAAGTATTTAAGTTTAAAGATATTTTCTGAAGACTCTATCAACATAGCAGAAATAGAAAGTCTTAAATTTCGACTTGTTGATTCGGAATTCAAGAAAGTAAGATCTCAATATCTTTCCGGACATCATGATGGTAGAAGAAGATGTAAAAATAATACAATGATTATAACTTTTGACTATGTTATAAGACAAAGTCATATTAAAATTAAGTATCCTTTGCGGAAAAGAATTTATTATAAATATGGGTCTACTAGAATGTCCAAAAATCTTTCTACAGGGACATATTTTTTAATTATTAATAACAAACACGGTTTCACTGATACTGTAACGATTAAAGTGAAACCAAAATTCATTATCTTTGACTAATGTTTTCGACAATTAGAACATACAATACCACAACAATCAACTGTAATTATATACAGTCGCTAGTTGCAAGCGTAAACCCGCAACAAAAACAAACCGAAACCCACAACTCGAAATACGAAACTCGCAACCCGAAACAAAAAAACTCTCGCTACTACCTTGGTAATTACGAAAAAGAAATAAACCATGTAACAAACACAACAACCGAATACTACTACATTTCTGGACCAATCACCAACATTGCAGTTTACATACGCAAAAACGGAGCAGAACCCGAATTATATTACACAATAACCGACCACCTCGGCTCCATTGTTGCCATTACTGATAAAAATGGCGAAATAATCGAAGAGCAGCGTTACAATCCTTGGGGAGTTTACAGCAATGCCCAAACTGGCGCACCCGAAGAAACTCCGCAAATTACAATGCTCTACCGTGGCTACACAGGACACGAAATGTTACCCGAGTTTGGTCTAATTAATATGAACGGCAGATTGTACGACCCCGTAATTGCCCGCGTACTATCTCCCGACAATAACGTGCAAAACCCAAATAATCCGCAGAATTATAATAGGTATTCGTATTGTTATAATAATCCGTTGAGCTATACGGATCCGGATGGGGAGTTTGTGTGGTTTGTACCGGTAATTGCAGGGGCTGTTATTGGAGCTTATACAGGTGCATCTATTCAATCAGGAACTGCTGCATTTTGGGATTGGCAGCCGGATACATGGAAGGGGGCTATCGCAGGTGCAATAGTTGGAGCAACTCTAGGATATGGTATTTCAGGAGCAATTGGGGCTTCTGGCATGACAACAGTTGCAGCAAATGGAGCAACCGTGGCAACAAAATCCGCAGGTATTATAAGTTCAATGTTAAATAGTGGCTCAATAAATATTGCTATGAACGCAATGTCAGGTGGTGGTTGGGACGGAGCTTGGAGAGCTGGAGTAGTTGGACTAGCAACAGGGGGGTGGAATGCTACTGGTGGCTTTGGAATGGTAAAAGGATTTGGTTCTACTAACTCATTTGCCCAGCTTGGAGGAAAACTCGGATACCAAATGATAGGAACAGCAGGAGCTTCTATTGGTAATAATTGGGCAAGAGGTGAAGATCCATTATCAAAAGTAACATTGGGAGTAGGACCAGTTAACTTAACACTAGGCAAAGAACAAAAATTATTTCAGTGGCAGAATAATATAGGAAATATTGCTACAAATGCCTTTGGGTTAGTGAATTTGGCTTTTAGAGGTAAAGTTAATTTTGATTGGAAGAACTTATCGCTCAATTACTCAGGTGGGATAATTGATAAATTTTATCCTCCCACTTTCTATAAATTTGGTCATAAGTATAATCAATATGCTGGATTTGGTGCTCACTCAGTAATGGGGAATAGTAGACTTCTAACTGAACCAGACTTATATTCTCATGAATTACATCATTTGTGGCAATCACGAGCTTTTGGAGATACATTTCTTTTGAATTATGGATTACAAGGAATAGGGGCTATGTTAATGGGTGGTTCTTTCCTTCAAGAGTATAATTATTTTGAAGATCAGGCTTATGGGGAATATTGGTGGTAAAATTAAAATTTAATTTCATGAAAACAAAAGGTTTAGTATTATTATTACTTGTATTTTTCTTTATATCGTGTGATATTTCAACACCATTTGTTATTGATGGGGAAAAAAAGTATTCCCTATATAGTCAATGTGGAACAATTACAGTAGGAGGCTCTTCGTTTTCAACCTTAGTAATGATTACTTGTGTGTTTAATGGAAAATATCATATAAATACAGATTCATTAAGAATAGAAGCAAATAACAAAGAAGACTTACTTTCGATTAACCATTTTGAATTTAACAATGAAGAGTTTACGGGAAAAGAAATTGAAACAAAAGGAGGTGAAATATTCTATTTTTCTTGTAATTTGCAATCAACTATACCATATCAGAAATCAAGTGGGACAATACTACTATTACCCTCTAATTTTATTACTTGTGAGGGTAACCCCATTATAACTGATACAATACAGATACAGTTGAAGTAATAATGAAAAAAACCCTCAAGAAAAGAAACTGTTGTTTTTATTATTTAATTGTAAAGAAGAAATAAATCATAAATGCTTAACTACCCAAGAATCCATCTTCTTGTAAAAAAAATGACATACGCCATCCCACAATAAACAGAATTTCATTATCTTTACACCATGCCCGAAGTATCAACAACATATAATTATCAGTATAATCTCACGATAACCCAGTTGTTACCGGATTTTTACTACATTTCGGGACCCACGGGCAATATAGCAGTTTACATAAGCGAAAACGGAGCAGAGCCGGAGTTGTACTATACAATAACCGACCATTTGGGTTCCATTGTAGCTGTCACTGATGCAGATGGCGAAATAATAGAGGAACAACGCTACGACCCTTGGGGAAATTACCGTAATCCCCTAACCGGCGAACCCGAAGAAACCCCACAACTTACAATGCTTTTCCGTGGTTATACAGGGCATGAAATGTTGCCGGAGTTTGGTTTAATTAACATGAACGGTCGCCTCTACGACCCAGTAATTGCCCGAGTTCTCTCTCCTGATAATAATGTACAAAATCCATACAATCCACAGAATTATAATAGGTATTCGTATTGCCTGAATAATCCGTTGAGTTATACGGATCCGAGTGGGGAGTTTGTGTTTACTTTAGCAGCTTTGCTTATTCCTGGGGCACAGGCATTATTACCGATTGCAATTGGTGCCGATTTAGGTTGGATGACAGGAGGAATGAGGGCGATTAAACAAGGTAAAACATTTTGGTATGGAGCATGGAGAGGGGCTATTGTTGGAGCGATTGGCGGCACTTTGTCAATGGTAGGTGGAGGAACTTTTGTTGCAAATTTAACATGGGGAGCAGGACAAGGTGCCTTTACAGGGGGACTTGATGCTGCCTTTTGGGATAATGATGTTAGAAAAGGAGTGTTGTTTGGTGCAGCAAGTGGAGCAGTACTAACAACTTTTACTTCTGAAAATTTCAAGAATTTAGTAAAAGGAGAAGGTTTTTATACAAATAATAATGTGTTTGATAGAATGATGCAAGGCACTTCAAAAGGTAGTTATACTTGTGATGAAATACTTGATTATTTTAGTTTCGAAGGTGTATATAACCCTAATCTTACTGAAAAAAACTATCCAGCCTCAGATTACTGGGGAGCTACCAATTTAGAAACAGGTCAAATATTATATGGCAATTTAGCATTTGAAGATTATTATACATTAAAAGCTACAAATGTTAAAGAGTTATACCATTCTCACAAGATATTAAGTGGCTTTTCTTTCGAAAAACTACCTAATGATCTTCAAGGTTTAGGTATGGATATTTATTTAGAAGAAATATATGGCTACACACATGCGTTCAAGCAACAAGGTTTATTTCCTAATCATAATTTGCCCATGAAAGGTGTAGAATTATACCAATCTCAACTAGATGTGTTAGGTGTCTCTTATCCAACTTATCCCTCAAGATTCCAATGGCTTTATAAAATCCCTAGAAGATGGTAAAACAAGCTTTAATACTTATTTTATGTACATTGTTAACTAGTTTAACATATGGACAAGTTACTGACAGTACAAATATCTTAATCACTTTCGTTGAAGAAGCTCCATATTTTAATGGAAATCTGGTCGAATATATTCAAAACGAGATAGACTACCCAAAGTTTGCAAAAAAAGATTCAATAGAAGGCACTGTATATATATCTTTCCTGATAGATACTTTAGGGAATACTTATGATCATAAAATCATAAGAGGTGTAAGAGATGACTTAAATAATGAAGCTATGAGGGTTGCAAATCTCATTCTTTTTGAAAAACCTGCCATGCAAAAAGGAAGACCAATAGAAGTGCAATATACAGTAGCTATTATCTTTTATTTGAATAATACAGAAAAAAAATGAAATGCAGGAGGAAATGAAAAAATATAATAACAACATATCAACTTATGAAGTAAATACTGACTACTTGATGCATACAGATATTGCATTTGTTTTTATTTCAGAAAACGGCAGATTATACGACCCCGTAATTGCTCGCGTTCTCTCTCCCGACAATAACGTGCAAAATCCCAACAATCCGCAGAATTATAATAGGTATTCGTACTGTTATAATAATCCGTTGAAGTTTACGGATCCGGATGGGGAGTGGGTGCATTTGGCTGTTGGTGCGGCTATTGGAGGCACTATGAATTTGATAATGAATATTAATAATGTTGGCAACTTTTGGCAAGGATTAGGTTATTTTGGAGTTGGAGCAGTTGCAGGTGTACTTTCTGCAGGTGTAGGAGTTGGGATACAAACAGCAAGTGCCGGAGCATCATTTTGGGCTGGTTTTGTTGGGTCTGCACAAGGCATATCTACAATTCTATCTGTTGGTTACTCAAGTAGTTTTTTAACAGGAGCTGCTTCTGGTTTTGGAGCAGGTTTTGTTGGGGGATTTGGAACAGGATTTGGAAATAATTTAGTTGGAAGAAATACATTTGGAGATTCTTTTAAGACTGGTATAACACAAGGTCTTTATGGAGGTGCAATAGGGGGATTATCGGGTGGTATTGCGGGAGGAATTGATGCTTATAGGGATGGAAGGAATCCTATTACTGGTGAGCCAACCTTAAAAACAAAACTAGAATTGTTACTTGAAAAAAATAATTTCGCATTGCATTTCGATATTGGAGAAGCAGGAGTTAGTGATGTATATTTAGCCAATAATAAAAATCTATCTGATTTAAAAGGTTACAGAAATTCTTTTGGCGAAATAGTGCAGCCAGATGGTCAAACTGCAAACGGTTTTTGTAAAAACGGGAGAGGATTTGATATTACTTATGACGGCTACGTGAGGTTTAAAGATAACGAAATTTATTTATCAAAAAATACAGTTAGAAGGATGTGGAGAGGAAGCGTGAGTGCAAGAGAAACTTTATTTCATGAATGGTTTCATGCAAGAGATTATTACACAGGTACTGCAGATTTCTTTTTTCAACAGTATGGGCATGATTGGACAAAAACTAGTAATATGCTCGAATTTAGAGCTCATTCTTTCAATTATTCCAGATTACAAAATATTAACAGGCTTAATTTAATGGAACATTATTCGAGATTGTTTTTTGGGTTTTCCAGTCTATATTAATTAAAACATTTAAACCATGAGGATAATATGTGCCATATTGCTATTGTTTTATTGCTTTCCAATTTTTGCACAAGATGATTGTAAAATAAAAATCGAAATATTGGACAGTTTGTTAGTAAAGAATAAACGACAACAGGCATTAAAAGTTAATGTGAGTATGGAACTATGTCAGTGCGATGACACATTGTTTATTTATAGGTTTAATAAAGTTGTACATACATCTAATTTTGTTATTGCTTACTTGGATTTTAATTTATTCAAGAACTCTTCAGTAGGACTAAATTTTATCATAGAAGATGTTGAAGATAATAAAATACAAGCAAATAACATTGATCATATTTCTTTTAAAAAACATGAAGACGAAATAAGAAGTTCGTATCAACGTTTGTTTATAAATAAATCAAATCTTAAAATCAAGTATAAATTATTGAAAGATGAGAAAAAACGAAATAAACACGATGAAGGGAAATATACGGTAAGTGAAAACAATCGAAATTTTATATTATATCCTTTAATTAATCATTATTATAATTTACCAAAAGGAGAGTATTATTTATATTTTGTCTATTCCTTCAATAGAGATTTAGTTAATAAGCCTCCACCTTCGAGCATTTGGGATAGTGAAAAGCCTGATAAAAATAGAGTTTTTAATGGGAGTTTTATTTCTAATAAAGTAAAGTTAATAATAAAATAGAATCTGTTTATTGTTTTATTTATTACCAAATTGAAAATTGCTAATATTTTTGAACTATGCATTTAGCCTACAAAACATACAACTTTAAAACAAACATCTGCGACAATCCACAGCAACAATACACTCGCTATTACCTTGGTAATTACGAAAAAGAAATAAACCATGTAACAAACACAACAACCGAATACTACTACATTTCTGGACCAATTACCAACATTGCAGTTTACATACGCAAAAACGGAGCAGAACCCGAATTATATTACACAATAACCGACCACCTCGGCTCCATTGTTGCCATTACTGATACAAATGGCGAAATAATCGAAGAGCAGCGTTACAATCCTTGGGGAGTTTACAGAAATGCCCAAACTGGTGCACCCGAAGAAACCCCTCAACTTACAATGCTCTACCGTGGTTACACAGGACACGAAATGTTACCCGAGTTCGGTCTAATTAATATGAACGGCAGATTGTACGACCCCGTAATTGCCCGCGTGCTCTCTCCCGACAATAACGTGCAAAACCCCAACAATCCGCAGAATTATAATAGGTATTCGTACTGTTATAATAATCCGTTGAAGTTTACGGATCCGGATGGGGAGTTTATATTTCCCCTTTACATTTGGCTGAATTATACCAAATTGAAACAAGAATGCTTAAACAAGCTGTTAGAAGGAATCTAAAGCGATTTCCAGCAGATTTTATGTTCGGAATAACTGATATTGAGATAGATATTATGGTATCACAAAATGTGATATCATCTAAACAAACTCTTGGAATAAATAGAATGTCTGCAATTAGTGGTTCTGAAAGAGATTTTGCTCTTACAGGAGAAACTACAAAACTATGAAATAAAAAAGCTTCATTTCAAAGCCTCTTTATATTTTATTTTATGAAATCTTAATGAGAAATTTTCTCAATCTTGCTAAAGTTTCTTCTTTCCCAATGATTTCGATTATATCCTTAAATCCGTAAGGATTTAAGGTACTAATAAAAGTGATAAAGAAAATTTAGTCATAAACCAAAATCTTCAAAACTCACTCTTTCTTTTATCTCATCCATAATTCTTTTTGCCAAAGCATCTGCACTGAATTTACTTGTGCTTTTAAAATAGTTTTGAAAATTGCGATAGAAAATTGTCTAAATAAGTAACTTTTTAAAAGATATTACGTTAATATATGACCTAGTCCTAGTCATAATTTAAAATACAATATAATGAAAAAGACAATTCTATTAATCGCATTTGTTTTGAGTTTTACTGTATTTGGAATGTCTCAAAACTTTATTTGGTATGATACTGTATGTCTTAATGATCATATTGACATATCATTACCATTTTTTGTTAATGGCTATGAAGCAGATCAGGTTATTACAAGTGAGGAAATTCAATTTTTGAATGTATGTACGAATATAGAACATTCCTACTTGGGAGATTTGTATATTTATATAATATGTCCAAACGGTCAACAATCGACAATCCACGAATATTATAATTGTAACAATTCATATTTGGGAAGTCCGAATCATGCCGATAATTGTATTCCCGGTGTTGGTTATGATTATTGTTGGACAATGAATGTACCTATTCTTATGACAGATGTTTGTGAAACGGGAAATACTGTACAACCAGGGTTTTACTCGCCCTTGCAAAGTTTTGATAGTCTTATCGGTTGTCCAATAAACGGCACCTGGTATTTAAGGTTTTTTGATTATTGGGGTTCAGATGATGGTCAAATTTTTTCATGGGGTATAAGTTTTGCTGAGAATCAGTTCTTTTACAATTTATTAAGCGGACGTGCTTATGTTGATGTTAATGAAAATGCTATTTTTGATGACACAGATTATCCTATTTCAAACGTTTTGGTAAAAGCAGGTTCTAATGGACCTCATGATCTTACAGACGATGAAGGTTTCTATTCTATTTGGGTTGATACGTCAAATTTTAATGTAAGTATTGCACATGTTCCGCAATTTTATAACGGATTATATTCATATAGTCCGCAGGATTATTCTGTATATGTACCTGACAATGGAGATGTAGATACAATATCAGGATTAGATTTTTTATTTACGCCTGACTTTTATTGTCCTATATTAAGTGTTGAAGCTCAGCATTGGTTTGGGGGACTTTGTACACAAACTTCGATACAGATTAGATATAGAAACGATGGTACAATAGCTTCTGAAAACACAATAATTACTGTTGAACTTGATGATAATATTACTTATGAATCGGGAGGTAATCTAATTTCCCAGGAAGGCAATTTATTGACATTTGACGTTGGCACATTACAACCATTGTCTCACGGATGGTTTAAGATCTATGGAAATTATTCTTGTGACCCTAGTCTTCTTGGAACTACTTTCTGCGTTGAAGCTCATATTTATCCCGATGATTATTGTGGAGATGTTGACCCTGGGTGGGATCGTTCCAGCATCGCAGTAAAAGGAGAATGTGTGGGTGATAGTCTTATTTGTTTTACTATTACCAATACTGGAGATCTTGTAGTTGGCGATATGCAGGGATATTCAGATTACCGCTTGTATCAGGATAATATTCTTGTGGAATATGAAACTTTTCAACTTGATGGTGGAGAAAGCATTGAAATGTGTTTTCCGGCAACTGGCATAACATTAAGACTGGAAGCCGATCAGAGACCTGGACATCCAGGAAACAGTCATCCTCAGGAAAGCATCGAGGCTTGTGGTGATCCAAATAATTCACAAGGTCAAATATTAGCTGTTTCTCTGGATGATGAGGATCCTTTTATTGATATAGAGTGTGTGATAGTAACTTCAGCTTGGGATCCAAATGATAAAACTGTTATACCTCAGGGATTGACAGAGCTTCATTTCATAGATACTACTGATATATTAGAATATAAAATACGGTTTCAGAATACAGGAAATGCTCCTGCACAAAAAGTTGTTATTGTTGATACCATTTCACAGTATCTAAATTTATCTACTTTCGTTCCTCTTGGTTCAAGCCATTCCTGTTCTATAGATTTCTCTGGTTCAAATGTTGTAAAATGGACTTTTGAAAATATCAACCTACCTGACAGCACCTCAAATGAACCGGAAAGTCATGGTTTTGTAAAGTTTAAAATCGGACAACAACCAGGGAACGAGCTGTTTACAGAGATTACAAATAGTGCTGCCATTTTCTTTGATTATAACATACCGGTATTTACTAATGAGGTGTTTAATATTATTGGAAAAACAAATACTGTTGTTACTTATAAGCCTGATATTAATGCAAAAAAACAGGTTGAGGTATTTCCAAACCCTGCCGCAGATTACATTATGTTTCGAGTAGATGCTGATAAGTATGATATTGAATTGTATGATAGCTATGGTAGAATAATATTGTATATCAATGGAATCGCCACTTCTGAATACAAAATGCCGACAAGTTCTATCAGTAATGGAGTGTATAATTATCGTATTAAAAATCAAACTGGTGTGATCGGGACAGGGAAACTTGTGATTGTAGAATGATTAGTTTATTGTTTTACAATCCCTTAGTTATTATTTAGATGAAATTCTTAAAATAATTAGAATGTCTGCAATTAGTGGTTCTGAAAGAAATTTTGCTCTTACAGGAGAAACTACAAAACTATAAAATAAAAAAGCTTCATTTCAAAGCCTCTTTATATTTTATTTTATGAAATCTTAATGAGAAATTTTCTCAATCTTACTAAACTTTCTTCTTTCCCAATGATTTCGATTATATCAAAAACATGAGGTCCTTTTCCTGCACCTACTAATGCCAATCTAAAAGGTGACATTACTTTACCAAAACCAATT
>Ga0265295_1007145_pt1 | contig 13038 bp, 6 predicted proteins | sample Munlansysbiofilm_FD_192503 | JGI IMG/M metagenome (GOLD analysis project Ga0265295, IMG submission 192503) | Leachate microbial communities from a municipal landfill in Southern Ontario, Canada - Methane capture system biofilm | ecosystem: Engineered > Solid waste > Landfill > Unclassified ... | reverse complement strand
TGTTGGACTTGGACAGTACCATGATGAGCGACCTCTTTTTATCACCAAAACTTCAAATTCCCCATCGTTTTTGAGGCACTTGGACATTCCCAGGGATTATCAGGAATCTTGCGCCATATATACAATAAAATGATCTTAAAGAAATTAGCATATTTCAAACGCCCTAATCGTCTGGTTCATCATCTTTTGGACTTGGACATTTGAAGTTTTGGTGATGAAATTTGAAGTATTCAGTGAGGGTTTATACGGATCAAATCAGCCAGATTACCCGATGTTGGAGAAAAAGCACTTGACAGAACAGAGCAGCCTGGGTTTATCGTAACCATCATTACTGTAACGGTGGTTACGATATGCGTTTTTACGATCGTGAACAAGAGCTCAGCGCGCTTCAGAAGGTGCATGGGCAGATTAGTAGCTCTTCCAGGCTGACGGTTGTGACCGGCAGACGCAGGATCGGCAAAACCAGACTGATCAGGCAGTTTTGCCAGGACCGGGAAAGCCTCTATCTCTTTATCTCCAGAAAGAGCGAAGAGGTGCTCTGCAATGAGTTTATGGGCTATATTGAAGAACTTTACCGGCATCAGAGCTATGGCAGGATTACCCGGCTGATCGATATCTTCAAGCTGCTCTTTGATCTGGGAGAACAGCGTGAATTGATCGTGGTGGTGGATGAATTTCAGGAGCTTTTACAGGTAAATCCCGGTTTTTTTGCGGACTTTCAGCATCTGTGGGACAGCCGCAAGGCCAGCAGCCATCTGCATGTGATCGTCTCAGGCTCGGTTTACTCCATGATGCACAGAATATTTATGGAATACGAGCAGCCTTTGTATGGACGGGCCGACCTGGTGATCAAGCTCAAAGCCTTTCCAATATCCACCCTAGCGCAGATCTTGAAGGAGGAACATGCCTTCTCCGCGGAAAACCTGCTGGCTTCTTACATCGTGAGCGGAGCGATTCCACGTTATCTTGAAATCCTGAGGGATGCGCACGCGCTTGGCAGAGAAGAGGCTATTGATCTGATCTTCAATGAATACTCCGTCTTTGCCGATGAGGGTAAAAACCTCCTGATCGAGGAGTTTGGCAGAGATTATGGGGTCTATTTTTCTATATTGGAGTTGATTGCCAGCGGGAAGACCTCCAGAGTGGAGATCGAATCTATCCTCGAAAGCGGAGTGGGTGGCCATCTGGAGCGTCTGGAAAAAGATTACAGCCTCATAACCCAGGTGCGTCCTTTCAACGCCAAACCGGGCAGCAGATCGGTGAAATACAAGCTGGATGATCCCTTCCTGGCTTTCTGGTTCGCGTTTTTCTACCGTTACCGCAGCGCCTTGGAAAGCTCCAATATCCCTTACCTGAAAGAACGTTTCCGGGAGCAATATCCTCAGTATGCCGGCTATTGGCTGGAACGGCTGTTTGCGGACATCTATATACAGAGCGGAGAATATAATCGGGTGAGCTCCTACTGGGAGAGCGGCTTCACAAACGAAATCGACCTGGTGGCCGTGAACGACGCTGCCAAACTGATGGTGCTGGCAGAAATCAAACTGCAAAAGAAAAACATCCGCAAGGATCAACTGGTCCAGAAAGCCGCAAAGCTGCGGAATCAGTATCCTGATTACCGGATCGAATATCGCTATTTGAGTTTGGAAGACCTCGGGAAAGCTTTTTAAAAAATGAGCTAAGGCTCACAACCTATTTTCATCAGCGTTACTTTGCGTGAATGCCGCTTTCCTCCTGCTTCCAGACGGAGGATGTAAACACCGGAAGCTACGTCATCGGTCGGCTCATGCCGCTACTGACCCTGTTGGCCAGAGAAGATGGCATTGTCAGTTATGCGCGGTATAAGTATTATAGCCTTGCAGAGAGTTGGATTTTTCATCCCCGGGTAATTGAGGATTTGCTTTCAACAGCACCGGATAGTATTCCGCAATTGAGGGATAGATATGCCTCTTGGTTTCATATTCGCAGAGTAGATCGTGCATGACAGGTGTTTGCGGGGCTTTGTTTTTTACTGCGTTCTCTAACATCCATGTTATGTCCTTCATTGTGATGATGTTTTCGAGTACCAGCAGTCTGGTATTTATTGCCCAGATGATGCTTTCGTTCAGTTCGCAACACCAGTTGACCTGGTCCTGGCTAATTGCATCAGGTTCGGCGAAAAGACCAAAGGTGAGGGGATTGATGACGTGATGCGAGAACTCATGCCAGACAGCGGACAGCAAGATACGCTCCAGGCCTTTGTTCCGTTCCGCTATGTCTAGCCTGGATCTGCTGCACAAGCAATACACTGTTTCCGCTTCCCTTCCGGGGTGTGTGATGGACATAAATGTATTCATCAGAGTGGACAGGATAAGCTCCGTCCGGGGGAATGTGATACCAAGATAATCTTCGAGAATCGCTTGGACTGGTCTGCTGTCCAACAGGATGTTCAGTTTTCGGAGATACGGGGCATATTGTTCTTCCAGTAGGCTATAGTATCGATCGAAGTTACTTTGCCCGGCAAAATCCCGGAGCCATGCGGCATAACGCTGAATTGAGTTTGTGCCTTTGATGAATTGTTGCAGATATGATGTATCAGTCACAGGGTCGAGGGTATAATCCCCCGCTAATGACAGAGCGAAAATTGAGAAGATATCCCAGTTAATTTCTTCTTCCCATACAGTAGACAATTTGGTTACAGCAGGCAGATGAGAATGATCGCCCAAAATCTCCCTGACCAGCTTTGCCTGTGGGTCATCTGAGCAAACGTACAAGCCAGGATTATAGTAATCCGAAAGTTGCAGAACGGCAAAAATGAGTTCCATCCGCTTGTCCAATCTGATTTGCATACTTACTCCATGTAGTGTTTCAAAAAAACTGGGTGCTCTCTGCCAATCCTGCCTACTAATAGTGGCAAGGGTCTTTCAATTTAGCCGTAACACCTTCCTGGTGATGATCTCCTTACCCTGTTCCAGCCTCAGAAAATATACTCCGGAGGGGTGTGCAGATGCATCCCACTGAATGGAGTGAGAACCTGATGTCAGCAACTCCTGATGCAGGGTTTGCACAAGCTGACCTCTGAGGTTATAGACGCTCAGCTTGGCAGGGCCGGCTTTGGCACAATTGATCTCAATGGAGCATGATCCCCGGAAGGGATTGGGATAAGCGCTCAGTTCCAGGTTGGCCGGAGGAATCTGCTCATCGGAATTGGGAGAGCCCATTTCGAGGGCGAAGCAGTGGACGCGGCCATCGTAGCCGATCAGGTAAAAGTGGTCGTCCGAGTGCAGAGTATAGCCAAAGTAGCACACCTGATAGCTGTAGGCACGCACGGTCTGATCAATGTAATCTATGAGGCAAAAGCTGTGGGGGCCTTGATCCACCTGGCTGATGGCCACCGCGAAGCGATCATCGAGACGAAACAGACTCTGGGCCCCGGGGTAGGCGCTCAGATTCGGAAAACCGCCGATGTCTTCCAGGATGCCACTGTTTAGCTGCCAGTTTTTGAAGGTGTTGAGTTCCCTTTGATCGGGCGGGTAGGAGGTCCCAATACCATACACGCTGCTGAAACTGAGGGACGAATAGGGCACAAAGCTGCCGATGTATCCATAGCTGTAGGGATTGGGGTTGGAATTGGGGATGCCGGCGGTGATCAGGTCGTTATCCTCCACCCAGGCCAGCATAAACCAGCTCTGGTTGCGGTCCAGCCCGTCTGAAATGCCGATATAGCTGAGTTGGTCTGTGACCGGCGCGGTGGAGGACATCAGATAGAAATCCATATAAGGCCACCAGCCATCGGGATAGCTGTGGACGATCTGGCTGCCCTGCACCAGGAGGTCCGGAAGGTCATTGAAGCCGTAGGTGGTCATCAGGAAATAGCCATCCGCCAGTTCGTAAAAGCTGTAACCGCTGTAATGGGTTGTCGGGTGTTCGTGGAAGAGCTGGAGGGTGTCCGTAGTGAGATCAATCCGGTAGATTTTGACCGGGCCTCCCCCAGGATAGTTGAAATGGGCGCACCAGCCAAAGAGGTCGTTCACGATCAGATAAGCCGGCTGAAAGTCCATATTGATGCCTGGGTGGTTGAAGACGTGCTGGCTGGTCCCCTGCTCCCCGGTGATCAAGACCAGGCTGTGGTCTCCGGCAATAAAAGCGCTGTAGAGCTTGCCATCTTTGAATGTGCGGTAGAGGGGATAGCCGTTGATGGTCTCCCAATCCGGAGGGGCTGTAAATGTATGGATGGTCTGCAGCGGCGTCACGACGGCATCGGGAGTCACGAAACCCCGCTTGATGGTCACGCTGGAGTTGGTGACCTCAAAATCGAAGAGGGCCAGGGAATCTCCCACCATACCCACCACGTCATAGCTGTAGGGAATAGCCTGGCTGATCCCCACCCGGCTGATGCGCATCTGCTCTCTGGCCTCCAGTGTCTGCCAGGGCAGCATGATAGCGGCCATCAAGATGATAGCAGCCTTTAGAGACAATTTTTTGTAGCTCATAAGATCACCTCTCTGAGGAATAAGTGCAGCAATTCTAATGCCACATAGTCAAATATCTGGCAACTGCCACCCATGCTACAGGGATTTCATCAAGCTGTTCCGAATCAGGCGCTTAGCCCCCCCTATAAGGGATCCTTCACGGCGACAATCTTGAAGAACATCCGGGCTTGGGTGCTGTTATGGGTGTAGCTGCAAATACTTGTGCTGCCCAGCAGATTGCCGGCTCCGGGAGTGAAATCAGGAGTCTCGGAGGCATAGATCTGATAAGCGCTTATGGTGACAGGATTGCCGTTTACATCTTCCAGCACCGGCTGCCAGGAGATGATAAGGCTGGATTCCGAGACCTGCAGGCTGATGCCCTGAGGCGAAAGCGGGGCCGCGGGAAAAAGCGAGGCATAGACGTGGTTTGATTCCACGGATTCCCCTTCCGGGCTCAGATATTCTGCCGTGATAAAATACAGATAATCCTGAGCATAGACCAGATCATCGTCCACAAAGCTATTCACGCCAAAGGGAATCGTGGCGAGCAGCAGCCCATTGCGGAAGAGCTTGAACTGGTGGGGCGTGCCGGATATGGGATCCAGCCAGGAAAGGCTGATGCTTTGGGAGCCGGCCTCAGCGGCCAGGTTCCGGGGTGGTTTCAGAGATGACGAAATCTGCTGCACGCTCACATCGTCCAGAAAAATGGTCCCGGGAGAGCTGTCCAAACCGTGAAAACCCAGGTAATAGGCCCCGGACTGGGTGGTGCTGAACAGCACCTGACGCAGGGTGAAATTCGCGTCCTGGGTTGAAGATACGGTGGTTTGCAGGATCTGGGTGTTCATGTCCGCGGCATTGCGTTCACTGCCAAGGAAGACCAGGAGGTCATCGGTCTTGCGATAGCCAGCTTGTCTCACATAGAAATTCAGCCTGTACTGCAGGCCTTTGCTGAGGCTGATGGCGGGGCTGAACATCCAGTCGTCAAAGCTGTTATAGACAAAATTGGAGCCCAGTCTGGCGCTGTTGGGAGCGGAGCGGGATGAGAGGCTGGAGTTTGACCATTGGCCAAAATCCGCGTTGGCGTTGATGGTAAGCCAGTCATAGGGCAGTTGAGGAGCGGTAAATGAATCAAAATTTTGCACATAGGGAAATTCCATGATGGTGTTTTGATCCATGGTCGTGAAATAGAAGGTGGGGCATTCCGGAGCGTCACCCAGAGAGTTGTAGGGCACTACTTTCCAGTAGTAAGCAGTGTTGTAGGACAGGTTTTCCAGATAATACAACTCGTTGGTAAGGCCCAGCTCAATTCCATTGTAGATGTCGGTGGGAGGATTGTCGCTACCCAGATAGAAACGATAGCCCAGCGGATCGCCCTCGGCGTGAGCCCAGGCAAAGACAGGCTGGAGCGAAACTCCCGAGCCGGGGTTGGCCGGCTGGGGATCGGAAACCGGGGTTGGCAAACGCAGGATTTCCAGATTGTCTATATTGATCCTGCCCGCTTCGGCACTGGTGAAGCCGTGAAAGCCAAAATAGATTATGCCGGTCTGAGAGGAGCGGAAAACCACCTGGGCCTGATTCCAGACGTTGGTGTAAACCATGGCATCATTGTAAAACAACTGCTGAGTCATGGCGGAAGGCTGGGGCTGGTTGCCACGGTATAGCTCAAGCTTGGCCGAGCTGCGGTTGCGGTCGTTGCGGTATCTGAAATTGATGACGTAGTAGCTGCCGCTCTGAACATACACACCCGGCAAAAACAGCCAGTCATCCGCAATAAGCTCCGAGCTGTTGAGGCTCAAAGCCCGGCTTGAAAACGAGCCCAGCGTGGTTCGGGAGATCCAGGTCACGCCATCCTGGTTGTCATTTTGCTGGAAATAACCCAGCGGAAGATTGGGCGTGACCAGGGCTTCACAATCCTGATAGTAAGGGAAGCTGTCGATCAAGGCTTCCGGCATGGTAGTGAAGCTGTACACCGGGTTGTTTTCACTATCACCCAGCGAGTTATAGGGGATCACCTGCCAATAGACGGTGTCCTCATAGGGCCACAAAGCCTGATGCTCATAGAATTTATTGTTGCCAATATCCAGGTTGCTGACCAGGTTGGTGGGAGGATTGTCCGTGCCGATGTTGATCCTGTAACCCCATACATCTCCGGTGTTTTCCCAGCTCAGCATGCCATTGTTGACGGTGATCCCGCTGGCATTGTCGGCAGGGCTGGGTGAGTGAACTGGTTGGGCCGGAGTGGTGGTGAGCAACTGGATATCGTCCAGGTATAAATAGACGCCGGTGTTGCTGAAACTCCCGGAATAGCAGTTGAATCCGATGTAATAGTTGCCAGTAACGGAGGGACTGATTACGCAGGAGTCGAGGCTCCAGATGGTATTGTTCACGTTGTCGTTGTCATAGATGAAATTGGTCATCAAATCCGGTAAGGGAGTCATTCCAAGTGCTATTTTCAAGCTTCCTGGATACAAGCCCAAGTTGCTCCTGAGCCGGAATGACAGCTCATAATCGAAGCCGGCATAGAGCCTGACGGGAGGGCTGATGGCCCAGTCGTCGTTAGCCACTCCCGAAACCGTGCTTCTCTCCACTCTCAGCACATTGGGCGCGCTGAAGGGAGAGCTGTTCGCTATCACCTTCCAGGCCTTGCCATCCGCGTCCTGATCGAACTGGACCCAGTTTTGGGGCATCAGGCCGGCCGAAGAGGAATCGAAGTTTTCGGTATAGGGCAGTCCCTCGATCACATTATCAAGCTCGGAAAAGAAAGTCCAGACCGGGGGATCGATTACTTCCCCATAGTTGTCGTAAGGAATCACGGACCAGTAATACTGCTCGTCGTTTTCCAGATTCTGGGGAGGCGTCCAGCTCAGGGTGTTGCCCAGATCCAATCTGTAATACACATTCGAGGGGGGATTATCCGTCCCCAGTGACAGGTAGTATCCTGTGGGAGAGCCGCTTTGCACCTCCCAACTGAAGGTGACGTTCAAGGGAACTCCCACGCTGTTGACGGCGGGTTGGGGATTGCTGAGCCCGGCCGTGCTGATGCCTCGGAGCAGAAACTCGTCGATGCCAACCCCGGTGTGATATGTGAAATACGGCCCGCCGAAGTTGTGGAACAAAAAGTAATACACGCCACTCGCGGCGGGAGTGATGATCTGTTCATAATAGACATAACTTGATAAATCTATCTCCTCATCGATCATGACGGTTTCTTTGGGGTGGTTGGGATCTTTGGAAGTGGAGTAGTAAAGCCCCAGTTTGGCGTCTCCATATTGACCGTAGCGCCGGTAATAAAAGGAGAGCTTGTACTGCGTTCCGCCATGCAGGGTCATTCCCCGGCTCACAGCCCAGTCGTCTCCCTGGGTGTTGTCATCCACCTGGCACACCAGTTGTTTATCCCCTGCCTGGGGCACCCCATACACACATTTCCAATCCTCGGAGTCGTTGTTGGCATTGATGGATTTCCAGCCCTCGGGCAGCGAATATTCGTCGTCCACCTCAAAGCCTTCGTAATAGGAGATTCCGGTGAGGGGGGCTGAATCCACGGTCATGAAACTCCGGACGGGGGGCTGATAGGCCTCGCCATATTCGTCGTTGGGCACCACCTGCCAGTAGTAGCGGGTATCCACAAGCAGGATATCGGGGTTGGTCCAGATGTATGTCCCGGCTGGGAGTTCCAGGCCGTTAACCATGCTTGAGGGAGGGTTGTTGGTCCCCAAATACAGCTTCAAACCATTTGGGACCGGACCGCTATTGGTCCAGGACAGAGCGGTGGTGATAGAGACATCGCTGGCATTATCGGCTGGATAGGCAGCGGTGGTGGCAGCCCGGCTATAGCGCTGAAAGCTAAGGTCATCCAGATAAATGTCGTTGCCGTTGGCACTGATGGCTTTGAGCACGATGTAATAGTTTCCGTTGCTGGGAGGATTGATCAGAAAGCTGTAACGGTGCCAGCCTGGACTGCTGGCCACCGGACTGAGCCCGACGGCACGATGCACCGTACCCAGCAAGACAGGCGCACCGTTCAGATTGGGCAGGCCATTGCGGTAGATCTCCAGTTTATCGGCATTGGCGGGATATCCCTCATCCCGGTACATCCAGAAATTCACCGCGTAAAAGGCATTGGGCTGTTGCCCAACCACGATTTTGGGACTGGCCAGATAGGCATATCCACCCGTGTTGTCGCGGCAGGGATAGCTGAGCATGGCATCCCCGGAATAGCTGTCGCAGACTGGGTTGCCGCCCTCGCTTACCCGGTGGAAGGTGGCAGTTCCCTGCAGGGCCGCGCTGCCATAGCCATCAGGAGGGAAGATGTCCGCTTCAAAGGATTGAGTGAGGGGATTGATCTCAAAATTGATATAGGGATCCCCATAGTAAAAACTGATGGTCTCACCCGCGGAGCCGATGTTTTGGATATTGACACCGCTGCCGCTGCCGTCCGAGAAGAAGGGGCTGGGGTTGGTGGTGCTGTTGAAGGCCGTTCTGTGGGTTTCGGCACTGAAATTGGCCAGGTTCAGTGATCCCGTCGTGGTGAGGGTGCCAAAAGGTCTGTACACATACAGTTCGTCCGGTGGGCCGTCGGCATTGCCGTTTCCGCAATCGGTTTTTACCCTCCAGACCAGCATTCCACTGCCCGGCAGGCTGGATTCAAAGGTGCCGGTTTTGCGCCGGTATTCCACCAACAGATATTCATTTTCCGCGAGGGGAGAATTGATCCGGAAGACGTTGTTGGTAGAGGATGTAAGGGGGTTGAGGGTATAGGTCTGGTTGGGAGTGAGGGTGGGGATGTCAGAAATCCAGCCGGTGTATTTCCACTTGATGAAGGCGCTGGTGTGCTGGGGCGGGGAGGTATTGCCGGCCATGATGTCCCAGACCCCAACCGGTGAAAAGGTGCTGGATTCCGAATAGTGATAGAGGTCCGGCGCGCCCAGGGTGTGAGTGAATTCATGGCAGGCTGTGGATAGGCCGGACATAAACTCCAGACCCAGATTGTATTCACCCACCACCTTGGCTCCCAGGTTCAAGCCCAGGCTGGCTATCGACGATTTGTGAGGCCAGAGGAAGTTTCCCCAGCCATCGTGTGAACCGCGGAACAGAAAGATCACGTTGTCTATATAGCCATCGCCATCGGCATCAAAGTTGATGCCTGGAGGCAGCATCGGGTTCACATAGGCGATGATGGAACTGAACAGCTCGTATCTCCTCTGAGCATAGTTGTCATCGGTAAGGCCGTCAGGGTTGCTCACCTCGTTGTAGGTGGCAAAGTAGTTGCGGGGCTGATAGTGCTGGTAGGAAATGATCGTATCCCCACTCTGGGGGGGCAGCATGTGAGTGACCACGCTCAGGCTCTGGTAGGATTCCTCGTAAAAGTAGTTTCTCATGCTCGCCACGCCGGGAGCGCTGCTGTTATACATGTCATTCTGGGCGGAAGTGCTGAAGGTATATTCATCCTGATCGCTGAAGCGCACATAGATGATCAGATTGTTCAGGGTACCGGTGGTGGGAGTATCCCGGTCCTGGTCCCGGCTTTGCCACAGATCGCGCTTTGCCTCATATTCGGCTCTGGAAATATTGAGCCGGGGCACAAGCCCATGCGCGGTAGGATCATCCCTGCCCGGAACGGCAGTCCCGGCTACCAGTCCACCGCCTGATTTTTGGGCATAGACATAGTATCCAGTTTGGGGATGGAGGATGATCGTATAGCCGTCTTTATCGTGCAGCCAGTTGTGAAATTCGTCTCCGCTGGCAAAGCAATTCAGGATCGATCCGTCTGCCTGGCTTAGTGTGGTGGGGACGTCTGTGAACCAGGCAGCCCATAAGCCCACACATGTCGTCCATATGATCAAAGTCAAGGCTGAAAGCCGTTTCATCGCTCTCATAAAATCTCCTTCGGGCAGGGAAATGTAACAGGTTTTCACTCTGAGGTCTTTGGGAAACTTGTCAAGACTTTTTGCCTTGTTAGTTACCCACTCGATTTGAAAGAGAGTATGCGTTCTCACTAATTTTTTCAAATCGTATCACCATTTTTTCAAATCGGCAGTTTTATGGGTTCTCGATATCACGATTTCTTCAAACGAGTATCACGATTTTTGCAAATCATCTTATCACTTCTTAAGCAGAAGGTAAAATCCATTTTATCTAACTCGCAACCAGATATTTGCAAAAAAACCATTAGCAGCCTGTCAGTAGGCTTGTACAGCTGTTTTCCTCATCCTCGGTTTCGGTTTTATGCCAGATTCCTTACGCATTTTTCCCAGTATGCCGGGTTGAATGAATGTGCCCAGCTTCAGGATCCCCTCTTTTGATAAGACTTTGTACCCGCTGCAGTCGATGCCCACCATATCGATAGATGCCAGTGCTTCCAGATAGACAAAGACCAGTTGCCTGCTCTTGCCATAGTCTGAGGCAATCTCTCGGATGGAGCGATACTGCCTGAAGTCCAGTATGTTGAGGATTTCTTCTGCTACCTGAGTGTTGTAGTTCCACTTGCCTTTTTGATTGAAACCTACATGAGACTGATAGCGGTTACTGCATACGTATAGCTTGTCCTTAGTTGAGATGCATTTGATTTCCTGGTTGGTAAGGAGCGTTCTGATGGACTGTCTGACTGTCTTGGTCTCGAATCCGGTAAGCTCTGCTATGGTTTCTATGTTGAACGGCTTTCGGTACTGATTAACGAAGTTTCGGATTATGTTTTTATTAGTCATAGTTCCACCTCCACCAACACTTTATCCAGCGTGAAATGTGGGTTTTGTCTGAACCTGCTTTCCATGATATACATCAGTTTCATAGCTTTCCTGAGGTTGCCGTTGCAGTTGAAATGGATGCTTTCAATGATCTGGGCTGTCACCTCCACTTCCATCATCTCTTTGGCAAGCAGTTCAATATCCTTTCTGCTTGCAGGCTTGAACTCACAGAAGTAGTTGCATCTATCAAAGTAGTGCGGATTGATCTGTGCCAGACGGTCTTTAGCAGTTTGCATCCCCACCAGGACAACAATGCACAAGGTCTCATCCACGATGTCACGGATCGCTCCCAGTAGTGATTCATGTTTGAAGGCATAGTCGATCTCATCGATTACGACTACAGTATCAGCATGGTCTTCCAAAATACTCAGACAGCGTTTGAACAGGTTATTGGCAGTTCCATACGGTAAATGCTGCCCCAGGTTGAAGCGTTTGTATAATGCGAGCAGTAACTGCTGGGAAAATGATTTGGGTGTGGTGGTAGCCTCCAGCCTCAGATATAAATATCCTTCCCTGAAAGCCATGCGCTGGGCAAAAGTCGTCTTGCCAGATCCGGGACGACCATACAGCAAGCCCAAGCCTACCATTTCCAGCTTAGGTCTGCTCTTCAGAAAGGAGATACAGGCATCTGCCTCCACTACGTTGCGGGTCTTGACCAGTTTGGATTGTTTCATCTTGTGTCTCCTATCTGATTCCTGCAAGCCTGAGCATTTCGGCAAAGCTCTTTATACCGTCGCACTGCTCTGATTCATCAATAACTGCTTGGGGTGCTGTAAGCATCGGTGTCTGGATGAAGGTAGGATTGGCAGCTTGAGTGATTGTTTTGATATGGGGACTGAGCAGCTTATCCACCGCCTCCTGAGTGTTCTTTACCAATGCTCTGGTTCTCTGTTCTGTTTGTCTTTGCAGCTTCTTTATCTGTTGATATTCTTTGTCCAGTTCCTTCCTGGCAATGGGCTGATCGGCTGCCAGCTTGATAAAGGGATGTTGTGCCCGGCGCAGTTCCGCCTGGCAGATGAACTTGTCCTTGGTATCATAGACCAGTATCCATCTGATGTCTGCCGGATCATAACGAAAGATGATGGGCTTACCGATATGATAAATCAGGTCAGGATGCCAGTAATGCAGCTTGCCCCAGACGATGCCTTCATTGCGAACTGCCTTTCTCTCTGCCGAGAGCATCAGGAAGTTCAGTTCAGAGGGATCAATGATCCGTTCGCCAGCGATCTCAGCAGTCCTGCATACATCCCAGGGTGTCTTGCCAGCCAAAGCCCAATGCGGCGTCTCACCATAAATGTGTCTAATGTAGAAACCGATCATACTCATGGCTTCTTCTATCGTAGGTGGCTCGGCTTTGTAGAGTTTCTTTGCCCATTTCTCGTTACGCATCAGAGTGGCAGGTTTATCCTCCACTGCTGCACCCCGGAAAGATGAGACGAAGCGTTCAAATTGCTCCTGGAAGGTCTTGAAGAACCGCTCGATCACCTTTGCTTTGGCATTGTAGCTTTCGGCAAAAACGGCTTCGATATTCAGCTTGGGGAAGATACCGCCCAATTCCTTTGCCAGATCATGGTTTTCCCATTTGTCATGAAAAAGCTTACTCTTGAAGGCTCTGCCATTATCCAGATAGACATATCGGGGTAAGAAGGCTAAGGGATTATTGTTTCCTCCACTGATATTGGTAATACAATCTCTGTCTTGCCACTGTGACGTATTAAGAAAGCCATTGCGGAAGGCGGCCAGGATATGTTGACTATCCTCTGTAAAGGCAAGTGAAGCTCCCACCGGATAACGGCTTGCCCAGTCCAGTACCAGAATCAGCATCATCCGCTTTGCCTTTCCGG
>Ga0265295_1007143_pt1 | contig 13040 bp, 8 predicted proteins | sample Munlansysbiofilm_FD_192503 | JGI IMG/M metagenome (GOLD analysis project Ga0265295, IMG submission 192503) | Leachate microbial communities from a municipal landfill in Southern Ontario, Canada - Methane capture system biofilm | ecosystem: Engineered > Solid waste > Landfill > Unclassified ... | reverse complement strand
ATCATAAAAAGATTTATCTTAGCTGTTGAAAACTTAACCGCTCGAAGCATATCTTCGCTGGGTGGTTCATTTATGCAATCCGGTGGAGTAAATATGAGTGTTGCAGGCAAAATAGTAGTTTCAGCAGCAATTGGCGGCACAGCCGAAGCCCTTGGGGGTGGGAAGTTTGCCCACCGCAACGATAGCGGAAGAGGGTTCTCAAACGGCGTTGTAAGCGGGGCGACAGTCTTTACACTGCGTGACTCTGTGCAATTATGTATCACGGTGTATCACAGTGTATGACACAACTTGTCCCGCCAAAGCGGGAGAGTTTCTCAGAGTTCTTTTGGTTTAAATTTACTGTGCGAATCTGTGCTTAACACAGTGTAGCTCTGTGCAATTATGTATCACGGTGTATCACAGTAAGATATATGAAAATTTCAAGTCAAATAGGTTGTATTTTTTTTATTTCATTCAAAATCAGGATAAAGCAGATATTTTTTACGAATCTGTTTAAAGTTTTTCAGGGCTGCCTGCCAGCTTTGCCGGATTTCGTCCTCATTTCTACCAGCCACTATTTGCATGCGGAGTTCCGGTGTGCCGGCAAGTTTATCGAAAAAGTTATTGAAAAATGAAGTTTTATCGGGCAGCTCTTTATACATCTCTGTTAACCAATGCAGTTCAAGACTGCCTTTTTTGTAGATGTTTCCTGCTTCTTGTTTCAGGTCCAGGCCATAACAGGTCACGCCTTTATGTGGCGGGTTTTCCGCTACGCCTTTAATTTGCTGAGGAACAAATGAAAAGGCATGGTCAGGATAGTCGGGATGCCCAATAATAGAAAAAGGGGAGGGGGTGCCCCTGCCAACACTCACCACGGTTCCTTCAAACAGACACAGGGATGGATAAAGATAAATCGCCGCCATATCAGGCAGATTGGGCGATGGAGGTATGGGCAGGATATAGCGGTCAGTATGGGCATAGCCAATCATTGGGATATTGGTCAGCTTGCATTGCAGTCCATCGGGCAGCCAGCCTTCACCATTTACCATGAGGGCATATTCAGCCATGGTCATACCATGAACTATGGGTATGGGGTGCAATCCTACAAAAGAGGTGTATTCTTTCTTCAGAACCGGTCCGTCCACATAATATCCGCTCGGATTTGGTCGGTCCAATACCATAACTTCAACATCATAACGGGCGCAGGCTTCCATTACATAACTCAGCGTAGAAATGTAGGTATAAAACCGGGCGCCCACATCCTGAATATCAAAGATAACCACGTCCACATCGGCCAAATCCTCACGGGTGGGTATTTTATGTTGTCCGTATAGCGAAACTACCGGTAGTCCGGTCAGAATATCCTTGCCACTTTTGATGCTTGCTCCGGCTTCAGCTTCTCCCCGGAAACCATGTTCAGGCGCAAATATCTTTACCAGCTTAACCCCGGCAGCCAGCAGTGAGTCAGCCAGATGACGGTTGCCCACCACGGAGGTTTGGTTTGCCACCAGCGCCACCCGTTTATTTTTTATCAACGGCAGAAATTTCGAAAATTGATCAGCCCCGGTATAGAGTGGCGTACCGATTGGATTGGTCTGGTTCAGATTGCTTAAAGGGGGCTGTGCAGGCAATCTTTCTGCCTGAAAAACCAATAAAAAGCTAATAAAAAGGAGGAGCCTGGTTTTCATAATACGTATTCTTAACGCAAATTTAAGCTAATCTGCTAACTTTGCTGAAAATATCTCGCGTGAATTTCGAGTTTTTCATCAGCAGCAGAATAAGATCAAAGAAAGACGCCTCATTTTCCCGTCCCATTATCCTCATCTCCATTGCGGGTATCTCATTGGGTATAATGGTCATGTTGATATCGGTTGCCGTTCTTAAAGGTTTCCAGTTTCAAATACGGGATAAGGTGGCAGGTTTTGGCGGCCATATCCAGGTTTCGGGGTTCAGTTCAAACCTCTCCCTGGAGCCGGAACCGGTCAGCCTAAGTGACATTCGCATGGCAGAAATCAGCCGGCTTAACAATGTGAGTGCGGTTCAGGCTTTCGGTTTAAAAGCAGGCATCCTCAAAACTACCGATCAGATTCATGGGGTAGTATTAAAAGGGGTGGACAGCAGTTATCGATGGGACTTTTTCAAAGGAAAACTAATTTCAGGTCAATTGCCAGATATAAAAGGGGGAAATCCTTCGGATGAAATACTGATTTCAAAAAAGATTGCTCAACTTCTTCATCTTAAGGTGGGAGATGATTTGCGTATGTATTTTATTGCGGAGAACCTTACCCGTGGACGTAAATTCGTTATTTCAGGCATATACAGCACCGGGCTGGCCGAATTTGATGAAATGTACGTGCTGGGCGACATCCGCCACATCCGGAAATTGAACGGGTGGAACTCTGATCAGGCTTCCGGAGTGGAAATCCTGATTTCGGATTTTTCCAAACTGGATGAAACCACCAATGAGGTTTACGAACTCACCGGTTATGAACTGAATGCACAAACCATCAAACAGCTTTACCCCCAGATATTCGACTGGGTAGAAATTCAGGATGTAAACGTGGTTATTATCCTCCTGCTTATGGTGCTTGTTTCGGCCATAACCATAATTTCCACCTTGCTGATACTCATTCTGGAACATACCCGCAACATTGGTCTGCTTAAGGCACTGGGTGCTACCAACATAAGTATCCGCCGTATTTTTATTTTGGCTTCCCTGCATATTGCATTTTATGGATTACTCTGGGGAAATTTGCTGGGACTGGGGTTAATATGGTTTCAATCTAAAACGGGCTTTCTACCACTGCCCGAAGAATCTTATTTTATGTCATCGGTTCCCGTTTCTATCGGATGGGTTGAGATTCTTACCATCAATGCCGGAGTAATGATTATCAGCATTTTACTGATGCTGATTCCATCCATGATCGTGCGCTTCATCTCTCCGGTGAGGGCATTACGTTTTGAGTAGTGAAAGTCAGGTTCAATCCTTCTTGTGCAAGCCGCACTCCCGCGTATCTGGATTTTCCCACCACCAGCGTCCGGCCCTGATATCTTCTCCGGGTAAAATGGCCCGTGTACAGGGCAAGCAGCCAATACTGGCAAAACCTTCATCGTGAAGTTTATTGTAAGGCACATTGTTTTCTTTTATAAACGCCCAAACCTGTGCTTCCGTCCAGTCTATCAGCGGATTGATTTTAATCAGACCATTGGTGGCGTCCCACTCAACAAGCTGATCATCCTGCCGGGTAACCGATTGCTCCCTGCGTAATCCGCAAATCCATGCATCCAGCCCTTTAAATGCCCGTTGTAAGGGTTCTACTTTTCGAACATGGCAACACCTGCGCCTGTTTTCAATACTTTCGTAGAACAGGTTTATTCCTTTCTCATTCACCATTTGCTCCACCGCATCTTTATCAGGAAACATGACCTTAATATTAATTCCATATCTCGCGTTCGTTTGCTGCATCAGGTCGTAGGTTTCCTGAAACAACCTGCCGGTATCGAGTGTAAAAAACGAAGCCGATGGATCGATGCCGGCAATAATATGGGTAATTGCCTGATCTTCTGCGCCCAGACTGGTGGAAAAAGAAACTTCCCCCTCAAAATCCCTTAAAAAATATTTCAGGACTTCTTCGGCAGTCTTTCCTGCTAATTTTTGATTTAATGCTTCTGCACGTTGAATATTTTCTGTATCTGACATGGTTTAAGTGCTATTTTGTTAAAAAATCCGCTAACGTTCCAATCTGATCAGCCACTATGCCTTTCTCCGATCTGCGCAGGGTACATGCCTCATTATAAAAGTCATGCTGAAAAACTAGAATATAGTTGTTTTCACAGGCTTCTTCGAGGAAGACTTCTCTTTCATGAATACTTAGTAGCGGCTCAATGTCAACCGCCGGAACATAATGTGGCGGCAAATTGGCCAGGGCAGGAATGAAATCGGCAAGAAAAACAATCGTTTTTGCCCCGACAGTGATAAAAGGAACAAGCTGCCCCCGCGTATGGCCATTAAAGATGCGGAACTTTATGTTTTCATCCCAGTGGCATTCTTTTTCAATCAAAATACATCTGCCCGAGTTTTGTAAAGGTAAAATATTGTCCTGAAAAAATGCAGCAGATTCACGTGGATTGGAATCAAATGCCCATTTAAACTGCCGGGTGGAACACCAGTAGCGGGCATTGGGGAACAACTCTTTCGGCTGTTGCTTCTTACTATAATAAACAGCTCCCCCCACATGATCGTCATGTAAATGCGTAAAAATCACATCCGTAATTCCGGCAGGGGAGAGGCCTTCCGCTTTCAGGCCTGCTGAAATTCCGCAGATGTCAAAACGAAATTTGTATTTATAATATTTGTCGTCCCGTTTTTCCCCCATGCCGGTATCAAACAACACCTTTCGGTTTCTGTAGCAAAGCAGCAAACACCGGGTTGTAATTTTCACCAGGTTGTCTTCATCTTCAGGATATACCTTTTGCCAGATGGTTTTCGGCACGACCCCAAAGGCGACACCTCCATCCATCTTCCAGTGATCAGCATGTATTGTTGTAATCTTCATCGTTGCAAATTTATGATTTTAAACGTAAACTTTTCGATTTAGGCCTAATCGAAACAGTATTGGCTGATAATTTTGGTATTTTTGCTGCTTAATTCAGTTGCATGAAATTACACTTTATTGCCATTGGTGGCAGTGCAATGCACAACCTGGCCATTGCCCTTCATTTAAAAGGTTACGAGGTAACCGGTTCTGACGACGAAATTTTTGAGCCCGCCCGTTCCCGGCTTGAAAAATATGGATTGTTGCCGGCAAGTGAAGGTTGGGACATTCAAAAAATTCATCCGGGACTGGACGCCATTATTCTTGGTATGCATGCCAAATCCGACAATCCTGAACTGACAGCGGCCCGAAAACTTAAGATACCTGTATATTCATATCCCGAATTTCTTTATGAGCAGTCGCGCCACAAAAAAAGAGTAGTTATTGGCGGCAGCCATGGCAAAACAACCATTACTGCCATGATTTTGCATGTGCTCAAATACCACAAAATTAATGCTGATTATATGGTTGGCGCCCAGCTTGAAGGCTTTGAAGTTATGGTAAAAATAACTGAAAATGCATCGGTTATGATTATAGAAGGGGATGAATACCTGACTTCAGCCCTGGACCGCAGGCCGAAATTCCATGTTTATCAGCCCGATATTGGCCTTATTAGTGGTATAGCCTGGGATCATATGAATGTATTTCCCACTTTCGAAAATTATCTGGAACAATTCAGTCAGTTTGCTCAATTATTGCCCAAAGGGGGAAGCCTGATTTACTGCGCTGAGGATGAGCATGTGGTAAATATTGCAGCCAATTTACCTGAGGACATTCATAAGCTTCCTTATACACTGCCAGCTTATCATGTAAAAGAGGGCATAACTATCCTTCACACCCCGGGAAGTGAAGTTCCGCTGAAAGTTTTTGGTCAGCACAACCTGCTTAACCTCGAAGGTGCTAGATTAATCTGCCAGGAACTGGACATAGATGACGAGGCATTTTATGATGCCATTCAATCTTTTGCAGGTGCTTCAAAACGCCTTGAACTGCTTGCATCTGGTGCAAACACACTCATTTATAAAGACTTCGCCCACAGTCCTTCCAAACTAAAGGCTACCATACAGGCCGTTAAAGAACAATTCCCGGAGCGCAAACTCACCGCCTGCTTTGAATTACACACTTACAGCAGCCTGAATAAGGATTTCTTATCCCAGTATGCACATGCTATGGATGATGCCGACGTGGGCATTGTATTTTACAGCAGGCATGCACTGGAATTGAAACGTCTGGAATATTTCGATAGTAATGATGTAGTTAATGCCTTTGAACGTAATGATATTCAGGTTTATAACGAAACCAATGAACTTCAGGAATTTCTATTGAATACCGACTGGCATAATCATAACCTGCTATTGATGAGTTCCGGAAATTTCTTTGGGTTGGATTTAAATACATTGTCAGCTCAGATTATTTAACAACCCGGTAATAATCATTGCCGGTTTTAGGTGATTAAATTATTACATTACACGCTACTAACAAACAAGGAACCTTTTTAGGGGTTCCCTGTTTGAGTTTCAAGCCATTTGAAACATTAATTTGCTGCTTCCTTAGGAACCACTGGTTTTATAATTTGAATATCCAGTTCTTCAGCTTTTTCTTTGTGGGAGATTACCACTTTATCGCCTTCAATGAGGTTGGATTTGATGATTTCCTCCGCCAGGGCATCCTCAATGTATTTTTGTATGGCCCTTTTCAGGGGACGGGCGCCAAACTGGGCATCCCAGCCTTTTTCTACAATAAAGTCCTTGGCTTCAACGGTAACCTCCATTTCATATCCCATTTCAGCAACCCTCTTGAAAAGGTGTTTCAGCTCAATATCGATAATTTTGTGAATATCTTCACGTTCGAGCGATTCGAAAATAATCACATCGTCAATACGGTTCAGAAACTCAGGAGCAAAAGAGCGCTTGAGTGCATTTTCAATAACCCCTGTGGCAAAGGATGAACTTCCTGAAACTTTGGCACTGGTCGCAAAACCGACGCCTTGTCCAAAATCCTTCAACTGACGTGATCCGATGTTGGAGGTCATGATAACAATGGTATTTTTAAAGTCCACCTTGCGGCCAAGGCTATCGGTAAGCACCCCATCATCCAGCACCTGCAAAAGAATGTGGAAGATATCGGGATGTGCTTTTTCAATTTCATCGAGAAGAACGATGGAATAAGGTTTGCGACGCACTTTTTCGGTAAGCTGTCCGCCTTCTTCGTAGCCAACATAGCCCGGAGGCGCTCCAACCAGTCGCGATACCGCAAATTTCTCCATGTATTCACTCATGTCAATCCTGATCAACGTATCCTCGCTATCGAACAGATATTTGGCGAGAATTTTTGCCAGGTGGGTTTTCCCAACACCGGTGGGGCCCAAAAAGATGAATGTTCCAATGGGTTTATTGGGGTCTTTCAATCCGGCACGGTTGCGTCGGATAGCTTTTACCACTTTCTTAATAGCATCTGGCTGACCTATTATACTATCACTCAGATCATCTTCCATATGCAACAGCCGGTCACTTTCATTTTGGGCAATACGCTGAACGGGAACCCCGGTCATCATAGCAACCACCTCGGCTACATTGTCCTCACTTACGGTAATCCGGTGCATCTTGGAATCGTCTTCCCATCTCTTTTTGGCGGCTTCAAGCTCTATCATCAGTTTACGCTCGGTGTCGCGGAACTTGGCAGCTTCCTCAAATTTCTGACTGTGAATGGCGTTGTTCTTCAGCTCTTTGATTTCTTCTATACGCTGTTCCAGTTGAATAATCTCATTGGGAACCTGCATATTGGTTATGTGAACGCGGGCACCGGCTTCATCAAGGGCATCAATAGCCTTATCCGGCAAATAGCGATCGGTCAGATAACGGTTGGTAAGCGAAACACAAGCCTTAATGGCATCTGCCTCATACTCTACCAGATGGTGATCTTCATATTTTTCTTTGATGTTATTCAAAATGGTCACCGTTTCCTCAATGGTAGTAGGGTCCACCAGAATTTTCTGAAACCTGCGTTCCAGTGCCCCATCCTTTTCAATATATTGTCGATATTCATCAAGGGTGGTTGCTCCAATACATTGTATTTCGCCTCTGGCAAGAGCAGGTTTAAACATGTTAGATGCATCCAGCGATCCGGAAGCATTTCCGGCGCCAACTATCGTATGAATTTCATCAATAAACAGAATGATATCCCGGTTTTTCTCCAGTTCATTCAACACTGCTTTCATGCGCTCTTCAAACTGACCGCGATACTTAGTACCAGCCACAAGAGAAGCCAGATCGAGGGTGAAAATACGTTTGTTAAAAAGAATACGTGATACTTTGCGGGATATGATCCTCAGTGCCAAGCCTTCGGCAATGGCTGATTTACCCACACCGGGCTCCCCGATGAGGATAGGATTGTTCTTTTTACGCCGGCTTAGTATCTGGGCAATGCGCTCCAGTTCTCTTTCACGGCCTACGATGGGATCAAGGCGTCCCTCCTCAGCGGCTTTGGTCAGATCACGGCCAAAATTATCAAGTACAGGGGTTTTGGATTTGGAATCTGCCACTTTACGTGCCCCGCCGCCGTAACCCCGGCCTTCATCATTGTCGTCATCAGGTGTACTGCCCGGCAACTCACTGCGTGGACCTTCCTGTTTGTGGCTTTCATCGTGACTTATGATTGACTTTAGCTCTTCTCTTACGGAGTCATAGTCAATACCATACTTACTCAAAGTGCTGGTAACAAGATTGTCTTCGTCTTTTAAAATGGCCAGTAACAGATGTTCAGTTCCTATCAATTCGCTGTTGAACATTTTGGCTTCCAGGTAAGTAAGTTTCAGGGCACGTTCAGCCTGCTTTACCAATGGCAGGTTTTCTGCCTTTTTGTCACGCTTGGCGCCTGAACTGATGGTTTTTTCAATGGTTTTTCTGATTTCATTGGTATCAATACCCAGCATATTCAAAATTTGAATGGCCATGCCTTCGCCTTCGCGTATAATACCAAGAAATAAATGCTCCACACCAATCTTTTCATTTCCCAACCGCAATGATTCCTCCCGACTGTAGGTAAGTACGTCTTTTACCCGTTGTGAAAATTTAGCTTCCATATTATGATTTCTCTCTTTCTTCTGTGATGTAAACACTTTCTTTATCAAGTTTTGTCCTCTCAATCACTATTAAACACCAAGCATTGAGAAGGGTTTGGCTTTGAGGTCAAAAATACGAATAATTTGAACACGCTGAATTGGTTTAGCAAGTCAAATACAACAATATTTTGTCCATTTGCCCTGTCTATAATCAAATACAATGCCGTTTAAAGAGAGGGATGGGAGAACGACGATAAAAATATAACCTAAACTCTGAATATTCTTGATATTTTCTGGTGAATTACCCATCGCACCAAACAAAAAAGTTGTACCTTCGTACCCCTCAAAAGAGGTACTAAAATTGCTAATTTGAATACGCTAAAGAATGGAAAATCAAGAAGGTGAAGAAAGAATAGTTAAAGTTAATATTGAAACTCAGATGAAGTCGGCTTACATTGACTATTCCATGTCAGTGATAGTAGGAAGGGCTTTGCCTGACGTTCGCGATGGTTTGAAACCGGTTCACCGCCGTGTACTTTATGGAATGTTGGACCTTGGGGTACTTTCAAACCGTTCCTATAAAAAAAGTGCCAGAATAGTAGGAGAGGTGCTGGGTAAATATCACCCACACGGCGACACCTCCGTATATGATGCTATGGTGCGAATGGCTCAGGACTGGTCATTGCGCTATCCACTGGTGGATGGACAGGGAAACTTTGGCTCCATTGACGGCGACAGCCCGGCAGCCATGCGTTATACCGAGGCGAGATTGCGTAAAATTGCTGAAGAAATGTTGTCCGATATCAATAAGGATACCGTTGATTTTCAGAATAATTTTGACGATAGTCTGCAGGAGCCGGTGGTATTGCCTGCCCGCATTCCCAATTTGCTGATCAACGGAGCTTCTGGTATTGCTGTTGGTATGGCTACCAATATGCCACCACACAATTTATCTGATGTGGTAGATGGTACCATTGCTTACATTGATAATAATGACATTACCATTCCCGAGCTTATGAAGTTTATTAAGGCCCCTGATTTTCCTACCGGTGGCTTTATATATGGATATGAAGGCGTAAAAGAAGCCTTCGAAACCGGCCGCGGCAGGATTGTAATGCGGGGAGAAAGCAAAATTGAAATCAATCATTCCCACGAGACCATTATATTCAACTCCATCCCTTATCAGGTAAATAAAGCTGATCTTATCAAAAAAGCAGCCGACCTGGTAAATGATAAAAAAATTGAAGGCATTTCTGATATCCGTGATGAATCAGACCGCAATGGGATGCGCATTGTTTTTGATCTCAAGCGTGACGCCATCACCAATGTGGTGTTGAATAAATTGTATCAGTTAACGCCTTTGCAGTCATCATTTAGCGTCAATAACATCTGTTTGGTGAATGGCCGCCCTCTGCTGCTCAACCTCAAGCAATTGATTCATTACTTTGTGGTGCACCGTCATGATGTTGTTCTGCGACGCACAAAATATGAGTTGAGGGAAGCTGAAAAACGGGCCCATATTCTCGCCGGTTTACTCATTGCCCTTGACCATCTGGATGAAGTCATTGCATTAATCAGGGCAACCAAAACTCCTGAAGAAGCCCGGATGAAACTGATCGAACGTTTCGAACTCTCTGAAATACAGGCCAGGGCAATTCTCGATATGAGGTTGCAACGTTTAACCGGACTGGAAAGAGATAAAATAAGGAATGAATATGAGGAATTGCTCAAAATGATTGAGTATTTTAACCTTGTAATCAACAACGAAGACATGCGGATGGAAATTATCAAGAAGGAATTGCTTGATATAAAGGAAAGCTATGGCGATGAACGAAAAACACAAATCGTATATTCAGCCAGTGACTTCCGCATCGAAGATACCATTGCCGATGAAAATGTGGTGATCACTATTTCGCATATGGGCTACATCAAACGCACCGTGCTTACGGAATATCGCCGTCAGAACAGGGGAGGCCGTGGAGCTAAGGGATCTGATATCCGGGATGAAGACTTCCTGGAGTATCTATATGTGGCAACCATGCACAATTATATGCTTTTCTTTACTGAAAAAGGGAAAGTATTCTGGATGAGGGTATATGAAATTCCGGAAGGAAGTAAAAACAGCAAAGGAAGAGCCATTCAGAATCTGATCAATATTGAGCCGGACGACAAAATACGCGCCTTCATCAATCTTAAGAACCTGAAAGATGAAGACTACATCAACAATAACTTTATCATCTTATGTACCCGTAAAGGGATCATTAAGAAAACCTCGCTGGAAGCCTATTCCCGACCACGGCAGAATGGAATAAATGCCATTACCATCCGTGAAGGGGATCAATTGCTTGAAGCCAGGCTTACCAATGGCAAAAGCGAAGTTTTGCTGGCGCTTAGATCCGGCAGGGCCATCCGCTTTAATGAAAGTACTGTGCGACCTATGGGCCGTATGGCTTCGGGAGTAAAGGGCATTACCCTTGCCAATAAAAAAGATGAAGTTATTGGTATGATCTGCCCTCCGGATGACGAAGCAAATATACTGGTAGTTTCTGAAAATGGTTACGGAAAACGTTCAAAATTAGAAGATTACAGAATTACCAATAGGGGAGGGAAGGGTGTAAAAACCCTGAATATAACCGAAAAAACGGGTGACCTTATTTCCATTGAAGCCGTTACCGATAACGACGACCTGATGATTATCAATCGATCTGGTCTGATTATCCGTCTGGGTATCGTCAACCTTAGGGTTATGGGCCGTGCCACGCAGGGTGTACGTTTAATCACCCTTAGGGGCGACGATTCTATTGCTGCGGTAACTAAAGTGGAAGTTGAAGCTGAAGAAGAACTGGATCTGGATGAGGAGAATGGAGAAGAAAATGAAATGATCAACAGCGAAAATCAGGAGACAGATGGCGGAGTTATATCGGCGGAGGGTTCAGTAGATAATCCACCCACAGCATCAGAAGAAGGTGATAAGGATGATGATTCGGCAACAGAAGAAACCGACAATGACGAAATTGGCCCGGAAGTTGTATAATTGAAAACCAACCAATACATTTGCACTTTATTAAAAGGTAAATCCAACAAAAAAAGCAAAAAAATGAAAAGAATCTCTTTGCTGATTACAATTATGCTGGCAGTAAATATCCTATTTGCACAAAAGCCAGCGCGTACAGACGCCTTCAACAATCTTCGAAAAGGAAAGCTGGATAAGGCATTAGAGTACATTGAACCTACCATTAAGGATCCATCTACGATGGAAGATCCCAAAACCTGGCTGTACCGGGGTAACATCTATCTACAAATCCATCGTAGCGATAATCCCGATTATAAGAATCTGGACCCTGATGCTTTAAATAAAGCTTATACCTCATACCAGAAACTACTTGAACTCGATACCCGCAAAGAATATTATACCGAAGCCATACAAAACTTGCTGGTAATAAGCGAAGAGTTGTATAATCAGGGGGTAAATCAGTTTACGTCCAAGGAATTCGACCTGGCTACTCAAAGTTTTGAAAAGGCCGTTGAGTTGAATAAATCATTCGGAGCTATTGATACGCTGGCTTATTTCAATGCAGCACTTTCTGCTGAAAATGCCGGAAACCTGCCCAAAGCCATAGAGTATTATACTGTGGTTAAGGATTTGAATTATCCTCAACCTTTGTTGTATAATTCATTATCATCACTATATATGCAAACCGGCGATACCACCGGAGCACTGAATGTTATTCTGGAAGGTAAATCAAAATATCCCGATGATTTTAACATCCTTATCGCTGAAACCAACATCTATCTGGCTTCGGGTCAGAATGAGAAGGCTATGACCAATCTGCAGGAAGCCATTGAGAAAGATCCAACCAATCCAACCATTTACTACGCCATTGGAGTAAATTATGCTCAAATAAATGACAATGAAAATGCTGAAAAATCATATAAAAAGGCTGTAGAACTTAAACCTGATTATTTTGAAGCCAATTATAACCTTGGGGCTTTGTATGTAAACCAGGCTGCCATGTTGCTCGAACAAGCCAATGCTTTGCCTTTTTCAGCTCAGGATGAATATAATGCATTAAAAAAGAAAGCTGACGCTAGTCTTACGCTTTCACTGCCTTATCTTGAAAAGGCCATTGAGTTGGATCCTTCAGATCGAAATACATTGTTGTCGCTTAAAGAAATTTATACGCGCCTTGAAATGTATGATAAAATGAAAGAGGTAGATGCCTTGCTGAACGAATAACAGTATTGAATAAAAAAAACCGGCAATGAATAAGTTGCCGGTTTTTTTTGTGTGTCAGGCATGTATATCAGCTATAGGGTGAAAGTCCCGAACACGCTTCACAGTAGGGAGTGTTAGCCAAAGGCAAGGGTGTCCATCGTGAGGTGGAATCTGAAGGAAGCTGGCGGCA
>Ga0265295_1007142_pt1 | contig 13041 bp, 10 predicted proteins | sample Munlansysbiofilm_FD_192503 | JGI IMG/M metagenome (GOLD analysis project Ga0265295, IMG submission 192503) | Leachate microbial communities from a municipal landfill in Southern Ontario, Canada - Methane capture system biofilm | ecosystem: Engineered > Solid waste > Landfill > Unclassified ... | reverse complement strand
GGCCTTCATCATCGCCAAGACAGAAGCGTTGCAGCTTCGCAACGAGGTGGAGCTGGACCTGACGCTGGCACGCGGACTTAACTACTACACCGGCGCGATCATCGAGGTGAAGGCGCTCGACGCGCAGATCGGCAGCATCACCGGCGGCGGCCGCTACGACAACCTGACCGGCATCTTCGGACTGCCGGGTGTCTCGGGGGTGGGCATCTCCTTCGGTGCGGACCGCATCTACGATGTGCTGACACAGCTGGAGCTCTTCCCGGAGAGCTTCTCCCACACCACCGAGCTGCTCTTCGTCAACTTTGGCGAACGGGAGGCGGACTGGCTGCTGCCCCTGGTGGCGCAACTCCGCCGCGACGGCATCTGCTGCGAGCTCTATCCTGAATCGGCCAAGATGAAGAAGCAGCTCTCCTACGCCGACAGCAACCGGATCCCCTTCGTGGCGATGGTGGGCGAGAACGAGATGATGGAGGGCAGGATCACGCTCAAGAACATGCAGTCGGGCGATCAGACAAGCGTTGCCCCGGATGCGCTGGTCAAGGCGGTTAGAGGCATTTAATTGACACATTAGGAATCAACATACTTTTCCACTCATAGCTTACTTTCGGGTAAAGATCATTACTTATTCATAATGATCTTTACCCATTTTTTGTATGGTTTATTAGTCAACTTTGTACGATTTGTTAGTCATATATGTTATCTATTTGTATAATTTTGGCAAATGAGTATTGAGAGATATACTATTATCATTCAATGAATAAAATCAATATCACTTAAAACACTCACATTCCTAGTTCATTTAAGCTTCAAATCAAGTCCATATTTAATTCATAAACCATGGCAATAATTGATTTAGTTCGATGGTCTCCTCAAGGGAATAATACCATTTTTGCTCATAAGTATAACGAAAGTAACCTGAGCACTTATACACAACTAGTTGTACAAGAATCACAGGAAGCCGTGCTCTTTTCTAAAGGCCAAATTATAGGGAAGTTTGGTCCGGGAAAACACACATTAAATACTGAAAATTTGCCGCTTCTCAGACATTTATACGGCATCCCCTTCGGCGGTAAAAATCCGTTCACGGCTGAAATATGGTATGTAAATAAAATTCAACCATACAACATTGACTGGGTTATTGACAGGATGGCAATACATGATGCTGACTACAATACACAATTGCCATTAACAGCTAAAGGGAGATACGGTTTAAGAATCATTGATCCGGAGAAATTTCTCATAAAAATTGTAGGCACCCGGAATGATTTTACCCAGAATGATTTATCAGACCATTTTTTTGGTGAGTTTTCAACCAAAACAAAATCTACGATTCTGCAATACATGATCAGACAGCGAATCGGATACAAAACAATCTCGGCGGCACTCGATGACATTTCAAACCATTTAAGGATGAGTATGACTCCCTTCTGGGATGACCTTGGTATGGAACTTACAAAATTTTACATTACCAGTATAGATATTGACGAATCTACTCCTGAAGGAAGAAGAGTTCTGGATGCAATCTCACAACAAAGTACAATGTCTATCACAGGACACACGTGGCAACAGGAACAGATGTTTGGTGTTGCAAATAATGCAGTAGATGGCCTTGGTGAGGGCACGGGTGGTTTAATTGGAGGATTACTGGCCATGAACATGATGGGAGGTATGGGTGGTAGTTCAGGCGTTGGAAAAGGAATGATTAATCCTCAATACAACCAACCTGCATTTGGCAATAATCATACTGACATGCAGGGAACGAACAATGATGATCTGTCAGGTCAAAACCAAAACATTCGTAATGTTTATTGCTCAAATTGTGCAAAAAAGTACCCAAGTACCCACCGATTTTGTCCCTTTTGTGGCGACAAGTATAATCCTTGTACGAAATGTGGAACAGATAACGACACCAATGCAAAACGCTGTGTTAGCTGCGGTACAATCTTATCAGGAGAAATGGGCAACTGCCCTCATTGTAATGCGAGCCTGTTGCCCGGAAGCCTCTTCTGTGTGAATTGTGGGAAACAAGTTGTGCAGAGTAATCAATGCAGTCGTTGTGGTGCGACACTTCAAGCAAACGTCAAGTTTTGTCCCAATTGCGGTAATAAAAGATAAAAACAAAAGAAAGTATGAATTCAAAAAGAATGATCTCTTGGATTACACTTCTATTGGGTGAAGCAATCATCATTTCTGCTTTTATTCTGTTCAGGGGTGAAACATCTGACAATATTCTTGTGCAAAACATTGTAGTTACAACCATCATTTATTGTTTATTTTTCATAGATATTCTTATACCATGGATTGACATTCACAGCAAATCTCAGAATAAAACAGGCTCCCTGGGTATCAGATGGTTCTTTACCTGGATGTATTCGGTTTTCGCAATTGCATCAATGGCAATTTCAAACACTATTTATCATCTCAGTTTCGAAACTCAACTGATTATTCATGGTACACTGTTACTTCTCCTGCTTGTTGGTTTCGTCGTAATTTCTCAGACAACAGAAAAGATTAATGACGTATTCAATGAAGAACGCGTCTACCAGATAGGAATAGGTGAGATGAAGATAGCCTTAAACAAACTAAAGGACAGGATGAGCGAAACCTCCGGGTTACCTGAATATTTTGTTAATCAGGTAAATGGTTTTGAGGAGAAAACAAAGTTCCTCTCCCCAAGCAATCATGAAGAAGCATATATCCTTGAACAACAGATCACTGAAATCATCAATACGATTTCGTTTGCAATCAATGATTTTTCATTGAATGAAGAATCAATAGAAAGAAATCTAAAGAAATGTGAGAGTATATACCAAAAAAGAAAACAGATTTATTCCCTCTAAAAAATTATCACTATGAAAGGTAAAATTTTCCCTGAATCAAATAATATCTTTCAGGATCAAGCAAAGATATTGTTCAATTACTATCAGCAATCTGCTGAAAAGATTGTAAGTGAAGAAGAACGATTAGAGAAGGAAATCAAATTATTGGAAGAACAAAAATTAATTAAGGACAAGGAAATGTCGAAGACATTCTATTGGCTGTTCTTGTTTTTCTTACTCGTACCTGTCGTGGTTTATTTTATAAAAAAGAAATCGTTAAAGAAAGAAATTGAGGATCTGGATGTCCGCATGGATGAATTCAGAAAACAACACAACGATATTTTTCGAGACTACAAAATTAGCCGTTTAGGAGTTGCATATATTCCAATCGCGGAGCAAATCAAATATGAAGATAAAAGTTTCATCATTGACTATACCGGAAAGGTGGCTGAGTCGGAAGTCATATTACAACTATCACGTCAGAATGACCTGCTCATTGAAACGATTGATAAGCTGGAAAACCTATCGATTGAGGCGCCCATTGTGGAAACATCATATGAAACAGAAGAGATTGACACCAATAACTATTCCAGGTCCATGCAACAACTAAATCAACACGATTATTTTGGCAAACTGGAAAGAGCACTTCGTACTATCTCATTTTGCATGCGGGATCTTGACATCTCTTCCGTATCGCTACCGTTGGTTGAGGAAAAGAGTGAATTCTTGAATTTCCTTAACGAACATACTGCCAGCGAAGTGCCCGAAGACATCCCCATTATAGATGTATTTGACGATAAGAAATATGATGAGAGCATCTCGAAGTTTCAAGAACTTAACAAGTTAAAAGACTCATTGTCTACCAAAACTGCCCAGTTTGAAGATGTATTGAAAGGCTTGATGGTGACAATGGCCAATTCAGTACAGGCAATCTCTTCACTTAAAATTGCATCGACGGACAAAGTCGTTTTTGAATCGAACAAAATACTTTATCAAATTTTAAAAGCACCTTACAATCACTATTCACCTACACTTGAATTTGCTGAAATTGAAAAAATCAAAAATGAAAAATTCGATTATAGTGATTCAATACAAGGATATGAGCCATTTAAATTAAAACAGAGTTCGAGAGTCAAATACAACATGTTAACAGGAATGTGGACAGCAGAAGATGGTAGTACAACGAATTTCCCTTTTGGTGTACATCAAATCTACGAGGAAATTCTAGCACCTGTTGTCCAGAATCTTTTGCAGGAGAACCGTATCGAACGCATGAAGATTTACAATCACATAAAAGACCAAAAAATTGACTATTTGAACAAATGGCACCAGGATACAGAAAATTTTTATCGGGCCAACCGTGCGGAGAGTGCGGATGTAATCAATCTTATGCAAGAGAGCCTGCGAGAGTATGTTGCATCATATAACACTTTGGTTTCTTTGCAAAAGACCGAAGAGAGTATGGTACAATCTGAAGGTTCTCTCGATTCAACAGTTGTGAAGGTTACAGAAAACAGCGCAAATACGCTACTTGCATTTGAAATGCAATCGAAGGAGTTCCAAAATATTCAATCGAACTTTGAAGAGTACATGGAGCGACTCAAAGATGATATAGATCTGAAAGCAGAGAAGTTTGCACATATTGAATACTATGATGCTAAGTTGAGAGATGGTTACTCAAACGAAATTGCAGTTGCAGCAGGTGAAGTGATGGATCTAGATAAACGCAGAAAGCCATTGGCAACAGTCAATCCCTTGTTTGCAAAGGTATCTGATTTACCCCCTGCTCCAAATATAGAAGAAATTACTTTCGAACACATCTCGCTCAACTTACCCAACATTGCGAAAAATGCATTAGATGAATTGGATGCGATAAAAAGATCTGAAGTAGTAGATGAGAAGTCGGAACAAGATGATTCAACGAGCACCGACACATTTCCAGAAGAGGAAGATGTAAAAGATGGACATGATATTAGCGAAGAGACTGAGGATAAAGAAGATGAGTTTTTAGATGAAGAGCTAGATGAGGAGCTAGATGAGGAGCTAGATGAAGAGCTGGATGAAGAGCTGGATGAAGAGCTGGATGAAGAGCAAGTTCTCAATGCGGAAGCATTCAATGACCTGAGTGAGGAGGAACTAATGGAATTGTGTGACAAAGCTGGAATTGAATATGTTGCAGAGAATTTTGACAGAGGTGCGATCATTTCTGCATTAATTGACTTCCTGAACAACAGTGATAACAATTAAAGGGTTCAACTATGGCAACATTTAATTATATTGTTGATACGCATCCTATGGCCCAGGAGATGGGAAGTGTGTCCAATAATGTGAAAGTAACTACTGGTGCAGTAGTTGCAATGCAAACAGCTGTTGTATTGGCAGAAGCAAAAGCGGCTGACGCTGTTTGTGACAACGTTAATAAGGGATTCTACACTCTTATCCGTTCACAAATTTCACAAAAAATTGCGCGACTGCAGAGTCAGGTTGATTCACATTTAATGCAATTGAATCAACAGAAGAAACAGTTGCTGGCGATTAAAGGAAGGATGGAACGTGATTATAACATGATATCGGGACGTTATCTGAAACTATTCAACAGTCTTAATTCCAATTTAAAACAGAGGGTGTTTGAACTGGAGAAACCAGTCACTGAATTTGCAGTAAGAGATATTGAAAAGGTTTCCAACAGATCGAAACAACTCACTGCAACAATTCCTGTGTCTCAACTGGAGTCACTGACAATAAGCCAAAAGATTCTTGCTTCCAATTTGAAATTTAAAGGGGTGAATGTCATTCATTCCATGACAAAATTCATCAGAGATCTTAATACACAAAAGGAAGTTACAGATCGCATCCTGTTACATGGAAATGAAAAAAATGCAACACTTTATGTGCCAATTGTGATTAGTGAAGCCAACTATGATAAATATAACAATAAAAGCGTTGAAGTGACGCTATGTAAAACTCATTTATCCAATCAATCCCAGATAGCAATAAAAAATAGCGTAATCTCATGCGTGGATGGTTTTGAATGGAAAGAAGTGACTGATAACGAAAAAGAAATTCAGAATGAATTTATGAAAATTTCAACTTCTTATAATGCCTCTCAAAGGGTTAAAGAGATGGCGAACAAACTCTTTTTGGCCAGCAGTTATCAAACCATTTAATTGTAATAACGATGAGTTACAGAAGGTCATACAGAGAAAGGATCGCCGTACGATATTCGGGTTCGGTAAATTACAGTTATCCGGCATCTCAAAATGGCGGATCCGGTTCCGTTCCATATAGTGGAGTAGAATATGAGGATGTAAACGTGTACATTGATGTTGACACTGAACCATTTGACAATAGTATCGAGCATTGCAACAACAATGTGAAGTTACTTACAGGGGCAGTTGTAGCAACTGAAAGCGCACAACTTGTATCAATTGACAGGAACGCAAAGAAAGTGGGTAAAACAATTATCGATGGTTTTTTTAAAACAATTCGCTCTGAGATCAGTCAACAAATTGTAGAACTGTCTCAAAAGATCGATGCACATTTGTTACACCTGCATGAATTGGCAAAGAACTGTGTGTCAAAGAAGAAACAGATGGAAAATGATTACAACCGTCTCACGAGTCGTTATCAGAAGATCTTTGAGGATTTGAACAATGAACTGTCCAATCGTATACATGAATTGGATAGGACTGTATTTACTTTAAAAAAAGACAGTGATGCACATGCCAATCGCACATCAAAAAATGACCTTGTAAGCACGGTTGCAGTGGGCGGTTCTGAAGGAAGTATTTTACAGGCAAAAATTTATGCATCGGTTGCAAAGAAAAGTGCACTGGACACAATCAATCAGTCCAGAGTTTTCTTGTGGAAGCAAAAAAAGACAGAAAATACCATTGCACATTGCATGTTAAACGAGACTTTCTCCTCAAAAAAATACATACCTATTTGCTATCTTGAAACAGTATGCGAGAAAGATCAAATTAACAGGAGTGTCTTCCAACCCGAATATATCACCCCCGACATATCAAAGATAGTGATTGAAAAAATGAGAAATCAAAACAATATCGATCGAGATCACGAAAAAAACGACCAAATACATCGTTATTTCAATTCAGAGGTCAATAAGGCATACGCAACGGACAACCCTCACAACAACCGTGTCAAAGAAAGAATTGTTCAACTTTACATGTGAATTATTTTAAACAACTTAAGAGTATATCAATATGAAAGAATTAAAGGAAATTCGTTTCAACGATAGTAACATCTTACTAAAAGACAATCTGGTGAGGGGTTCAATATTACCAGAGAAAGTAGTGGAGCTGAATCGTAACATTACGATTGAAGGGAATACCGTAATTGAAGGTCCTGTTTTCGCATATAAGCTTGAAATACAAAATGGTGATATGGAAATTCAAGGTGCTGTTTTCACGCAATTTGAGATTTATGTAAACAGTGAGGCCACCGGAAAAATATCTTTTAAAAAAAGCGTTGGATCGACCAACTCAATTGTATCCAGAGCTGTTAATTGTGATCTGATTTTCCATTCTGATATAAATGCTGAAAGTGTTACACTTTATAATGCATTCGTTGCAGGCAGTATTTATGCCGATGAAATTATCCTTGAAAACTGTGTAGTAATTGGAGGTGTTTTTGCAACACAACAAATAGATTTGACAAATTCAATAGTTGGAACTTTCAATACACCATCAATCAGAATCGATCAAACTGTGTATATGTTACTTCCAAGTGCCTTTTCAATTGAGAAAATTCACACTACAGAAAATGCTAAGTTATTCAATCTGAGTCTTGCAGATTTAGGATCTTTGTATAAAAGGATGGAACAAGCAAAGAATTCCGGTAAAATTGAAATCAACATTAATGCCGATGAAGTAAAAACTACGTTGTCAAATGAAGAAATGCAGAAAACCTTGAGAAGTTATACCGTGATCGGGAAAGTACTGGCTGTTGATTTACTTGACACTGATAAGTTTCAAAATCATTTTTTGTTGACTGCGGCAAGTCTGGATTCGCAGTTACTCAAAACTTACGACCTGGGAACTGATTCATCAGGGAAAACAACAACACTTTCAATAGAAAAGATAAAAGAATTCTTCTTTAATATAATGAATGGTAAGATTGAGATTCAAGAAATTGAAGGGAAATTCAATATTTCTCAGATTACTGAAATGGCCAGGTAGTAAAAGATGTATTTATCATCACATCCACGGCATTCATTCCCTTGGGTCCGCGTTCAAGTCGGTAGGTGACCAGATCGCCCAATGTAATGCCATGATCGGCAATGATCTTGTGGAAACGAGGTGGCGGCAATTGTGAGAGGCAGATTAAAACAATAAAGCGAATTCACTGCTTGTAGGAGTAAAACAACCGATGCTTCAAGCTCAATCCTGTACTGGGATCGAGGTTGAAAGGGGCAAAATTGCAAGTGGGACAATTCCCTTTCACATAAGAGATGTCAGTCTGTTTGGGAACAATTGACATGGTGATATTAAAATCTTCAAATACTGAATTCCCGATGGCCTCCACAAATTCCAACCCAATGTAGAAAGGGGAATTATTCTCTATTTCTATTTCATACTCTGAAAGATCAAGATACATCTTTTGATCAATTTTCTTCGTAATAAAATAGCCGGGCCCTTCAAAAAGTATCGCCGAAGGCTGGTGATCTTCTGAATCCAAGATGATCGGCTTTACAATAAAACCATCCTTCTCAGAATCACCCCATCGATAGTTAAAGTAAAACTCAATCCCTCTGATGAGGATATCTTTGTGTGTGACAAGGTTTATTTGTGAAACAATTTTTGATTTCCCTTTAATGGCGACTCTGATATTCTTACGATCCGGTGATTTCAGCAGCTCAATATCACCCTTCGGATATACAATCAATTCATCGAGCTGAATGATTTTTTCTTCTTTCTGAACTTCCCTCTCAGCACCTTTATTGTCCTGCGAATATGCAGAAAGGAGAACCAACACAGCGTATACGGTTACAACAATCTTTTTCATTACAGATTGAAAGAATTAAGCTACATGATGTGTGTGGAAGTATGTTTTCACTGTATATTGAAGCATTATCTGCTTTTATCCTTGATGGGTAAGAGGGGATGGTTTCACCTTGCCTTCTTAGCCTTAGCCACCAATAAAAAAATGAGGATGCATCAATTACTGCGTTTTGACACATCCTCATTCTAGATCTTATTGGATGATCTTCACATCCACGGCATTCATTCCCTTGGGACCGCGCTCCAGCCGGTAGGTGACCAGATCGCCCTCCGCAATACCATGCTCGGCATTGCTCTTGTGGAAGAAGTACTTGATGACGCTGTTGCCCTCGCGGATGAATCCGAAGCCACGTGTTTCATCGTAGAAGTCGACACGTCCTTCCGGATCGCCCGCCTCCTCGCTGACCTCCTTGCGGGGTACAGAGATCTCGATATCTTCCAGTTCAATCTTCTCCTCTTCCTGAATGGGTTCAGGCGGTGTATCGATGATCACACCGTTGGCATCTACATAGGCTATCATATCCTCGAAGGAGCTGGTGCCCTGCTGTTTGCGTTCCTCTTTCTTCTTCAGTTTCTCTTTCTTCTTCTGCTGTTTCTGCTTCTCGATTTCTCTTTTGTTGAATGAATTTGATCTTGCCATTGATTCGTTTAAAAAGTTTTTATGTTAGTACGTTAATACGTTAGTATGTTAACACGTTAATTCGTTCTTAGTTCATAGTTCGAAGCTAAAAGCTATTAGCTAAAAGCTAATTCGCAATCGGCAGCTTCCGCCCCGTAAGCTTCTGGATGTCGCGCAGCATCGGTTTCTCCTCCGACGTACAGAAGGTGAGGGCCCGTCCGCTGTTGCCGGCACGACCGGTACGCCCTATGCGATGCACATAGGTCTCTGCCACGTCGGGCAGATCGTAGTTGATCACCAGGTCAAGCTGATCGATGTCGATACCACGGGCGGCGATGTCGGTGGCGATCAGCACCTTCGTGGTGCGCGCCTTGAACTCGCTCAGCGCGCGCTGGCGTGCGTTCTGCGACTTGTTGCCATGGATGGCCGCGCTCCCTATGCCCGCCTTGGTCAGGATGCGTGCGATCTTGTCGGCACCATGCTTGGTGCGTGAGAAGACCAGCACCGACTTGTCGCGTTCCTGCTTCAGCAGGTCGATCAGCAGATCCTTCTTATCCGGCTTCTCCACCAGATAGATGCGCTGGTCGATGATCTCCACCACCGACGAGACCGGTGTCACCTCGACGCGTACCGGCTTATGCAGGATGGTGCGTGAGAGCGTGGCGATGGAGTCGGGCATGGTGGCCGAGAAGAAGAGCGTCTGCTTGTGCTTGGGCAGCAGCGGCAGCAACCGCTTGATGTCGTGGATGAATCCCATGTCGAGCATCCGGTCTGCCTCGTCGAGGACGAAGTGGCGGATGTGCTGCAGGGTGATAATCCCCTGGCCGATCAGGTCGAGCAAACGGCCCGGCGTGGCGACGAGGATGTCGATGCCCCCTTTGAGGGTGTTCACCTGTGCATGCTGCTTCACCCCGCCAAAGATGACGGTGTGGCGCAGACGGGTGTATTTGTTGTACTCACGGATGCTGTCGTCGATCTGGATGGCCAGCTCGCGCGTGGGGGTGAGGATCAGCGCTCTGATCTCTCTTTTCTTTCCCAGCGGTCTGTCTGAACAGAGCTGTTGGATGATGGGGATGGCGAAGGCAGCTGTCTTGCCGGTACCCGTCTGTGCCAGTCCCAGGATGTCTTTGTTGTGCAGCGCCGGAATGATGGCCTGCTCCTGTATCGGTGTGGGGGTGGTGTATCCTTTTTCACTTAGAGCCCTTAAGATCGGCTCCATGATCTCTAATTCGTTAAATGTCATTCGTTTTGTCTATGGCTGCCTTTTTTTATTGATGAGGCAGCGTTGTTGTGATTGTGACCGCGTGTAGGTGGGGATCCTGATTCCCATGCCCATTTCTACAGGGCGGTTGATGGTTCTCTCTCTGACCGTCCCTACCGTACGACGGCAGGACCCGGTTCACGCTCTCCTCAGTCCGCAGACCCCGGAGTAGGACGTTTATTAACAAATGGTGGGGAAGAACTGATTGAGTAGGACCTGCACGCGATATGTTACGGGGGACAAAGATAGGCAAAAATTTTCAAACTCCCCCAAAAAGCGTTTCCTTTGCACAAAATTTCAGAATAATGGTCTCAATCGATAACCTCACCGTGTCATTTGGCGGATTCACACTGCTCGACCAGATATCGTTCGTGCTGAACAGGAACGAGCGGGTGGCACTCACCGGCAAGAACGGTGCCGGCAAGTCGACCCTACTCAAGATCATGGCGGGACTGCAGCAGCCTACCTCCGGCAACATCTCCTTCCCGAAGGAGGTATCGATTGGCTACCTGCCCCAGCAGATGAAGCTGAGCGACGGGCGCAGCGTGCGCGAGGAGGCATCGCTCGCCTTCGAGCATCTGCAGAAGATGGAGAAGGAACTGGAGCGGCTGCACCGGGAGATGGCGGAGCGGACCGACTACGAGTCGGATGCCTACCAGCAGGTGATCGAACGGGCGACCGACCTGCAGGAGCTACTGCAGATGTCAGGCATCCACAACTTCGAGGCGGAGGTGGAGAAGACGCTCATGGGGCTGGGCTTCGCACGTGCCGATCTGGAGCGGCCCACCCGCGAGTTCAGCGGAGGCTGGCGCATGCGCATTGAGCTGGCCAAGATCCTCTTGCAGGCCCCCGACGTGCTGCTGCTCGACGAGCCTACCAACCACCTCGACATCGAGTCGATACAGTGGCTGGAGAACTTCCTCTCCACACACGCCAACGCGGTGATGCTGGTGTCGCACGACAGGGCTTTCCTCGACGCGGTGACCACCCGCACCGTGGAGATCATGCTGGGCGACATCCACGACTACAAGGTGAGCTACAGCAAGTATGTGGAGCTGCGCAAGGAGCGGCGGGAGCAACAACAACGGGCCTATGAGAACCAGCAGAAGCAGATCAAGGATACGGAGGATTTCATCGAGCGCTTCCGCTACAAGGCGACCAAGTCGAACCAGGTACAGTCGCGCATCAAGCAGTTGGATAAGCTGGATCGCATCGAGGTGGATGAGGTGGACAACTCGCGCCTCAACCTGAGGTTCCCACCTGCCCCTCGCTCCGGCACCTACCCTGTGATCATGGAGGAGATGGAGAAACGCTACGGCGATCACCTGGTCTTCAGCCACGTGACGCTCACCATCGAGCGGGGCGAGAAGATCGCCTTCGTGGGCAAGAACGGCGAGGGAAAATCGACGCTGGTGAAGTGCATCATGCAGGAGATCGACCATGGCGGGAGGCTTGAGCTGGGCCACAACGTGAAGATCGGTTACTTCGCACAGAACCAGGCGCAGCTGCTGGATGAGGATATGACGGTGTTCGAGACCATCGACTATGTGGCGGTGGGTGACATCCGCACGAAGATACGTGACATCCTGGGTGCCTTCATGTTCGGCGGTGAGGCCTCGGAGAAGAAGGTGAAGGTGCTATCGGGTGGTGAACGAAGCCGCCTGGCGATGATACGTCTCCTGCTGGAGCCGGTGAACCTGCTGATCCTCGACGAGCCGACGAACCACCTGGACCTGGCATCGAAGGATGTACTGAAAAAGGCGATCCGCGAGTTCGACGGCACCGCCATCATCGTGTCGCACGACCGTGATTTCCTCGACGGGCTAGTGGACAAGGTGTATGAGTTCGGCGGCGGTAAGGTACGTGAGCACCTGGGTGGCATCTACGACTTCCTCACAAAGAAGAAGATGGAGACGCTGCAGCAGCTGGAGCTCTCCGCATCGCCCACCTCAAAGAGGGAGGAGAAGCATGATGAGCCATCGGAGAGCAAGCTCTCCTACCAGGAGCAGAAGGAGATGAACCGACAGCAGCGCCGTCTGGAGAAGCAGGTGGAGGAGGCAGAAAAGAAGGTGGCATCGCTCGAGGAGAAGCTGAAGGCGATGGAGGAGCAGCTGGCCACTCCCGAAGGGGCCTCGAACATGGATATGTTACAGAAATACCTGGAGGTGAAGGCCCGTCTCGATCAGGCGATGAACAGCTGGGAACGAACCACGACGGAGTTGGAAAAGTTAGTAGGTTAGTAGGTTGGTAGGTTGGTAGGTTGGCAGGTTGGTAAGTTGGTAAGTTAGTAGGTTGGTAGGTTGGTAGGTTGGGATGAATGAA
>Ga0265295_1007140_pt1 | contig 13042 bp, 5 predicted proteins | sample Munlansysbiofilm_FD_192503 | JGI IMG/M metagenome (GOLD analysis project Ga0265295, IMG submission 192503) | Leachate microbial communities from a municipal landfill in Southern Ontario, Canada - Methane capture system biofilm | ecosystem: Engineered > Solid waste > Landfill > Unclassified ... | reverse complement strand
TTGAGGAGTGATCAACCAGTCGTTGTTGGGAGGTGTAGTGGCAGCGAAAGAGGCAGCAAACTTGTTGCCGCCATGCGGTACTGCAGTAGTGACGGGAGGTACAGTAGCACTTGGATTGAATATGATATAGGCTTGGGGCGCATAGGCATTCAGCCATGCGGTATTGGTCAAGCCATAGGTTTCGCTTTGATCCACGTCTATCACAGTCCAGGGAGCGAAGCTGAGTGCGAAGTCTTCATAAGTTTCGAAACCTTCTTCCAGCAGGATTGAGCTGGGCTGAAGCTGGAAGTTTACTGTAGTGGTTTCTCCGGTTACTACGATCACGCCAGTCTGAGTGGCAGCCACATAATTCGGATGGCTGGCAATCATGCTGTGAGTTCCGGCAGGTACTGCCATGCTGTAAGCGCCATTGGCGTTTGAGGTAGCAGTGTAAGTGCCGGTGACGATGGTAGCACCGTTGATGGGCTGATTTTGGATATCGCGTACGAATCCAGCTACAGTTCCGATCTGGGTGAGTCTTTCTACAGGATTGGAGAAGGCAGAATTGGAGAGTACTCCACCGGTATAAACGGTTTTCACTGCCCATTTGTACATGCCATCGGGCAAGGTAGTCCACGCAGCATCCTGATAAGCGGTAGCGCTGATCGGATTCTGAGTAAGAGTATTCCATTGACCTTCATTGGCTTCCTGTCCTTGCAGGAGACGCCATACTTTGTAACCAGTTACAGCGCGATCGATGCTAAGAGATTCTTCCTGAAGGCCAGGGTTGTTCACAGCAGCACGGCTGGCTGGCAGGGATACACTGTGTACTTCAGGTGCTTGATTGGGGTTGTATTTTGTCAGCATGTCGCTATTGAATCTGATGGTCTTGGTGGGGTTGCCCACATGGATATCATCCATGAACCAGACATACCACAGACCGTCATTTGAAGGTGGATCTTCAGCCTGCCAGGCCAACATGATTTCCTGGCCACTGTAGGCAGCGAGGTCGATCACGATAGGAGTGGCATAGTAGTTCCAACCACCGGTTAGTTCTGTGGCATCCCAGATTGTGGTCCAGCTTGAACCGTTGTTTGTGGATACTTTCACACGATAGTGATCATTATTTGTAGAGCCGAAGAATACATAGCTCCAGAAGGTGAGAGAGGCATTGGGCAAGCAGTTGAAGGCAGGGGTCTTGAGCCATTCATCCTGATGCTCATAGCTCCACCACAAACCAGCCTGATAGGCTCCAGAATGGGGTGGCACTGCAGGGTCAAGAGCTACTGTGCCGATTTGACACCAGGTAGGTAAGACGCCTGTGGTTCCAGCAGCACCGGTATCGGTGATTACTTGGGTCCAGTCTGCGGGTGGGAAGGTGGCGCCTTCAAAGCCTTCGGTCATTTCTGCACCTGAGCCGGGCTCCATCCAGGTAATATTGACGTTATTTCCGGCCAATTCTGCGACTACGCCAGCAGGAGGCAGGGTGATTTCGGTAAGTACGAAGTCTTGGGTAGTGGTCTGAAGACCGGTAATTACCACGCCGGGTTGGGAAGCATTCTGGTAACCAGCCTTGGAGGCAGTAACGGTGTAGTTGCCTGCATATACTGCAAAGCTGTATGCACCAGTAGTATTGGAGGTGCCGCTGTAATCACCAGCGGTGATGGTGGCGCCTTGGACTGGCAGGTTGGTACCAAATTCGGTAACCGTGCCAGACAGGGTGCCCATCATGCCTTTGTGAATCGCGTTTGAGAAGGCAGGAGCGGCATAGACGTTATTTGAATAAGCGGCCTTGACGGCATATTTGTAGACGCCGGAAGGCAGAGGTGTCCAGGCATTATCGGTATAGGTAAGGGCTGTGATGGCGGTGGGAGTAAGGGCAGTCCAGGTAGCTTCGTTAGTCTCCTGACCCTCTGTGAGGCGCCATACTTTGTAACCGGTAATCGCACGGGTTTCATTTTGAACGACTGGCTTGCTGTTTACGGATTTGATTCCGCTGGCAGACAAAGTGCCTTCGGTGATGCCTCTGGTTGAGGCTACGATGGGGATCAGCTCTTCGCCACGAGTGGGAGCGCCGAAGCCGGCATAGCCCTGAATATTCCAGTTGTAGTTCAAATCAGGGTTGAGACCCGTAAGGGTGCCCCATGCGTCTTGGAAGTACATCATGTTGCCAAAGCCATCGATGGCAGGGCCAGCATCGCAACCGGCAGGATAACCACCAGTTACATTACAGCGATAGCCAAACCACAGCTCTTCTGTACCGGTGATCGGTACAGGAGTATTAAGCGTTATGGTGTTCCATTGATCCAATACAGGGGTAAAGGCCTGGTCCACAACCATGGTTCCAGGAGTAGTGGGAGTTCCACCAGTCCATACACGCAGGGAGAAGCTGCCAGCTTGGGCTGGCCATACTTTTACGGCCTGGAGGCTGGTGCCTGCATAATCCTGCAGAGCGCTTCCAGGGTAACGGACGGCGACGTCGAAATCAGCTGCACCACCGGTGCCGATGCTGTCGCTGTTTTCACCGCTGTCATAATGCAGCCAGCCTTCTGTTCCCGCTACGGGTTCATTCCAGGTGACCACTACATTGCTGAAGTCAGTAGCTTCCGTGGCTACCACCTGGCTGGCAGGATAGGCTATTTCGCTTACGATCAAATCGCCCATGGCAAGAGCGGTAGTGCCTACTACAGCTTGTCCTGTAAGAGGAGCATAGCCTTCGGCGACGATGGTATAATCATAGGTTTGGCTCGCAAAGACGCTGGGGAGATTGAAAAGCCCGGCTGCGTCTGTGGTCGCAGTATAAGGTTCATAACCGGTGAAATTGACTGTGGCACCGGCAAGGCCCACTGTGGGAGCATCGCTGCCTACCACTCTACCGCTCACCGCGACCTGCGGAAGCAGGCTGATGGCGAAGTCTTGAGTGGCAGTTTGGTCTTCCACGATGGTGACATTGTGAGTTGCTACAGTATAGCCGTGTTTGGTGGCGCTTACAGTTTGCACACCCTCAGCAATGTAAGGGAAGCTGTAAGTACCGGTAGCACCGGTTGTGTAAGTTAAAGTACTATTGGCTACAGTGATTGTGGCACCTTCCAAGGGAGTTCCACCACTGCTAACTGTTCCATTCAAAGCACCCATTCCTTCGGTAATGAAGAAGAAGGTGGTCTTGGGGAATTGACCGGTGGGGGTAGCGGCGGCAGGTGCAGTAGGATCGAAACTAACAGAATCGCTAGTCAGATTACGGGTTCTGTTTGTGCCAACTGTTTGGCTTACGAACAGGTCACTCGAGGAATAATACTCGGTATCCATCGGGCGTTGAACCATCATCACAAGATTGCCTCCGCCATAGGGTAAAGGAGTGGCGAAAGGAATATTGATGCTATTGGCGCCGGCTGGGAAGTTCAAAGTACCATTGAAAACCTGAGTAAGCTGGGTGGAGGGAATCCATCCGGCAGAAAGATCTGTCTCGGTGGTTTCACCCATCCAGATATTCACAGGCTTATCAAGGACGTTAGCAGAGCTGAAGTTATTGTAGAACTGCACACCGGTTAACAAACCACCGATATTAAGTTCGGTAGCCAGAAAAACGGTTTCGAACAGGCTGTTCTTCCAATAAAAGTCCACAGGCATCTTCACAGTGGATCCGCCAGAACCTACGGTAATGGCAACGACGCCTGCAGCTTGAACATCTACAGGGAAATTAGCAGTTTGATTGTTCTGAGCAATTTCATCGGTAGCGAGGACAACCTTGCCATAGATGAAGGTTTGACCTACAGTTGCGGGAGTCCATGGAATAGTGAACTGCAGGGTCTGCATGGAATTGATGGTGGTTCCATTGACGGAGCCGACCTCAACGTTTCCTTCTTTGAACAGCTTTACCTGGTAGTTGTCCTGGACCGCGGTACCGTTGTTCTTAACAGTGACGGTATAATCCCAAGAGCTTCCGGCACTGGGAGTGATGTTGCCACTAACGCTCAGGCAGCCCAGATCATTTACGAGAGCCTGATCGGTATAGAAGAATGTGGTCTTGGGGAATTGGCCGGATAATGTTCCTGGTGCAGGGGCAGCAGGATCGTAATCGATACTATCGCTATATAGAACGCGAGCACGGTTGGTTCCTATTGTCTGGCACAGGAAGTTATCACTTGAGGAATAATACGCCCCATCCAAAGGACGTTTCACCATCATCACCAAATTGCCAGGAGTGTGCATATAAGGAGTGGTTAAGGGGATGGTGATGGTATTAATGCCGGTGGGGTAATTCACAGTTCCATCAAAGACAAGAGTCATTTGAGTGGAAGGTATGAAACCAGCAGAGAGATCCGTCAAGTTGGTAGTGCCCAACCAAATTTTGGTGGCGCCATTGGCGGGTGAATCGGCGAAGTCGTTGTACAAAGCCAGCGAAGTGATGGTTCCACTAGTGAAACCAAGTTCGTCGCTCATATACAATGCTTCATAGAGCGAGCTTTTGTAGAAGAAATTCATGGGTATCCGCGCCGTTTGATCTCCGGCACCGATAGTCACGGCTTGCACGCCAGTGGGCTGAACGTTGATATTCAATTCTGGCGTAATATCGTTATTCGGATTTAGATCGCCTGTAAGTATCACTTTACCAGTAAGTACGGCGGGGCCTGTAGCATCTGGTGTCCAGTTAAAAGTGTGAGTTTGAGTTGTATTTGGTGCAAGGCTGGTTCCTGCTTGTGAACCAATTTCAACTGTAGTGTTTTTCATCAGCTTCACAGTGTAAGCTGTTACGGCTGTCAAGCCAGTGTTCTTTACAGTAACAATATAGTTTGTGGCTGTACCTTGAGTGGGAGTGGTGGAGCCCGTAAGTGATAGGGCACCCATATCCATATTCAAGCTGGCATAGGCTTTGATGTCGTAAATGAACCAATCGTAGAAGCCAAAGGTGGTTGCTCCGTGAGAACGGAACTTCAGTTGAATGGTTTGACCGGCAAAAGGAACAAGGGATAAGGTTAAATCTTGTCCCCCTACTACTCCCCAGCTTGCGCTTTCATTATAGGACCATAAAATATTCGGAGTGCCTCCCGCGACTACAATGATTTCAAAGGTTTCAGGAGGAGTGTACTGATGGAGGTAATGGCTTATAACCATATCTCCAGCAGTTGCTGGAACCACGATATTGGGCGAGGTTGCCGATAAATCGTAGTTTGTAATTGTAGGTGTATCTGACAGAGTCAGAGCGCCTGCAGTAATCGACCAGTTGGATTCTAAAGTCCAACCATTGTTTGTGTCAAAAGGCTCTTCGTAAAAGATGCTTTGTCCCCAAGCGAATGCAACGACGACCATGAACATGGCCACGAGCATTGCTTTAAGTAAACATTTCTTCATGTTAACTCCTTAATTTATTAGTTCAGTTTTGGTTTATATCCTAAGAGGATTCCGTAAGCAACTACGAATCCAACCGTATTTCGAAATTAATATCCTAATGCAAGACCTACATGTTATGCCTTGCTCACCTAACGTTAAACATTTTATTTATGAATTGACGGTAGCACAAAAGACTTGCCGTCAATTTATCGTTCGAGAACTACACTCTATACACTGCACGGGAAATATATCCCTTTCCTATCCTATATTATCCATTCAAGATTTCTGTCAAGGAAGAATTTAGATTTGTCCTTCTTCCTTAATAGATATCTTGTGAGAATCAGGGTTATAGTCGATATGGATAGCCTTATTTTCGGCAATTCCCGTGGCGAGTAACTGCTTGGCCAGTTCGTCCTCCAGCTCTCTCTGGATGGCTCTTTTTAGAGGGCGCGCACCAAACTGAGGGTCGAAGCCCAGATCGGCAATATGATCTATCAAGCGTTCGCTGAAAGTGAGCATAATTTCCTGCTTGGCCAGGCGCTGAGCCAGGATGGCAAGCTGGATCTTGACGATAGCTCTGATCTGCTCTTTATCCAAGCGATGGAAGATGATGATGTCATCCAAACGGTTGAGGAATTCCGGGCGGAAATACTCGCGCAAGATGCGCATCAGCTCTGGCCGCAGTTCGTCGATCGGGCCCTGATGGGCATAGATCTCCTGACTGCCGATATTGGAGGTGAGAATGATCACGCTGTGGCGAAAATCCACCGTTCTGCCTTTGCCATCGGTGAGCCTGCCTTCATCCAGGATCTGGAGGAGCAGATTGAATACATCGCTGTGCGCCTTTTCGATCTCGTCAAAGAGGATTACACTATAGGGTCTTCTGCGCACTGCCTCAGTGAGATAGCCACCTTCTTCATAACCCACATATCCGGGAGGAGCTCCGATGAGACGGGCCACAGAGTGCCGCTCCATAAATTCGCTCATATCCAGGCGCAAGAGGGCTTTTTCGGTGTCAAAGAGATAGCTCGCCAGGGTCTTGGCCAGCTCCGTCTTGCCTACCCCGGTAGGCCCCAAAAAGATGAAGGAGCCGATGGGGCGATTTTCGTCCGAAAGCCCGCTGCGGCTGCGACGGATGGCATTGGCCAGAGCGGTGATGCCCTCTTTTTGGCCGATCACTCTTTGCGCCAGCACCTCTTCCAGATCCAGGAGTTTCATCATTTCACTGGCGGCCAGCTTGGAGACCGGAATGCCAGTCCATTTTGAGACTACTTCCGCGATCAGTTCTTCATCTACCTGCTCTCTGAGCAAGGTATCCTGATCGGTCTTGTTTTGCTCTCGCAGAGCAGCTAATTCCTTTTGCTTTTGGTTCAAACTGCCATAACGGATCTGGGCGGTTTTCTCATAATCCCCTTCCCGTTCAGCTTTCTCCTCGGCAGATTTGAGGCTGTCAATCTCCTCTTTCAAAGCCCGGATCTTTTCGATGCCGGCTTTTTCCTGTTCCCACTGCATTCTCATGCTGTCCCGGTCTTCCCCGAGCACGGCCATTTCTTCTTTTATCTTAGCAAGGCGGCTCTGGGAAAGCTGAGCGCTCTCCTTGGCCAAAGACAGCTTTTCGATCTCAAGCTGGCGTAAGCGGCGCTCGATCTCATCCAGCTCTGCAGGCAGGGAATCTATCTCCAAGCGCAGGCGCGAACAGGCTTCATCGATCAGATCAATGGCCTTGTCCGGCAGGAAACGATCCGCAATATAGCGCTCCGAAAGCGTGGCTGCGGCCACGATGGCGCCATCGGTGATCTGCACGCCATGATGCACTTCATACTTTTCTTTGATGCCACGCAGGATGGAGATGGTATCCTCCAGGCTGGGTTCCACTACCAGGATAGGCTGAAAGCGGCGTTCCAAAGCGGCGTCTTTTTCGATATATTTACGATATTCGTCGATGGTGGTGGCGCCAATGCAATGCAAAGTGCCCCGGGCCAAAGCGGGTTTGAGCATATTGGAAGCATCCACAGAACCTTCTGCAGAACCGGCACCCACCACGGTGTGGATTTCATCGATAAAGAGAATGATCTGGCCGTTGGATTTTTCCACCTCAGAGAGCACCGCTTTCAGGCGTTCTTCAAATTCTCCACGGAATTTTGCCCCTGCCACGAGCGCTGCCATATCCAGCTCCATCAGGTCTTTGCCCTTCAAGATTTCTGGCACATCCCGCGCTACGATCCGACGGGCCAGTCCTTCGGCAATGGCGGTTTTACCTACCCCTGGTTCGCCGATCAGGATGGGGTTGTTTTTGCGCCGGCGGGAAAGAATCTGCATGGTGCGGCGAATCTCTTCATCGCGCCCAATCACAGGGTCTAGCTTCTCCATCCGGGCCAGACGTGTCAGATTGCGTGCGTACTTTTCCAAAGCCTGATATTTAGCTTCGGGATTCTGATCTGTCACACGCTGATTGCCTCTCACTTCTTTGAGGGCATTGAGCAGTTTATCCCCAGTCAGGCCCTGGGTTTTGAGCGTGCGAGCTGCTTCGCCCTTGCCATTCAGCAGGGCCAAAAGGATGTGTTCACCGCTGATGTAATCATCTCCCAGGCGATCGGCTTCTTTTTCTGCCAGATGCAGAACGTCCAAAACTTCTTGCGCCATATAGATCTGTCCCCCCTGCACTTTGGGCAGTTTTTGCAAGGCAAGATGGATCTGTCTGGTGAGATCATCTTCTGAGATTTCCAGTTTGGCTAAGATGGGATGAATCAGGGCTTCAGGTTGCTCCAGCATTGCGGCCAGCAGATGTAGATCTGTGATCTGCTGATGTCCGTTCTCGGTTGCCAGCTCTTGCATGGCATTTATAAGCTCTTGGCTTTTTATGGTTAATCGTTGTGCGTTCATAACTTTACCTCCTAATGGGTAAATACAATATAATGGAGTGGGAGATTCTGTCAAGAAGAATTTAGCAGTCTGGGCAGGAGTCTGCTAAGTTGGTGGGTGGGTTTGCTTTTGTGAAGAGATAAACAGTTCGTAACGCTGGCTTTAGCCGGCCGTAGCACTGTCTTCAGACGGTGCGTGAGATTGCTGGATTGCAGACGTCCCCGTCTGCAGAGCACGAAACGTGCTCCCTTTTTTGAGCTGCTATCTAAAATAACGTCCCTACAGGACTCAAACTGTTGTGTGGCCGATGTTTGCTATCTAAAATACCGTGCCTATGGCACTCGTTTGTCTCCTTCAGCCTTGTTCGACACGAGACGCAAGTGAATCCAGTGCTCTTGGAATCCAGCAGGCGTCGAATCCAGTACAGGGGATAGCTTGTCTCAGGTTTATTTGCAGCGGGTATATTCTGGATTGCAGGCGTCTCGCCTGCAGAACACGGGACGTGTTCCCATTTCCAAGGCCTACTACCTTTATGTGAAGAGTACTCCCTGTTCATCAAGGCTTTCAGCCTTGTTCGACGCGAGACGCATCGAATCCTGCACGCCTGGTTCCAGAGCTCTTGGAATCCAAGCCGCGGAACAAACCCAATTCTACAAAAAACTAGGGGTGCAGGAAGCCTCTCAGCTCAGTCCTGCACCCACAAGCTATCAGAGATACTTATTAATCTTACCTTCCACCAGAGCCTGGATTTCCAGCATTCTGGCCTTGGTAGTGGCTTCATAACGCGTCACCAAAACCGGTGTGGTATTGGAGGCGCGGATCAAGCCCCAACCATCTGCAAAAGTAATGCGGGCACCATCGATATCATTGACGTCGTAGTTTTCGGCCTTGAATTCTGCACAGACCTTATCCACCACATCGAATTTACGGCTATCCTCGCATTTGGTATGCAGCTCAGGGGTATTGTAGAGTTTGGGTTGATCGGCCAGATATTGGCTTACCGGCATCTCGGTTTTGGCTACGATTTCGATAAAACGGCAACTGGCATAGATCGCATCGTCAAAACCCAGATAGCGGTCTGCCAAAAAGACATGGCCGCTCATTTCACCGGCAAATTCTACTCCTATCTCCTTCATGCGCATTTTGATATTGGCGTGACCGGTTTTGTACATAATGGCCTTGCCACCACGCGCTTTGATGTCGTCATAAAGGTTTTTGGAGCATTTCACATCGGCGATGATGCTTTTGCCAGGGTTGGTAGCCAGATAGTCCCGGGCCAGGATATTGAGGGTTTGATCGCCAAAGAGCATTTTGCCTTTTTCATCCACTATTCCGAGGCGGTCTGCATCTCCATCCAGGCCTACGCCGAGCTCATATTCTGCTTCCACCACGGCGCGGGAGAGATCCACCATGTTCTTTTCCACAGTGGGATCCGGGTGATGATTCGGGAAATCGCCATCGGGATCGCAATACATTTCGATCACTTCACAGCCTTTGCGACGCAGGATTTCGGGCAAATAAGGCCCGCCCATGCCGTTGCCGCCATCCACGATCACCTTCACAGGACGCTGAATGTCGATGTTTTCGGTGATATAATCCATATATTCGGCTTCAATGCTGTCGTTGTGGCTCAGTGTGCCTTTGCCGCTGGTGAATTTCTCGTCCTGGATCAGTTTTAAAAGCTCTTGCAGAGATTCGGCGTAAAAGCTGGCGAGTCCCAGATTCAGTTTGCAGCCATTGTATTGAGAAGGATTGTGGGAGGCAGTAATCATCGCGCCCGCATCCTGCTTCAGTTTCCAAATGGCAAAATACAAAACGGGGGTCGCCACCATGCCGACGTCTGTGACATCGCAGCCCGTTTCCAGAGCGCCTTTGATAAAGGCATCCGTAAATTCCCGGGTGCTGTGGCGGGCGTCTCCACCGATGACGATAGTTTTGAGACCTTTGGCTTGGATGATGGTGCCAAAGCCTTTGCCGATCAGGTAATAGCTCTCCGCGTTCAGCTCTTCACCCACTATGCCGCGGATATCATATTCTCGGAATACTCCACTTTTAATCATGTATAACCTCTTTTTCTTAAATTTTTAATATGCGTTTTAACAGAGGAAGGATCGCCTCTGTAGCCAGGGCCCGATGCGAAAGATAGTTTTTCTGTGCATCGCTCATCTGGGCATAGGTCTTGCCGAGTCCTTCCACCTCAAAGATGCTGTCGTAGCCAAAGCCGCTGTCGCCACGTTCGGATTCTGTGATCGTGCCCCGGACACGTCCGGAAACCACGGAAATCAGGCCATTGCGATCTGCCAAAGCTATGGCAGTTTCAAAGAAAGCTTCACGGTTTGTCTGTCCTTGCATCTCAGCAAGAATCTTCTCACGATTGTCCTGATAGGAGCAGCTCTCTCCAGCCCAGCGGGCCGAGAAAATGCCGGGATTCCCATCCAGTGCGGTGATAAAGAGACCGGTATCATCTGCCAGAGCAGGCATACCGGTGAATTTGGCACCTTCGATGGCCTTTTTGATGGCGTTGCCATAGATGCTGTCCCGATCTTCCATGGTTTCAGGGCAGTCGGGAAAATCCTGCAAACTGTGCAGCGCAATGCTAAAGGGGAGCAGTATCTCCCGCAGTTCCCGCACCTTGTCCAGGTTACCGGAAGAAAAAAACAGGGGGGCTTTCATCTAAATCTTGTGCAGCCAATTCCTGATTTTCTGCATCAGATTGCGATCCAGGAAGCCGTCTGCTGCGGCTGTTACTTTCTGGAGCTGTCCCAGCACGTCGCCTTCACCGCTCCAATTGTCACTGAGGACTTTGGCGTCGAGCTCGTTTAGGATGAGATTCAGTCCCAGCACGGCCAGCACCAGATCATCCACGTAACCAATCACAGGAATAAAATCCGGGATGATGTCAAAAGGCATGATGAGATAGGCGATGATGCCGGTGACAATGAGCTTCTGTTTGGCGGGCACTCTCTTATCCACAGCCAGTCGACAGACCAAGATGAAGAAATCTGGCAACAGAAATAGATATTCGGCTACTTTGCCGCCTACTCTTCCTGTCTTTTCCCGTGTCCAACCCTTGGCCTTCTTGCGCAGCTTTTCGTAAAATTGCAATTTGGCATGATCCGTATCAATAATACGGTCATTGATGATTTCCTGTTCTTCCACAGGAATTTCTCTAGTTTCTAATACTTCGTCGTTCATGAGTACCTCCACTATAGATATACTAATCCAAATGTGCCTGTGGAGTCAAGTAAATAATCATCAGCAAAAATAGTTGCCATTCTAGAACCCCCATTTCGGCGATTTTGACACTTATATAGTAGAGACTAAATCTAAAGGAGTATTAAAATGAAGAAAAGCACCCTGGTCCGCGTACAGCAGATAGTATGCCTGAACATACTGTTTGACCTGATCGAACGTTTGGAGCTTGAGCTGCTCCTGCATGGAATCTATACTGGCTGGCTCAGTGATTCATCCGGAAATGTATATCTAGATTCTACCGGAGAGTATATACTTGTCGAGCATGATGGCCTGCTATATTCCTTCAAATCTTGAGGGTAAAAGCTAGTGCTGCGCTAATATAAGCTCCCCTTTACCCAAAGAAAAACCGGCCAGATCACCGGCCGGTTTTCATATATCAGTTGTTTATTTACTTTTATCTGATGGCTGCCATAGCTGCTGCCAAACGTGCGATCGGCACGCGATAGGGAGAGCAGCTCACGTAGTCCATGCCCACTGTGTGGCAAAATTCCACGCTGCTGGGCTCGCCACCATGTTCACCACAGATGCCCACTTTGAGTTTGGGATTGGTTTTGCGGCCGAGTCTGGTGCCCATTTCCACCAATTGTCCCACGCCTTCCTGATCCAGGATCTGGAAAGGATCGTGTTTGAGGAGGTGTTTCTCCAGATAGACGGGCAGGAATACTCCGGCATCGTCGCGGCTATAGCCGAAGGTCATCTGAGTGAGGTCGTTGGTACCAAAGCTAAAGAATTCAGCCTTTTGGGCGACCTTATCAGCCAACAAGGCGGCACGGGGAATCTCAATCATGGTGCCTACCAGGTATTCGACTCTTTGGCCGGTTTCCTGGAAGACTTTCTCGGCGGTTGTGCGGATGATTTTGTCTTGCAGCTCGAATTCTGCCAAAGTACCGATCAGGGGAACCATGATTTCCGGCAGCACTTTCAGGCCTTTTTTCGACACGTTGATCGCGGCTTCAATGATGGCCCGGGCTTGCATTTCGGTGATTTCGGGATAGGTATTGCCCAGTCTGCAGCCACGGTGTCCCAACATGGGATTGGTCTCATGCAGAGAATCCACTTTTTCTTTCACGTCTTTGAGGGTCAGGCCCAGATCTTTGGCGATCTCAGCTTGTTGCTCTTCTTCTTGCGGGACAAATTCATGCAAGGGAGGATCCAGCAAACGTACTGTCACCGGCAGACCTTCCATGGCTGTGAAGATGCCTTCAAAATCGCTGCGCTGCATGGGCAGAAGTTTGGACAGGGCCTTGCGGCGTCCGGTTTCATCATCGGCAAGGATCATTTCGCGCATAGCTTTGATGCGATCCCCTTCAAAGAACATGTGTTCGGTGCGGGTGAGGCCGATGCCTTGTGCACCAAAATTGCGGGCTACAAGGGCATCTTTGGGGGTATCGGCATTGGTGCGGACTTTCATTCTGGTGTATTTGTCGGCGAGCTCCATGAGTTTGCCAAAATCTCCACTGAGTTCGGGGTCCTGGGTCTCGATCTTGCCTTCCATTACCTGTCCGGTGGAGCCATTCAGAGAGATCCAATCGCCTTCTTTGAAGGTCCTTTTGCCCACGGTCATGGTACGGTCTTTGCCATTTATTACTAAAGCTCCAGCGCCGGAGACGCAGCATTT
>Ga0265295_1007139_pt1 | contig 13044 bp, 18 predicted proteins | sample Munlansysbiofilm_FD_192503 | JGI IMG/M metagenome (GOLD analysis project Ga0265295, IMG submission 192503) | Leachate microbial communities from a municipal landfill in Southern Ontario, Canada - Methane capture system biofilm | ecosystem: Engineered > Solid waste > Landfill > Unclassified ... | reverse complement strand
ACTGTACCGAGCGGATATGCATTTAAGGTTAAAAAAAGCGTCTGGGAGGCGCTGGGAGGCTTGAGCGAGGCATATAAAAACGGGGGGGAGGATGTGGATTTGTTTTTAAGGGCTTTGGAAAAGGGATTTAAATTTGGCTATATTACAACGCCTATGAAACACTTATTGAGCCAAAGTGAAGACCGGCACTTATTTGGATTTTATAATGAAAAGCTATTTAATGAAACTTGGGAAAAGAGGATTAAGAAAATTAAATTTAAAAAAGTCAAGGGGACAAAAACAAAAGAGGTTTTTTACTTCCTAAAAAGCGATTGCTTTTACAAGGGAAAAAAAATGAAAAAAGGCGAAAGTATAGCAGTTGATTTTATTCATATTGACTTGCTAAAAAATAAGGGTTTGATATAATAAATTTGTAATTAAAAACTAATCATAAAAATATGAAAGCAACAATTAAAAGTGAAGTTGTAATTCGTGGTGAAAGATATGGAGCAGGTGAAGTTGTAGAAGTATCAGAGGGTACTTTTGAAAAACTAGAAAAAGCCGGATGTGCTGAAAAATCCACAGTAGCGGAAAAGGTAGTTAGTGGAGTTAAAACTATTGCGAAAGGTGGAAAGGGAAAAGGTGGAAAAATTATAAACCGACAGATTAAAACTGGGAATAGGAGGAAGATCAGGAAGAGCGGAGATAAATAGAAATGTTTTTTTATAAGCTGGGACGGGTATATTTTACGCCTCAGCTATAAGTAAATATTATAACTAAAATTATGTCAGATGAAAAAAAAGTATCAATTTACAACCCGTTTGTAAATGCGTTTTGCGAAGTACCACTTTCACAGGCTGAAAAGTTTTTGGAGAATGTTAATGAAATAAAAAAGAGGGTAGATGAGGCTAAAGTTGAGGTAGCCAAAGATGAGGCTTACGCTAATTCGCTTAAAGAAAAAAAATAGTATGGAAAAAATATCAAAAGAAAAAGGAATTTGGAAAGGTATATTTAAAATTACCAAATTTGAAAATGATGAGGCAGTTTTAAACAATACACCTTACGAGGATAAAGTTATCGGGGAAAATATTTTAGTGAATGCTGGAATAAATGCACTATTAACTCTTTTGGCTGGCGGAGGCGGAAACGCATTTAATAACGCCAATTCTTATTTAGGAGTAGGAGATAGTTCGACCGCTTCCGGCGCTACTCAAACAGATTTGCAGGCTGTTTCAAATAAATTGCGAAAGGCTATGAACGCAACTTTTCCAACTTACGGTACAGCGCAAAAAATTACTTTTCAATCTGACTTTGGATCTGCTGACGCTAATTATGCTTGGGCAGAATTTGCAGTGTTTAACGCTTCAAGTGCTGGCACAATGTTAAACAGACTTGTAAGCGCGCAAGGAACTAAAACAGCCGGACAAACTTGGAGATTGACTTTAGAGATCACAATATCTTAATCACAGATTAACTTTTTAATAAACCTTGCTTTATTTTTACGATTAGCAAGGTTTATTTTATAAAAAATATGTCGATAGTAAAAAAAATAAAATTGTGGTGGAGCGATAAGTGTATTGATTGCGGAAGTGAAAAAGTTGGATACGGGTATAATGGTTTTATAAGATGTAATAATTGTAAAAAATAATGGCTAACTTTGGAAATGAAAATATAGAGGCGTCAACTGGACAACTCTCAGGAAGCATTCTGGGTCTTGTTGCCACGTCTGGAGAGTCTGGAAACATTGAAAGTATAACAGCATATCTTACTCCTACAGGAACAATAAAAACTAAATTTGCATTATATCTTGCTTCGACTGGTGCTTTATTGGGAGTAACGGAAGAAATAACGCCTTCGGCCGGATGGAATACTGCAAACTTCGCAAGTCCGGTGGCGGTGGAAGCAAGTACTTCATATTATATTTTAGCGATAGCAAGTGGAAGCTACCAGTGTTTAATTGCAAGAGCATCACAAGCGAGTGGTGGAAGGTATAAAGCGCAAGCCTACGCAAGTGGTTTTCCAGACCCATCAGGAACGGTTAATAATAACTTTACTTATTCGATATACGCTACCTATACAGCAGGGGGGGGAAGTTCAACGGATAGGTATTGGGTAGGAGGAACGGGAAATTGGTCGGACACAGGGCATTGGAGTTATGAAAGTGGTGGTAGTGGTGGTGCAAGCGTGCCAACTGCGGTTAATGATGTTTTTATAGATGAGAATAGTGGGTTTGGCAGTGGGGGGACTATAACAATAGGTGATGATGTGGTAACTAAGGATTTCATCTCATCAACTGGACATAGCTATTCTGTAGACGATGAGGAGAATGAGTATTGTATAAATATTTATGGTTCTTTAGAATTAGAAAGTGGGCTGTCGTTTACTGGGTATAGCTATATTATACTGCGTGCTGAAACTTCCGAAACTATAAAGACAAACGGATGTTCTGTTTGTGGGGTTAAAGCTTATGGTGCAGGTAGTTACCAATTATTAGATTATTATAGTGGTAGTAGTCTTACTTTTGAAAATGGTTCGTTTGATGCAAACGATTTTAACATATCTTTAATAGTGTTTAATTTTATAGAAGATGCTGTTAATTTGACTATGGGTACTGGTACTTGGGAAACCCGAAACTTTATCGTAAGGACGGGAACTATCGATGCTGAAACTTCTACATTAAAACTTTCTGGTACTGGTACTGGAACTTTTGTTGTTTATGATGGTGCAGAACTTTATAACGTTGAATTTTATGATAAAAATGGTAATTATACGACTACAAATGGTTCTTTTTCTTGCAACATACTTACAATTAGAAGTGGTGCAAAGGTTTCATTTAGAGAAGATAAAACTGTAACTGTTGTAGAGTTTATTGCTAATGGTACAAGTGAAAGCCCTATTACTATAAACAGTTCTGGTTCAATACCCTTGTCTCAACACACCCTGTCGTGTTCTTCAGGAATTGTAGAGTGTGATTATCTTGACCTTTCAAATTCTAACGCTACTGGTGGTGCTACTTGGTATACTGGTTCGAATTCAGTTAATGGTGGAAACAACACAGGTTGGATATGGGGTGATTTTGTTATTTTCCAAATAGCAGTTTCCGATATTGGAGAGGCAGTCGATATTTTAAATATACTAAACCAACTGTCAATTTCAGATATTGGAAGTGTAAACGATTTAGTTAATATATTAGGCTTAATAGGAAAAACAGATAATGCAACGGCTACGGAAAGTATAAGCATTTTAAACAGTTTAAATGTTAGCGAAACAGCCACAGGTTCAGATGTAATTGATTTATTATTATTGCTTAAAGAGCTTACATTGTCAGAGAGCGGATTGGGAAGCGATGAGGTGGCGATTGTTGCAAGTGCTTTAATCGAGCTTACCGAAAACGCCAGCGGTCAAGACTTACTATATATTTTAAATTCGATAAGCGCACACGAAATTGGAAGCGGAATTGAGGATTTAGATATTTTGGCAGAATTAAATATTTCAGACAGTGCGGTGGGTGAGGAATTTTTGCAAAACTTTTTTATGCTGGAAATTTCCGATAAAGCAAGCGCGATTGACATTATTGCGAAATACTTAATTAAGATATATACTAAAAGAAATAATCCCTATAGAGGAAAATCAAGCCCTTACAGTAAAAAGTTATAAAAAATTAAAAATATGAAAGGATATTGCGCAAAAGCGGACATTGAGAATTACACACTTACAACCATAGATAGTAGTTTTGATGATACTATAAGTTTTTGGATTGAAACCATTGAGGGATTTATTGATAACGAAACCGGCAGAAATTTTATTGCTGATAGTGTTGCAAGCAAAAGATATTTTGACGGGAATGGAGAACATAATTTATTTATTGATGAATGCGTTGAAATTAGTGGATTAAAAATTTATAATAGTCTTGGAGATTTATTACACGAATTAACAAAAGATACTCATTATTTGGTACACCCCTACAACGAATTGCCAATAAGAAAAGTTTTATCAAAATTATCAAACCCGATTGGATTTTCAAGATTTTATAAAGGGCAAAAAAACATTGAGGTAAATGCCAAGTGGGGATATTCTTCGGCAGTACCAGCACAGATTAAATTTGCTTGTATGGTTTTGGTAGCCGGCATTGTTAATTATTCGAATAACGCTGAGGGAGAGATCAAGAGCGAGAAAATCGGAGATGCTTATTCAGTTACTTACAAAGACGAGCAATGGCAAGATTATGAAACAGCCAAAGAGATAATTAAAAGTTTTACAAAAATAGATGTTTAATAAATTGCTTACAACTGAATTTTCCACTAAAAGATTAGGGGATGTTGCCGGTAGCGCAACCCGTACTACTTACAGCGAATATTTGACGAGTCAGGTGGGAGCTTTGCAACCTTACGGAGATTTAGAATTTTTGGATAATAATAAAATTGGTGAGGCTTTTAAATTGATTACTGAAATTATTGATATTAAAACTAGCGATAAAATTGTAGCGGACGGGATTGAATATGTTGTAAAATCAGTTAAGGTTTATAATTTTGGCGGGCATCCTTGTATGACTAGCTTGCTAACAAAAATATGAAATTAGATGTTCAGATTTCAGGCTTAACAAATTTGAGAAATAGATTTGATAGACTGCCGGAAAAATCAAAAAAGTTAGTGCGCGATGCATTGATGAAAGCCGGCTATTTAGTGGAGGGGGCGAGTAAAAGAGAAACGCCGGTAGACACTGGACGATTGCGCGCGAGTATAAGCGTAAGTAGTTCATTGTTACTGAGAGCCGAGCCACACGTAGTAATTAGCCCACATACCAAATACGCGCAATATGTTCATCAAGGCACGCGCAGAATGACTGGCCGACCATTTATGACTAGAGGATATGAAATTAGCAAGGCAAAAATTAGAGGCATTATGAAAGCATTGTTAAAAGATATAAAAAATAGTTTATGAGCAAATTTTCAACTTATTCACCTCTTATAGAGACAAAATTAAATAGTCTTTATGAAGTAGAGCCAGTACCTGCTGAGGGAGAAAATCCCGAAGTAGTTGGCGTTAAATTATTCCAAGATGTACGCTATGGCCACAAAAAAGAATTTGCCGGATTTCCTACAGCTGAATTTTTTAAAAAAGCGAGCGGTGGTAAAGTTCAAAGCACCCACGACAATGAGCGCCAATGGGAATACACTTTAATTTTAGTTCACGAGTTTAAAGGCGATAAAACCCACGCGGAAGTAGAGAGGTTAATGGACGGGGCAGTTGATAAAGTTATACAATCTTTTGACCGCGACAAAGACCTTGGAGGCACTTGTATGAGTGTGGATATTGTACCAGTTCAATTTTATGATATACTATTAGAAGAGCCATTTATATTTGCAGAATTTACAATAATAATTAAAGATTTTGTACAAAACTATGAAAACGTATAAAAATATTTCAGATAAAGATTTAATGCTACCAAATATTGGAGTAGTTAAAGCCGGAGAAAACATTGATACAGAAAAAGAAATTTCCAATAAAAATTTTGAATTAGTTTTAAAAGAAAAAAATGAAAAAGATATTAAAAAAGTTAAATAATTATTTCTTATAAAAAAATATGTACAAATCAGATAGTGGCTATTTAGCCATAGGAAAACAAACAGATGCCAACCCAGTTATACCGGATATTTTCGTGCCTCTTTTAGAAGAGGATTTATCAAGCGACCCAAACAATGAAAGAGTAAAGCAGATTGTAGGGATAAATTGGAAAAGCAATTTAGTATTGCAAGGTTTGAGAAAAAATGGAGGCAAGATTAAAGTTATGGCCGACCCGACTACTTTGGCATATTTCTTAGATATGGCTATGAATAAGTCAGGCACAACCGGAGATGCCACTGCTGGCTATACCCACGTTTTTGATGTTGAGCCTAGCAATCTATATACTATCGAAGTTAAAAAAGGTAGTTATGTTCATAGATTGGTTAGTTGTCAGATTTCCAAATTTGGTTTGATGTTTGAGAATGGACATTTAGTTATTGAAGCGGAAATTGTGGCTAAGTCAAAATTTAATTATGGAACTTTAAAAACTTCTTTGACTGGAGCCGGAATGGTGGCGGTTGTTTTTGGGGAGGAATTTGATGATGAGCCTTGCAGAGGATTAGTAGCTGGGGATATTATTCAGACTTGGGTTAGTGGAGTAGCTACCGATATCGAAGTAGCGACCGTAGCGAGTGATAAAAAATCTATTACTTGTGCCTCGACAACTGTAACGGCTGGCATTGGTTCTTTGATCACACTAAAAGAGCAAACACCTAGCTATTCAACTTTAAAGCGACCATTTAAATTTGGACAAATGTTTGTTGGTTTTGGAGCAAATGAAACAGCCTCAACTTCAAATTCTGCTACAAGAGCTTTGGCGACTGCGGTTGATGAATTGAAATTAGAATTGGACAAAGGATTAGAAGAAAAACATTTTAGCGGAGATAATGACCCTGTTATTTTGGAGGGTGTGCCGGATATGAATTTTAATGTTAAAAAATTATTAACGACTGCAGGAGATATACAGCAATGGAATGACATAACTAAAAAGGCTTGTACAATTAAAATTGTTGGTGATGAAATTAGCGCCGGAGTTTATTGTATATTGACAATTAAGTTGCACAATATTAAACCTAAAAAAGTTGATAACAAAATTAAAGTGGGCGAATATATTTATGATGAAACTGACTTTTTTGTAGAGTATGACAACACAGACGGAAAAGCAGTGGCAATCACTTTGAAAAACACTGTAGAAACAATATAATTTAAAAATTTAAAATAAAATATTATGACAAACGCATACAAAAGACCTACAAGAATAGTAGAATTGCCAAGTGGAAAAAAAGTTGAGATAGTTGAGTATTTTTCACAAAGCGATATTGATACTATAAAATATGCTATGATAGAGGGACAAAAAATTAAAGGTAGCAAAATATTGGAAATGAAAAATAATAGTGGTGAAAATAACGAGGGAGAGCAGTTAATGCAAGATATGGAATTTGATCTTGACATAATCGAGGAGGCTAACATAAAGACACGAAATAGAGCTATAAGGGGATTGATAGATATTGACGGTACCAAATATGATGCAACACCAGAAAACATAGAAGAATTTATTGAGAGCGGAGATGCTGAGACACTGGACAAGGAAATAAATAAAAGTAGTAAAAAAAAATTAACAAAAGAGGCTTAATAGATGCATTGGCATTCCCAAGCAAAGGAGGAAAAGTGCCTTACGAGTATTCAAGATATGTTATATGCCGGAGAATGGGTTGGGATTATTTTACCTTCAATTCACAACCGGCATTTTTCATAAACGAAATTTCAGAATGTATGGAGGCAGAGGATAAAGCGGAAACTATTAAACAAGCTAAGAATAAAAATAATGGCTGACCAAGAGAAATTAGAAATAGTTCTAAAACTTAAAGATGAGTTTAGTAATGGCGTAGGATCTGCTAAAAAGGGTCTAGACTTGCTTGGGAATGCAGGGAGTATTTTAGGTAATTCACTAAAAACGACCGGAATGGTTGTATCAGGAGCAATGGCAGGAGCAGGATATGCCATTTCAAATTTTACTGAAAAAGCAGGTAAATTTGAATCAGTCAAAGACGCTTTTGACGGAATGGGAAAATCATTAGGCGTGACTTCTGATGGAATTATTGAGAGCGTAAAAGACGCTACTAGAAATTCGATATCAGAATTTGATATCTTATCAGGTGCGGTTAGAGCAGGGTCATTGATTGGAAAAGAGGCGATGGGAGATTTTGGAGTAAATTTCGAGAGAATGTCAGTTGTGGCAAAAAAAGCGGCGAGGGCCACCGGACAAGATGTTTCCTTTATGTTTGATAGTATTATTACAGGTGTTGGTAGAAATTCGCCAATGATTTTGGACAATTTAGGAATTACATTGAAAGTTAGTGAGGCGTATGAAAAATGGGGAAAAGAAATTGGAAAGAATGCAAATGACTTAGATTCAGTAGAGCAGAAAACCGCTATTTTGAATTATGCTTTAACGCAAGCTGAAGAAAAATATGCAGATGTGGCAGTTTCCGCAGGGGGGTATAGCGGAGCATTGCAAACTTTTGGGGCAACCATGGCCGATTTGAAAGTTAAAATCGGAACAGTTTTTTTGCCTATATTTAATGAAATAATAAGAGCAATCCAACCAGCCGTCAAAGCAATGTTAGATTTTTTTATAAATAATAAAGAGCAGATCATATCCAGCATTACAATGATAGCTGAAAAAATAAAAAGCATTGCTTCGGTTATATGGGAGAATATTAAACCGGCGGTAGATGTGATAATTGGATTTTTTCAAGAAGCCGAAAATAGAAAACCGTTATTGATAGCTACTTTAACAGTATTAGGTGTTGCTATAACCGCTTTTGCTATTTCCGTTATTAGTTCAATGTTGCCAATTATTGCTACAGTTGTGTCGATTGAAGCGATAGTATTTTTATTAGCCAAAGCGTGGAACGAAAACTGGGGAGGCATACAAGATAAGACAAAAGCAGTTATGGAAAGCTTAATGCAATTTTATAATGATTATGTTGTGCCAATGTGGAATGCTTGGAGCGCAAAAATGAAAGAGGCTTTAAAAATATGGAAAGAAAATTGGGATAATTTTAAAACAATTTTTAGTGGAATATGGCAAGCGATAATTGGAATTTTCCAAATTGCTTGGGGCGTATTTTCTGGAATATTTAAAGTGGCCATTGATATTTTCACGGGCAACTGGAAAAAAGCGTGGGAGGATATGAAGTCATCTTTTGAAAGTATTTTTAAAGGTATTTATAATATAGGGGCTGGGGTTTTCAAAAGTTTAATTGGAGCTTTAGGAGTTATGATAAATAGCGCGGTTGATTTGTTGAATAAATTGATTGATAAAGCTAATGATATTCCGGGGATTGATATTGGAAAAATTGGGAAAGTTGAAACTAGCGATTTAATGAGTGGTATTCCAACTTTAGCAGTAGGAACAAACTATGTACCGCGCGACACATTAGCATATATTCACAAAGGCGAGGCAGTAGTACCAAAAGAGTATAATCCTAGCGCCGGAGGAACGGGGGGTGGGGTAGTAATAAATATTGGTGATATTATAGTTCAAAACGAAGCCGATGAGGATAGGCTTATTGAAAAAATTAGAGTTGCCTTATCGCGCGATCAAGAAAAAGCTAATTGGGGTATTGCCTAATATATAAAAAAATGCAAATAATATTTAACAATTTAGACTTAAACGATGCGGTAAATTATTTTGTGGAGAGCATAAATAATGAAGATGTGGCTACGCAAGAGGTTAATGTACAAAAAATTGCGCGCACCAATGAAAGCGTTATTTTAAGAAAAAACTTTAGGGAAAAAACCATTAAGGCGGTTTTGATAGTTAAGGATAGCACTCAGGCAAATTTAGATGCGAGGATTGACACCTTGAAGCAAACGATTGAAGCAATGGATAAAAATTTAGATATTGATTATTCTGGTGGAACTAGGCGCTATGTTTGCACTGGTTTTGTAAAAGGGGTTGATAGAAAATTGACGTGGGCTAAAATAAATTTAGAGTTTGTTTGTTACAAGGCTTTTGGAGAAGATACTACAAGTACGGTTGAAGAATTTAACGACAAAACCACAACCCCATATACTGACGATATAGAAATAGTTGGTTCAGCGCCGGCGCAACCGGATATACAAATAAACATAAATTCTATAACTCCCGGTACTGGCGATAAATTTATGCAGATAAGAAATACCGATAACGGGGATTATGTAAAAATTACAGCGGACGATTTTCAAGCGGACGATATAATAATAATTTCCACTAGGACAGCTTTGGTAACTAGGAATGGAAATGTTATTGAGTATTTAGGAATTATGCCGGAGTGGGGAGTGGGAGTTAATAATTGGGAATATTCTGATGATTTTACAGCAAGGCAGGTGGACATAATGTTTAGTTATAAAAAACTATATATCTAAAAAATGCAAATAATAGGAGAATACAAATTAGGAACTGGTGGAGCTAACCCTTTAAGTTCAGCTGGGAATGTGGCTTGGGGGCAATCTTTCAATGCGAATGAAAACGGGAATTTGTATTCCGTAGCTTTTAAAATTTATAATAGTAGTGGAGTTGGAAATGCTTACGCAAAAATATATACACATACTGGAACATTTGGGACGTCTAGCAAGCCTAGTCAACTATTGGCAACTTCTTTGCCGGTGGATGTGGAAACTATGCAAGCCGATTCAGAGGGATTTGTTGAATTTTTGTTTGATGATTATTTTAAGTTTACGAAAGATCAGAAATATGTAGTAGTGATACATTTTACCGGTACTGGAACTTTATACATAAGGTCGGACACCTCAGTAATAACAGCTGACGGTAATCCTTGCTATTCAACAAATTTAACAACTTGGTCAAGCACAACCACACAGGAAAAACATTTTAGAGTGTTAGGGAGAGTGGTTAAAAAAAATAAGAGGTACAAATATGATATTTACGATAATAGCGGAGCTTATATTACAACTTGGAGCGATGTAATAAGCGAGCCTAGTTTTTCATCATCTGTAAATGGAGGATTGGGAGAATTGAAAGTTAAGTTGGCGAGATTGGCTGATGATTTTGGGGAAAGCGACGATATTACTTTTCGTAATCAAGTTATTGTTAGATGTTTTGATAGCGACACTAACGACGGGGTAATTATTTTTAATGGTTGGATTTCAGGTTATACGCCGGACTTATCAGAGAATAAAGAATTTATTGAGGTTGTTATTTTAGGATATGTGCAAGAATTATCTAGGGTAGAATTATTGGACAATGGGAGCGGAATAAATGATACGCCGACTGCCGGCAATACTACATTGACATATACAACAAAAGACCCGAGTAATATTTTGAAAGATATTGTTGATAAATATAATGCTTTAAGTGGAGCTTTGGGAAAAATAAATTATGCGACTGGAAGTGTTGATTTGACTGGCACGACAATTAGCTACACGTTTAAAACTGTTACCATAAAAGATGCCATAGATAAATTGATTGAGATGTGTCCAGTTGGTTGGTATTGGTATTTAGATGCCGACAATGTTATTCATATGCACGAATTTGCGGACACACCGGAACACACTTTTTATGTTAAAAAAGATATAAAAGAAATTAAGCCATATAAAAGAATTGAGAATGTTAAAAATGTAGCTTATGTTATTGGGGCGGAAGTATCAGGCGAGAATTTATTTAGAAAATATGAAAGAGCGGAAAGTATATCAGCTTATGGCCGGAGCGTTATTTTCATTGAGGACGGGAGATTGACAGATAGCGGGACTATGCAGAAATTTGCCGATGCGAGTTTGGGAGCGGATGACGAGCCGGAGATCAGAACACAGTTAATTGTGATTGATAATAATAACTCAGGAGATTTTGGAAAAGATATTGAAAACATTTTGCCGGGTCAAGTTATAAAAGTTTTAAATTTTTTGAGTAAAAAAACTTATACACTTTGGGGGCAGGCTTTATGGGACGTGGATAAGTGGGGATATGACATTGCGAATGTTACAGCCACGAATGTTAATGTGGTTAAAGTTGACTACACACCCGACTATGTTAAACTAGAGGTAAGTTCTAAACTACCATTCTTCACTAGAACAGTTAATGAATTAAGGCGCAGATTGGATGCGAAAACAGCAACCAATAATCCAGTAGCGCCGACTGTTTAAAAATAAAAATATGGAAATTAAATGCCCGATTACAAATGAAGTAGTAGCCACTTTTGGAAAAGAGGGGTTTATTAGGAGAGCTAATTACAGAGAGATTTTTTATGTTTTGGAAGACCACAGCCGGATGAAACTTATTATTTCAAAAAACGCAAAAGATAATTTAAAAGATAGCCAGTTAAACAATATTTTTAAAGATATACAGCAACGCAGGATAAATAATTTAAAAGGAAAATCTTTTGACAAAGAAAAAAAGGATTTGGCGATTGAAAGATTATCAAAATCGGGTTATAATTTAGTTGTTGACAAAAGTGCTATTTTGATTGATAAAAAAGTTTTAATTAAAAAACAATGATTACAAAAAGTTTTACCTTTACAAATAATACAACGATTGACCCCGATGAAGTTAATCAAAATTTTGACGATTTGATAGCAGAAATTAAGGGAGCGCACCACAGCGATGCAGACGGGACAGCTATTTTACCGGCCGATATTGGATCTGGCTGGGGGCTTATTCCTAGAAAAGGGATAATTGCACTTAATGATGCTTTAGAGAATATTCCGGCTGGATATGTTTTATGCGACGGGAATAATGACACACCTAACTTAGTAGGGAGATTTATTCAGGGCGCAGGAGCTGGTTATGCTCTTGGAGTTACTGGTGGTTCAGCTACTATGCAACATACTCATACTTTTGCTCATAGCCATACATATTCAGGAACAACAAGTGATACAGGTATAAATTATTTTGCTAATGCTGGAGATGAAAATGAACCAGCATCAAGGAATACACATACTCATACATATTCAGGAACAACAAGCGGAGCAAGCACATCAACAACCTCAGGAGCGAGCAATACGGAAAACAGACCACCATTTACAAATTTACCTTTCATAATGAAAACATAATTTTTTAAATTAAAATAAAATGAACAAACAAATAGATTTATACACATTGCAGGGGATAGTAACTTTTATAGTAGGTAACCAAATTGCTATAAATGGTAAAGAGGCAAAAACAATCGTAGAAAAAATTGAAGAGAAAGGATTTTTAAAAAAAACAGTTTACATTTATTTATCCAATAAAGAAATATTGAAATACAATAATTTTCAATATATGTTAATTAAATGAAAAATTTACTTGAGAAAATTATATTAGCAATACCGGCTTGTTTTTTTACGATTACAACAGGACAAATGGAAATAATTTTTGGAATATTATTTTTATTTTCCATAGATACCATACTTGGGATTTGGGCTTCTTTAAAATATAAGGTTTACAAAAGCAACTCAATGCAAAGAGCTATAGGTAAGTTTACAAAATATTCAGTAGCGATGTTAAACGCTTGGATATTA
>Ga0265295_1007138_pt1 | contig 13045 bp, 10 predicted proteins | sample Munlansysbiofilm_FD_192503 | JGI IMG/M metagenome (GOLD analysis project Ga0265295, IMG submission 192503) | Leachate microbial communities from a municipal landfill in Southern Ontario, Canada - Methane capture system biofilm | ecosystem: Engineered > Solid waste > Landfill > Unclassified ... | reverse complement strand
AGATTATACGGTTTATTGTGAAATGACAGGGTATACGTTTGATCCTGATCAAAGGGCTTATACGTCTCTCTCTGTGCATATAACAGATGCTGACTTTACTGCCATCCCCACAACTATATCTATAACCGGAAACATTTCCGACTATTCCGGAGGTGTCGCTGATGTGCTGATTACTTTTAGCAATGAAGCGGGAACTGCAATAACCAACAATATGGGCGATTATTATCACGAGGTACCTTATAACTATACAGGGCTGGCTATGCCGTCGAAGGATAATTTCCTTTTTACACCGGCTAACCGTTCTTATGATGATCTGATTACCGACCGCACCGGTGAGGATTATGCCGCAACCTGCACCCTTACTTATTTGGTGTCAGGTACCATCACCGACGGAACTCTTCCGCTCGAAGGTGTTTTGGTAACGTTGACTGGTTCAAAAGAAACCACATTAACAGGGAGTGACGGAACTTATTCCTTTACTGTTAATCACGGGTATAGCGGAACGATCACACCGACATTTGCAAACTATTCTTTTACTCCTGCTGCTATTACATTGACGGAGGTTACCATAGACAGCCCTGGAAATAATTTTATTGGAACACCCGATGCTTACCCTGTTTCCGGAACGGTTACCTGGAACGGACAGCCATTGGAAGGTGTATTATTGAACTTTGAGAGTATTTCTAATGACCCTACTACGGCATCTGACGGTACTTATACCTGTTATGTCCCTGCAGGATGGGCGGGATATATAGCCCCTATAAAAACAGGATTTACATTTACTCCTTCATTTATTACCGTTCCATCGGTTTTTGGACCGGTAACTGGGCAGGACTTTATTGCAACACATAATCCTGTCGCAATTTCAGGAACAATAAGTGAAGATGGTACTCCACTGATTAATGTGGCTGTTGTGGCTACCGATGACCAGGGTGCTATTGTTGATACCTGGTATACGATGTCTGACGGAGGTTTTTATGGTGACGTTCCTTATGGTTTTTCCGGGGACATTACTCCGGAAAAGGCTAACTACTCGTTTACGCCAACATTTAGAACATATTCCAATTTAACCGAGTCTGTCTCTGATCAGGACTTTGAAGGATTGAACGTTGCGACCTATTCCGTCAGCGGTACAATAACTGATGGAACTTCTCCATTGGAAGGTGTTACTGTTACGTTAACCGGTTCGAAAGAGACAACATTGACAGGAGTTGATGGTACCTATAGCTTTATTGTTGATCATGGATTTACTGGAACTCTTACGGCATCTTTTACCGGCTATTCTTTTGCACCATCATCAATATCGCTTACAAATATTACGGCTAACAGTACAGGTAATGATTTTGTCGGTAATATACAAAGCTGCACTGTTTCCGGATATGTAACACTTGGAGATCTTACTCCTGTGGAAGGTGTTCTTGTTCATCTTATTCGTCCCAATGGCTCCAGCGGTACGCATACAAATGCTTCAGGTTATTATTCGTTTGCGAATGTTGCCGCGGGAGCAGATTATACTGTTTATTGCGAGATGACCGGATATACTTTTAACCCGGTAGAGCGATTCTATCCGGCATTGGCTGTAAATATTACAGATGCAGACTTTACTGCGATCCCCACAACGGTTACCATTAGCGGAAATATTGCCGATAATCTCGGAAGCGTCTCTGACGTATTGATTTCATTTACCAACGGGGGCGGAACTACTACGACTGATGCGGATGGAAATTATTCACATGAAATTCCTTATAATTATTCCGGATTGGCTACGCCTTCAATGAGTGATTATACCTTTAATCCGGCTAACAGAACCTATTATGATTTAATTGCCGATGCCACAGGAGAAGATTATGCCGCTACCTGCACGTTAACCTACACTGTATCCGGAAGCATAACCGACGGGACTTCTCCGCTGGAAGGTGTTACAGTAACACTGACCGATTCGAAAGAGACTACTTTGACCGGTAGCGACGGAACATACTCTTTCATAGTTGCTCATGGTTATTCCGGAAGTCTTTCGGCTTCATTAACAGGTTATGCTTTCTCTCCACCATCAATAGCACTCACAAATATTACAGCAAATAGTACGGGAAATGATTTTGTGGGTTCTTCTAATGCCTATACTGTTTCCGGTACTGTTACCGACGGAGTCTTTGCAATGGAAGGTGTTACAATTACACTCTCCGGCTCAAAGGAAACTACACTAACTGCAAGTAATGGTAGTTACTCCTTTACAGTAGCCCATGGATTTACAGGCACATTAACACCATCCTATTCCGGATATGTCTTTACTCCTGAATCAATAGACCTGGTAAATGTGACGGCCAACAGTACTTCAAATAATTTTGTGGGATCAATAGGAGAGTACTCTGTTTCCGGAACAGTGACACTTGATGGTCTGCCTCTGGAAGGCGTGTTGGTTGATTTTGAGACAATTACCAGTGATCCGGTAACTGCCTCAGATGGAACATATACTTGTATGGTGCCAACAGGATGGTATGGTGATATCACACCTGCTCTTCCGGGATACACATTTACTCCTGAGTATCTGCATCTTTCTGCCGTATCATCTAATATTTCAGGAAAAGACTTTAATGCAGCTGAGCTGTCTTTCACGATAAGTGGAACAGTTGCTGAAGGAGGAGTTCCGATAGAAGGTGTTGATGTAACCTTTGAGAATACAACTAAGGATATACTCCAGGTAGTAACAACCGCATCTGATGGAACATACTCCTGTGATGTGCCTTACAACTGGTCAGGTACTGCTACACCTTCGAAAACGGATTATACTTTTGATCCTGAAAGTAAGTCCTATACAAATGTTCTTGCTGATGTATCAGATGAGGATTATGAAGGTTATTCAGGTGGATTACCTCCGGGCTGGGGCTATGTGAATACCGGTAATAACCATACCTTGAATGTTCAGGTAACCGCGCCTGTGATTGATGGTGTGCCTCTTTCGTATGGCTCATGGATTGGTGTATTTTATACGGATAATGGGGTGGAGAAATGTGCTGGAGCCATTGAATGGCAAGGTGCCGCATCACCGGTCATTGCAGCCCAGGGTGATGACTCCACAACGCCTGAAAAGGATGGTTTTTCTGAAGGTGAAACCATTACCTTTAAGTTCTATATCAACGACCTAAAAGGAACAGCGTTGTATGCTGTGCCAAACTATGCATTCGGTCCGGAGGTATACACTACCAATGGTACTACTGTGATTTCATTGCTTGCTGCATATACTTCGATAACGCAGGTTGTTCCGCTCATTGAAGGCTGGAGTGGAATATCTTCCTATATCCTGCCCGATAACGATTCTACTGCCATAATTTTCGCCCCGGTTGTTTCTGATTTGGTAATACTAAAAAGTATGACATTGGCCTTCTGGCCCCCGAATATCAATCAGATTGTTCATTGGAATGCGTATGAAGGATATAAACTCAAGATGATTAACAATCAACAGGTGCTCTTTACGGGTCAGGATAGCGAAAAAACGTTTACCATTCCGGAAGGATGGAGCCTGTTGCCAGTACTTACCAATCAGAATGTGGATGTTTCTTCCTTCTTTTCATCGGTATTCAATGATATCATTATTGTAAAATCAATCGACGGAATGGGTGTTTACTGGCCTTCTGTCGGCGTACAAACACTGGTATCGCTGGAGCCGGGTATGGCTTATATGACCAAAATGAATGCTTCGGGTCAGGTTGTTTTTCCAGCATTATCGGCAAAAGCCCAACCTGTTATTCCAGGATATCCAAAGGCGGTTGCCTGTGAAGCATGGAATCAGCCGGTTAATACCGGGATTACCCATACCCTTGCCTTCGATCATAAGGCCCTGGAATCATGGAATAACGGAGATTTTATCGGCGTGTTTGATCAAACCGGAAGGTGTACAGGAACGGCGATGGTGAATAAATCGGAAACTACTGTCGTGTCGGTTTATGGGGATGATCCGATGACTGTATGTAAAGATGGTCATTCCCTTGGTGAGGCGTTTGTAATTATGCGGTATGATGCCCTTACCGGCACCACACAGGAAATGATGGCTGCTTTCTTGTCGGAAGGCGAACTCTCAGCATGTTTTGATGTTAACGGGTTATCCTATATTACCGAATTAAGCCCTGCAGTAACAGGATTTACCGTGTTTGATGCGGAACAGGTAATGGTTTATCCCATTCCGTTTGCAGAAAATGTTTATATACGGGTTGTGGGCTCGGGTGATGCACGGTTTAGTGCAGAAGCGATTTCAATACAAGGTGGCGTTGCTTCCGGAAAACTGTTGTTTTCCGGCACAGGAATCTTGAATCTTACGCCTTTACCACCCGGTGTCTATTTGCTTAAAATCAGTGATATGAATGGAAATACCGTATTTAAACGGATCACAAAACAGTAAAATTTTTTACACAAAAACCCGGTTTTTATTGCCGGGTTTTTTGTTGCTGAATAGAAAAGTTGCTTCCTTTGCTTCCATACATTTCGTTTCTCCAATGGCTGGTTTTTTAGGTAAACATCAAAATGTAAGATTATCTTCGGATATTCAAGGGCTGCAGGCTTGTATTTCGTAATAAAATATTCCTATATTCGCATGGATGAAGGGCAATAAATTCTTGAGACTTATCTACTGGCTGCTCCTTGTTGCAGGGCCTGTTATTGTTTACGTTGTTTATCTTTCTGAATATCATGCCTATCCTGATTTAGTAAGGGATGGGGTTGCCGATTTGCGTGATTATCACCTGATGGATAAAACGGTCATTCCGCTGAACGGTATATGGGCTTATTATCCTGATCAGTTGCTGACGCCGGAAGAAATACAGACCGAAAGGTTTCATGCAATTTCCGTTGAGGTTCCTTCTACCTGGGACGCCATCCCTAATTTTGGACGATATGGTTATGGAACTTATCATTGTCGGGTTGTGACACCTAAACATCCGGAAAATTTGGCACTCTATTATTCTCAGGTGTTCTCTGCCTCCGCACTCTTTATCAACGGGTTGCTTTGCGATATCAAAGGCCGTGTTGGAACTTCTAGTGAAAGCTCATTTCCGGAAATAAAGTCGCGCGTCATTTCTTTTCCTGCGCTGTCGGACACTACCGATATTGTGCTTCAACTTTCGAATTTCCATTTCAGAACGGGAGGGATTAAGGATAAATTATTTATTGGTGAGTATGATCAGGTGAAGCGCTATAGAGATCAGCAACTTTTGGTGAAAGCCTTTTTAGTCGGAGGATTAGTGATAATTGCATTTTTTCAGCTGGGAATGGCGCTGTTACCCATTTTTAACCGTGTTTATTATTTATTTGCTTTTATTTGTTTATTATTGGCCTTCCGGCTGATCATTTTGCCTGAATCACCGGTTTTTATAATTCAGGAGATGCCCTATGGGGTGCGGCTGCGCCTCGAATATCTTACTTTTTTTCTGGGAATCCCTACTATCAGTGCGATTATGAATGCCTTATTCCCCAAAGATTACAGCCGTATTTTTGTTTATGTTTTTTTTGGACTGGGATTGGTGTTTACCTTTGTTCAGTATTTTGTCCCGGTATTGGTGGCGTCGTGGTTTATTCCAGTTTTTCAGGGGGTTGTTTTTGTACAAGGGTTGATAGTGACGCTTATTTTGGTGGCAGTAATTCTGCGCAAGCGGCCGGATGCTTATGGTTTTTTCGTGGGTTGGATTATGGTTTTAGTTGGGATAGTTCACGATATATTGGTTACGTCAGGGGTTATGCATTCGGGTATCCAGATTACACCCTACTTGATGTTTTTGTTCATATTTGTGCAGGCAAATGTTGTTGCGCGCCGCTCATCTCAGGCTTTTCTGCAGGTTGAGCAATTATCCGACCGGTTAAATTTTGTTAATCTGAACCTCGAAAAAATGGTTTCTGAACGTACCCGCCGTATTGAGCGCCAGAATATCGAAATGGAACGTCAGACCCGCAAAATCGACCGCCAGAACGTTGAACTTCAGAAAACTATTAATGTCCGAAACCAGGTATTAACCATTATCGGCCATGACTTACGAAGTCCAATCGGTAATATCAGCGAAATGGTGGATTTGTTGTTGAATGATACGCTGGACGATGAAACACAGATGCAGATTCTGTATACCATAAAACAGGCAGCAACCGGTAGTTTTACTTTGCTCGAGAACCTGATGTACTGGGGCCGGGCTCAATCGGGAAGGATTTCAAATCATCCCGAATTATCGTCCCTGTACAATAGCGTTGAGGAAGCGTTACATTTGCTAATGCCTGGTGCCCGCGAAAAAAATATTACCCTTGAGAATTCTGTTTCGCCTGATCAGATGGCTTGGTGCGATCCTGTTCACCTGAACCTGGTTTTCCGTAATCTGATTAATAATGCGATAAAATTTACGCCTGAGGGAGGCCGCGTAAATATCTCTTCCAGAATATTGCAGGATAAAAGAAATAATTCAGAATTTGTGGAAGTGTCGGTTCGTGACAATGGCGTTGGCATTCCTCCAGAGAAGCTGGGGCAAATTTTTACTTCCGATACCATCGAATCTACCTGGGGAACCAATAACGAAAAAGGATCCGGTATCGGACTGCAATTGGTGAAGCAATTTATTACCATTAACCGCGGACAGGTATATGCCCGCTCAAAGGTTGGGGAGTTTACCGCTTTTATTTTTTCGCTTCCCTTAAAAGAAACCCGGTAAGCATTCGATTCATTTTTTTATATCAATGCGGTTAGGAATATAGGAGTAGATTCAAAAATGAGACAAAGATTGTGTTTTTTTCTTTTCCTACTGGTTATATGCAGTTTTTCTTTGACTGTATCGAGTCAGGATGTTATGTTTTCTGATTTTTGCCTCTCCGAGGCACATACGGGTTTTGTTGTGGTTGAAATCGGGTCGGGGCGGGTACTGGCGTCGGTAAATGGCGACAAGCTGTTTGCTCCGGCATCCAATACCAAATTATTTACCACTGCTTATGCCTTGCTCCGGCTGGGTGAAAATTTTCGATGGGGCACGCCGGTTACAGGGTACGGAAAGATAAAAAGAAACGGCTTTTTTAAAGGGACGTTGGTAGTCAGCGGCAATGGCGATCCAACTTTCTCTTCCGTAACGCATAAACATTTTTGTCCGGTTTCTGATCATATCGTTACGCTTCTGTTGCGGAATGCCATTACCCGGATGAAGGGAAATATTGCATTCGGGGTTACTGCAAGATGTACCCATACAGTACCATCGAACTGGTTGCTGGATGATGTGAATAAACCCTGGGGCGCAGGGGTGCATACCATAAACTTTAATAACAATGTCCGATGGTTTTTCAGGGATACTCCCGGTGTGGAGGTATGGGATACTGCAGGGATCTCGCGGGAGGTAAGTACAGTAATAAATCTTGACCCGGAAGGAACTCTGGCCGGTTATCTGAAATTTGCCCTGCAAAACCGGGGGATACCTTTTCAAGAGCGCCCATGGTCTGCACTGCCTAAAACCATGGTTTTTACCGATACTGTTTTTTCAGTTGGGTTAGGTGAGATAATTCAGGAGATAAATTTTTACAGCAGGAATATGTGGGCTGAAGCCTTACTCCTTCGCGCTGCCCTTCATACCTCCCTTTGTCCGGATTTTGATGCGGCTTCCGACAGCTTATCGGCATACTGGCGACAGCAGCTTGGACTACCGGGAGGTGTTTATTTTTATGATGGCAGTGGATTAAGCCCCTACAATGCAGTAACCCCAATGGCCGTGGTGCAGTTGTTGAATACCATGGCTGCTACACATTTTTCGGGGCTTTTTACTGCTTCTTTACCTTTAGCCGGGCATGAAGGTACCGTGAAAGATATGGAAATTGTGCTCCCTGACGGAAGGTTTGTACGGATGAAAAGTGGTTCCTTTACACGGGTAATTTGTTATTCAGGGTATGTTTTTTCTTCCGATGATGCGCCCTTGTATGCCTTTTCGTTTATGGTGAATGGATATCGCGGATCACAAAAGGAAGTCAAAAATGCAATAGCGCATCTTTTATCCGGATTTTTCCAGTCGATGGAATAAGCAGTGGAGCTGGCGGGAGTCGAACCCGCGTCCAAACAAGTGACAAAAGTGCTTTCTACATGCTTAGACTATTATTGGTTGTCGGGATAAGCCCGGAAACAGTCACCCAAGCTTAACCTTATCCTCTTGTCTTTCTGTTACGACGAGGAATCGTAACAGGCAGCCTGAAGTTGCGAGCACCCCAGAACCGAACCGGAATCAGGCAGATCCATCCGCGGAGTGTCTCGTCACCAGCCCTGGGCCGGCGATGAAGCGCTATCTACTAAACTTCGATTACGCAGCGAGAGCAAAATTATTTTCGCCAATTATAGTTTCACAGAACGTTTTTACGGGCCAATCTGCATTCCCCGGCATGCTTACAAATCCATCATCCTTGCTGTCAAAACCAGTCAGCCCCAAGAAGATGTTATCTGTTTGATAATCAAATAATAATAAGGCTTCGAAAAATGTTGGGTAACAAACCGGTAACAAAAGCGCCTTTTTTTGTTCATTCTCCAGAGCCTTATTAACTGCAAAGATACATAATTTTTATAGTTGGCATACTGCTGTTTATTACCCTAAAGCCGTACCCATTTTGAATATAGGTAAATACATTGAGATCAATATCACTGCAACTAATGACCCCACAAATATTATTAAAATAGGTTCAAACATAGATTTCAAATTGTCTGACGATTTTTGAGCTCTTTCATTGTAGAGTCTGTGTATATTTAGGAATCCGGTAGAAAGTTCATTTGTCTCTTCACAAGAGTGAATAATTGACAACTCAAAAGGTTTAAACACACTGTGCTTTGATATACCGGTGTAGAGTGTATTCCCTTTTCTTATCTCCTTTTTACTATCTCCAAAGACTTTCTTAATTTGCTTGATGGATGATGCTTCTTCAGCAAAAGATAAAACCTCCTGCAATGCAACATCCGACTTCAGAAGAAAGGAAGTAAACAGGCATACTTTACTTAACTCAAAGTTAAAAACAATTTTGCCTATAATTGGAATGTTTGATACACCGTCCAATAGTGTACCCTCATTCTTCACTTTTCTCCATCTGAAGCCCAAAACAATCATAAGAATAACTAATACAAAAAGTATTGTCCGTATATTATCCAAAACAAATCGGGAGATAATCAATATGTAATTTGTTAATATAGGTAGTTCCATGTTTGATCTTGAAAAAATCTGCTCAAACATTGGTACAACAAACAGAACCATGAATACAACAGAAGCACAAGCTGTAAGTAGAACTATTGAAGGATAAATCAATGCTTGTGTAACAGAATTTTTAAGCTTGATTGTTTGCTCGTAGTATTCACTCAGGTTTAGTACAATTTCTTTTAACATACCTGTACTCTCACCTATATTAATACAATTGATTTCCACCGTTGAATACATTCCTGAAAGCTTTAGAGCATTGGCAAAAGAAAATCCCTCTGACAGTTTTTGAGCTAAAAACCTATATGGGATTTTAGATTTTGAATTTCCTTCATTAGCAAGTTGCAATGCATCAAATAGTTCAATGCCATTATTAAGCAGGATGTATAAATTAGAAAAAAAGTCTCGTCGCTGCTTAACGGGGAGCAGTCCGCTCTCTTTATGCTTAGCGGTTTTGGACATAAATGAATCTCCTTCCATTAAAAAACTATTTAGTTAGCGTTGTTAATGCTGACCATTGAAAATAATCAGAGCAGGAATATTTCTTACATATTTCCACCTCAAATTCAGTATTCTCTGACAATACTTTTATCCGTATTGTATCAACCAACGTTGGAAAATAATCATTACAGATATTTTTCTCTATTTTACCTTTCAGAAAAAGGGTATCTATCCATCCATCCTGTTTGCGAATAAAATATTCATTATTTAAAATGTACGACATATTATTTTCATAACTCCTGTCCCAGAACATCAATTCAGAATTTCTATATTCAATATAATCATACTGATAAGCACTTCTATAAAAGTCATCAACAAAGATCACCTCATCAATGTGTTTATCATTCTTCATAAAGAAGCGATTGCTGCTATCAGCAATATCACCTATAAATAAGCTAACACAATAGAGTGCTATCAAAAGCAGTATTATAACTACCAGGATCTCAATATAAGTAAAACTAGTAATCCTTTTCATCGGTAAAAGAACGAATTAATGTATGAGTTGTGGATGATTTATCGGTGATGAAATCTATTCTATATGTTTCATCGTCCAGCTTTGTGGGATTCACATACCAGATCTTGTTATCTGACCTGATGGTATCCATACTCAACCCTGAATACATGACTTCCGTATTGCCAAAATCACTCATAAGCTTCAAGAATGAGATTGTTTTTGATGAGGATATCAGGTTTAATGAGAATGAAAGTGAGTTAAAAAAAAGATATACCATGATCAGGAGTATAATCATACTAACAGTAACCTCAATTAATGAAGAGGATGGAAGCCTTTTGTTTAATTTAACCATTTTATAATCCGTGTTTGAGGGAACCCATAATTTGAAATAAAAGAGTAATATTCAGGGATATCGATCATGTTGACCTGCACATTCCACAAATGATTTTCGAATGTATTAATATCGTCAAAGAATACTATTGATTTACAACATAAATGCCCATGAAGGCTACAGTCTCTGATTTTAACAATATTATTCCAGAACACCTCTCCCATAATAGTACAGTTTTCCAGATTCAGTATTGGATTGAAAGAATCATTATAGGTATCTTCAAGAAGAATAATTCCATTGACTGATGATTTTTCCGCTAACTCGATTCCACTGTTCTCATTAAGGCCTCTGCATACAAGAGCCGATGGATATAAAAAATCACAGGGAGTTTCTACAACAATTTTATTTTCTGCAAAAAACTGGCAACACAGTGTTGAACAATTTCTAACAATAATTTCCGGTGCATAGATTATCGCATCCTGAATCCTACAATCATCAATTATTACTCTGTCTCTACATATTATCACCACTCGCCCATTTATACTTCTGCCATACCATAAACCACCACTTGTTCCGGAAATGTTTATTTTAAAAGAATCAAATGAATTTTGAATATCATCATTATGTTGGTCGTAATCTTTTATACTTCTGTATTGATAAGGAAAAGTTATACTTCCAGATCCCATATTCTCATATTTTACATTATCCATATTATATGAACTTCCATATAATATGCTATCATTTTTGTATGAAACCCCATACAGTGTTCCTGAAGTAATTAAACCATTTGCAGATAGAAAATTTCCCTTTACCACTGTGTTATTACATACAACCACAGGATTTGAATTTCCAATCATCCGACAGCATAATGAGTCGTATTCAGAAATATCTGAACCCATAAAAGATGCCTTCACTATTTCTCCATAACCAACTGTGCCAAGTGAAAATGCTCCATACCGTTCTTTCTTTATCCGAAGTGTATCACCAGAGAAAAAAATACAAGTATCGAAGAATTGATTTTGTTTCTCTGATAATAAATAATCAATCCCGGAATTAATACCATTATAGCTCTGAACCGACTTATAGGCTTTGGCATCCCAATATTTATACGAAACGGATGATAATAATAGTAATCCAACAACCAAAAGTACCAGGATTGCAACAACCAAAACGTATAAAAGGATACTTGATTTCTCTCGTTTACCTAATATATTCCCCGATATCCGTAATACTGTGTTCAAGCGATCCATCTTTATAGATTTCAATTCTTATCAATTCTGATTTCTCATTCCAGAAATACCATTTTCCAGCCTTTAATCCCATTTCAAAAACGCCAAATTCAATAAGATCATCATTATTATTGAATTTTCGAAACGGTCCATTAAGAGGGTTACTGTTATAAAAACCCTGTGTCACATGAATTCGGCCATTTCTTATCCAATGGAACTCCTTTTTCAGGTCTTTTCGTTTCGCTTCATACCATACAATATCATTCTCAAACTGAACCTCAATTGAATAGGTATCTGCATGGAAGTGAAAAATATCTTTCTCATATTCTGATGACTGACTTTTTACAAAAAATGGAAAAACGATAAAACAGAGGCACAGTGCTCTAATTACATTTTGAAACATAACTTATGGTATCAACTGAGTAAATAATTGAATCATGCGTAATTGAATTAATAATATAGATACCAATAGTATCCATACTTTTTACAACGTATGGGATATTATTGATAAAGACCAATGCTGTAAACTCTGAGCGTGACTCATTAAAAATGAATGATGAATAGATCAGCTTAGGATGAGAGATGGTTCTCATTTTTTTATAATGAGCAGGCTTTACCATAACTTCTTTGGGTTGATTGAAAGAAGAATCAGTATTGAATGGATCCGTAAAATCATTATCAATCCAATATTTCTGCTTATGAAATTGCTTAGTTGAAAAATTAAAATCACTGACTTCATTATTACTTATCTTTCTTTCTCCATCAAAATAACTATGGGTACGAAATGCAATGATGAGATAAATGATAGCTACTACCACAATTAAAAATATTTTTCTTAGAGTACTGTTGTTTTTCATTCTTTGTCCTCAATTATTCGCATTCCAAAAACAATTTTGCAAATAAGGTTTTTACTCCCTCTTGTTTTTTTGTTTCTGAGCTTTCTATCTTTTTCTAACTCCACTGAACATATAAAAGTCCGGTTCAGTTTTTCTTCTATCTCTTTCATAAACTTTAGAAGATGATAAATTGATCCGCTACAGCTAACATCAAAACACATATAATTACATTCGCTCTCTATATGATAATATTCCTGTCCGAGATCCATAATCCGGATCTCATTACCTGCACAACAATTCTCTAAAATAGTTATTAGTTCATTTTTTACATTTAAGAGTTCGTTTGACGGAACAAAATAATGGTTAACAATATCCATATATACACTATCAGTATAATGTAAGCATCCGGTGAACCCCGCCTAAAAACCTTCATGTCGTTGAATAATTTTGTGGGAATTTAAATTAAACGACATGTTAAACTCAAAGAAATTCCACAAGATCTACAGAGACTATCTGGAATCAGG
>Ga0265295_1007137_pt1 | contig 13048 bp, 14 predicted proteins | sample Munlansysbiofilm_FD_192503 | JGI IMG/M metagenome (GOLD analysis project Ga0265295, IMG submission 192503) | Leachate microbial communities from a municipal landfill in Southern Ontario, Canada - Methane capture system biofilm | ecosystem: Engineered > Solid waste > Landfill > Unclassified ... | reverse complement strand
ACCACACGCAGATCGGGAAATTTTTCGATAATTTTTGCGACGATCGTCGGAATTTCGCTGACGTTTGCCGAAACTTTCAACACGATATCGGTGGCATCGGAAGCATTCATTCCGAAAATTTCATACGCCGTTTGTTTCGGCAACACGATCAAATCATTCGCCTCCAAGGCAAGATCGGAGTGAAACACGCCGGCAATACCGACTTTTTTCGTTTGTCCCTCGGGTGTGATAAAATTGAAAAAATCGTTATAGTAATTCTCACGCAAAATAGTTTTGACGCCTTCTCCGACGATCATCGTCATAGCATGCGAATGTTGTTGCGTCCAATCGACATCTTTGATCAAACGCGCCATCGTAGCCGAATACGGCTCTTCATAGGCATCGAGTCCGACGACGGAAAAATTGACGCCGGCGGGTTTAAAATAGTAATATCCCCAAATACGCGGCGTCACGGAACCCACTCCTTGAATTTCCAATAAAGCGTCGACGCGACTAACGGGGATTGGCGTTTGCCTGCCCGCGACGAAACGTTGTAAGGTCATGTCCGGTAGTGTTTTGAGCGTAGCGTTCAATTCCGATTTGATCGATTCGGCGATCATTAAAACCGAAGAGAGTATAAAAATCAAAAAACTCAAAATAAAAAAGATAAAAAAGTTCTTGCCGAAGCGGCGAAACAACGAACGAACGGCATACTCTAAAAGAAGCCAGCGAAAGCTAAAAAGCATAGTCGATCCTTGAGGGTTGCGCTAAGGGCGTATAACGGTAAACAAACGTCGAGGGAAAATACTCCAACAATTCGGGGGATTCGTTAAAGTACGCAAAAACGTCGCTGATACTTCGATGACGTACGTAATGCGCTTCGCAAACCAACGCCAGATCGCTCAATCCTACGAACGAGCTCAGAAGTTCTTTTCGCGCCAACATTTCGTCGCTCCCTAAAAGCGTGTGTGAAAAATAGAGATTTTGCACGAAGCAAAGCACGCCTAAGCCGATCAAAAACAAAACGATTCGAGCCGTGCTTTTGCCTATCATACTATTTTCCTATTTGAATGACGCGTCGGGTCAACTCCGTAAAATCAACGATTTCTTGACCTTCTCGTATCTCTTCTTTGTGTACATGTGCACCGAACCCGTAAGCCATCGGCGTGATGTTTTCCGTATCGTAGAACGCTTTACGCGCATCGATCCACTCGCCGGTTCTCGCATCGTTCACCCAAATAACCGCCTCTTCGCTCCATGCAATCTTGCTTTCCTTAAACCATAAAACGACGCAACCGATGTCGTCGAAAAAATAACGTCTGCCGGTATGCGGATTAATTATTTGGGCAGAAAATTTTCGATCGCTTAAAACCATCTTACACCGTTCGCACATGTCACGATCCCAATGAACGGGTTTGGCACTCAAATCGATTTTCGTATCGCATCCTAAAAAAAGAACGAGACTCGCGATCATACCCAACGCGCTTAAGAGTACCCTAACGTTTTTCATCGCTGATAACCTTTCCGAAATCCATATACAATTCGCGATTGACGATCGACTCCATCTCGTCGATACGATGCGTGACAAAAAGCGCAATGCGCGCATGGCGTTCTTGGGTTAGGAGCCTGTAAAAATTATCCCGCGCTTTCGGATCTAAATTGGCGGTAGGCTCGTCGTAAATCATAATGTCGCTTCGACGTGCCAAACTGAGGGCTATCAACATTTTTTGCTTCATACCGCCGCTTAATTTAAAAAACGATTTCGTCAGATTGGCTTCGATATCGAGTTCCATCTCTTGCGCGTATTTCCAAATCAACGCTCGATCCGTATGCGTACTTTTGCAAACGTATTGAATCAGCTCCTCTAAATTGAGCTTGATCGGAGGCGGAAGCTGCGGAACGAAACTGATATGATTTAACACGTCCGTGCGCTCCGTGATCGGATCGAAACCGTTCACGCGAACCGAACCCTTGTCGGGATGGTAATAGCCTAAAATGAGGCGAATCAGCGTTGTTTTTCCGGCACCGTTGGGACCCATTAACGCGATACAGTCGCCGTCTTTGATGGATAACGATACGGCGTCCAAGGAGAGCGTATTTCCAAAACGTTTTACAAGATTTTGAATGTCTATCATACGAGCGACTTTAAGCGAAATGTATAATTTAAAGCGTCTTGATGGCATACGTCGATACAACGTCCGCACAACGTACAATCGGCGTTGGTAATGACTTGCTTTTTGATTCCTTTTTCGATGCGCTCTTTATCGTATTGCGGTTTGGTCAGCTCTAAGATATGGCTTTCGAAGCAAACGTCGTGACAGACCATACAATGATCGCAACGATCGTTCCACTCGACACGCGTCGCACTCACCGTTCCGATCATACCGTACGTCGTTCCGATAGGACAAACGTACTTACACCATGCACGTCTTGCAAAGAAAACTTCGACGCTAAAGACGATCGCAACCCAAATCAGGGCTAAACTCCACCCGTACGCGATAAAACGGCTTAAAATGCCTACGACGTTAAAGACTTCAAACACCAAATACCCGCTTGTAAACGCTAAGAGTAAAAAAATCGCCCAAAAAGCGTATTTGATACGATGATCAAAGGTTCGCTCTTTAATGATTTTCTTTTGCACGAGCATCGTGTGTAATTTTTCGCCGATTTCACTGAGCAGTCCGTAAGGGCAAACCCAAGCACAGTACGTCCGTCCGCCGATCAGTAAATAAGCGATCACGATCGTCGTCGTTCCGATAATCATATTGACCGGCATATGGTACGTTGCGACAAAAACTTCCAACGTCGTAAAAACGTCGATTAGGTGAAATCCTAGAAAGCGAGACCCGCTGAGTGTTCCTTCGAGCGTTTGAATATCGACTTTAAACGATAGGAAAAACAATAAATGAATACTAATGATCGCCGCCCAACGTTTTGCACGAAGGCTCAAACGTTTTTTGCCTTGATCGTCTACGGTATAAAACGTCGATCCAAACGTCGTTTTGGCTATCGTATTGCGATCTTGATATTTGTTCATCGGATCTCCTTTATTTGGACGCCGCTAGTTCTCTGGCTTTAAATTCGCCGATCTCGTATGCAAGTTCCTTCAAATCGCTTTCGCTCAGATTTAAAACCGCACCTTTCATAATCGGATTCGTGCGCGTACCGTTTTTATACTCTAAAACTTTGGCGTAAAGGACATCTCCGCTCTGTCCGAAAAGCGGTAATCCCACCGCGCCTTTACCGTCAATTCCGTGGCATGAAGCACATTTGCGTTTAAAATTGTCGCTGACCTTAAAGGTTGCTACGTTACCGGCTTTTTCCTTGAGAGCTTTGAGTTTTTGGGCTTCGCTCTCTTCTTGCGTCGGTTGTTTTACCCCTTGCGACGCGTCGGAATTAAACGAAACGGTATTGGTTTGCGGAGCGATATTTTCGATGATTTTGTTACTCTCGCCGCCTTGAAACGCTCGACCTTGGCTTAGGGTATACGCCATCAATCCTACTACGATAACGGTAATGCCGCCTACGATGCTATTTTTCATTGTCGTCTCTCTTTTATTTTTTTGATTTGTTGATTAAACGTATAAATTTCATCCGCTAAGGCTTGAATTTGTTTATCGTCTAATTGTTTGACGAGGTCCTTCATCAAAACATTCTCTTTTTCGCCTGTTTTATATTTTTTGATCGTCTCGGAAATATAAGCACTGTCTTTGCTCAATAACGAAGGTCCGATAATCCCGTTGGCATAATCGTCGTGACATGCGGAACATTTCACCATAAACTCTTTGCTGAGCTTGCTGACCAAAAGGCTGATTTCGACATGTTCGTACGGGTTACGTACGTTTAATGCCGCGCCCGTAGGCGTATAATTTTTTTCTTCTACGCTTTGAGCCGTTTTTTTATCTTGCTGATAATCGTAATAAAACACTTGGCTCGTGTTGGCGTCGTGTTGTTTCAATGCAACTTTGTTCACTTTATAGTCGGCATTTTCTTCTACTTCGATCGCTCCGCTTGCCGTGCTACGATTGTGTTCTTTTGACGTCTCTTCTTTTTTTTGATCGCAACCGCTCAAAACGATGAGCCCTAAAAATACCGTTAGAAATATGCGATATTTCATCCGCCCTTTCCCTCCCCGTAATAAGATGCATAACTTTCCCTCGGTTTGACGACGATCGCGGGCGTTAATGCGGGGCAAAGTTCTTCGCATGCTCCGCACCCGACGCAACCGCTTTTGACGATCGGTCGTACCGTGCCTTCTTTTTCAACCATCTCGATCGCGCTTAAAGGATTGGGAAGCGGACACATGTCGGCACAAATCGTACAGGGCTTCCCTTCAAACGAGGCTAATTTTTTCAAAAGTTCTTCTTCAACGTCTCGCGTATGCGGATGTTTGGAAATCACGCCGGCATGTCCTTGGGGAACCGGTTTTTTTTGCAAAGCTAAACACGCTTCCGGCAACGCCAATACCGCAATACCCATTTTGACGTCTTCGGGTTTTTCGGTATGATGGTCCAACGCTCCGGTAGGACATGCCAAGACGCAAGGAAGCGGACCGCACAAATAACACGCGCGGCTTCTTGCTTCGATATAAGGCGTCCCCATACCGTACCCTTTCGCAAAATCCGCTAAATGAATCGAGTGGTACGGGCAAACTTGCAAACACTGTCCGCATTTAATGCACAGTGCCAAAAAGCGATCTTCCTCGACGGCTCCGGGCGGTCTTAATCTTGCTTCGTGCGCTTTTAAGTAAGGAGTTCCTAGTATGCCTCCGCCTAAGGCCAATCCTAAAACGCCTAAGGTCGAGTAGCTCATAAAGTCTCGTCGTGATTGTTGCGCCATAATGTCTTTCTCCTAATGGTTCGTAAATTTTGGTTTTTTATCTTCCAAAAGAAAAATAGGCTCCGAAAAAGGAGCTAACTTTGATAAAAAATTGAGCAACGTTAAAACGGGCGAACCGTAAAAAAACTTCACGGAAGGGTTGTACGTCCATAACTTATCAGCATACTGATAAACGCGATAAGCGTTATCCCCATAACCATCCATATTCTTATCAAAACCTTCATAGTTGTCCCAGTAATTCATCGAAAATTCGTTTTTAAACGCTTGCTCGTTACGCGAATCGTTGACGATATCTTCAATATTGCCCACGATGCTGTTTTCCGTAACCACGTTATTTTCGCACAACGAATGAAAATGCATCGCTTCGGCGTTATACATGATCTTATTGTTGCGAATAAAATTGTGCGTATCGGGTTCAAAAGGCGACCGATCGATATACAGACCTTGCGAATTGTAAATAATCGTGTTGTTTTCAATCGTAAAATTGGTTGCATCTTTAAATCCGATACCGATACCCGTAGCACCCACCGCGCTTTTAACGACGTTACCCGTGGCGACCGTATCGTTGGAATACATAAAGAAAATCCCCACCGAATTGTATTGGTACATATTATTGTGAACGTAATTTTGCCCCGCATACATAAAGTGCAACGAATAACGACCGTACTCGCCGAGGTTCTCTTCGATCGTATTGCCGTGCGAATACCATACGACCATATCCCGTGATCGATAAAGATGATTTTTACGTACGATATTGTCGTTACTGTACCATAACCGAATTCCGTCTCCCCGTAATCCGAGGTCGTAGTCTTTCGACGTAATATAGTTGTTTTGAATCAACGAATTGTTGGCGATTTCCATATTGATACCGAGCAACGAGTCGAGAATCGTGCAATTGCTAACCTCGCATTGCGAAACGGCACCTTTGCTCGCATCGCCGTTAATATTAATCGCCGCGTCTAAAACGTCGGCACGCTCTCCGCTGTTTCGAAGCGTCAAATTTTTTAACGTGACGTAAGAGCTTTGAATCGTCACGATGCTTCCTGCACCCAACCCGTCGATAATCACGCCCTCTTCGACGCCGATCAGGCTAATGGGTTTTTGAATGACGATATTGCCTTCGTAAACGCCTGCTTTTAATTTGATGATCGAACCTTCTTTAGCATTGTCGATCGCGTCTTGAATCGGATTTCTTCGCGTCTCTTTGATCGGTCCGGTATAAACCCTCGCTTTGTCTTGCGCTTGGACGTCGTAAGAAAACGTCTCGTCTGCGGCATAAAGCGATACGATGAAGCTTACGATCAAAAAGAAATATCGCATTATTGTGCCGCTACGCTTTTTTGTTCTTTATTCGCTTTATTGCGCGCGATGAACGCCAACAACGAAAAGAGGCTAATAAGAACCAACAGATAAAATCCGATCGTCGGATACGAATGCGTCGTAAATTGAGCGACCTTGCCGTCTCCGAAAACCGTCGGCATAAACGGTTTAATTTTAAAAGCACCCCAATCGTGGAGGTTATGCCCGAACCAATAGAGCCAATACGAATAATCGGCAATAAACAAAAGCGGCAAAGAGACGGGAATCAGCATCAAATAATTGAGAAATTTATGGTTATACGCTATAAAATAGACCATAATCAAGCTCAACAATAAAAGCGCGTAAATACCGATTTCACGCTCCAACGTTCCGCCCGTCCACATCGGATCCATACCGATATAGTGGTTAATCGTATTCATTTCATGCACTTCGCCGCTAAACCCGTCAAAATGAAAATACACGGGGATCCCTTCGGGAAACGCTTCTTTAGGATAGTTGGGAGCTTCCAAAGAGACAAACCAAATCGGCATGGAAGCGACGCCGATTTCCGAAGAGGTCGCAATCATCTGGTCGAGATCGTTATGCGCCTTTTTAGGAGTCGTCGTACTTTTATAGCGTCCTTGATTGTAAAGATTCCAAATCACTTTTGAGAACGAATGAATTTCGTCTTTATGCCCTTCGTCGATTTTATTTAAAACGCCGTGAAAGCCGATCATCGGAAACGTAAACGAGAACGTTAAAACGATGAGCGCGAGTGCGGCGAAGATCGTAGATTTTTTATAACTTGCGTGCATATACTACTCCTTAAATAACCTTATTTAGACGTTTGAAAACCTAACATGTAAATAAGATTATATGCTGATGTCTTCGGTTTTACCTTGATACGCGTCAACGAATCCGCAAGCGAAAGCTTTTACTCTCGCTTGCGAAACGCATTACGCGCCGCTAAAATAAATTAGCGTTGCTGTCAACCCATTTCAAATACTCGATGATGTTTTTCACTTCTTCATCTTTCATATTTTGATTAGGCATCCTTAAGTTAAAGAAATCGATCATCGCCTTAACGTACGGCTCGTCAAATTTCGGTTTCGGATCTTTGATAAACTCGGCAACCCATTTCTCACCGTTTTCATGGCGTCCTAAAACACCCGTTAGATCGGGACCGGAGCTTACTTTACCGATGACGTGGCAACCGGAACATCCGCCTTCATTGAAAGCCGTTTCGCCTTTTGCCGCGGCAGGGCTTTGTTTGGTTGCAACAAATTTGACTAACAAATCTTTCGCACGAATACCGACATCCGCCGTTTTAACCATATACTGCCAGATCATATTTTCAAACAGAACCGCTTTTTCGAGGTCGCCTTCTTTAACGGCGGCATCGGATAGTTTTTTCTGCTCGGCGATTTTGCCGTATTGATCTAAGGCATCGTTCACGAGGTTTTTAACGACATCGTGTTTTTCATAATGGTTGTCTTTCAAGAACTTCACGACGCTTTGAATAACATCATCCGTCGCTTTGTTGGTAGCAACCGTTTTATCGTACTCGGCTTTCAATTGCTCCTTTGACATGGTTGCCATTTTGAGCTTTTGAACGCTGTCGTATTTTTTGTTAGGGTCTTTAACCATCAAGTAACCCATCATTTCAAGGTGTAACGCCGAACAAAATTCCGTACAGTAGTAAGGGAAGACACCTTCCATATCCGCTTTGAATTTAACACTGGAAGTTTTGCCCGGTTCTACCGAAGCATGTACGTTGTATTGGTCAACCGTAAAACCGTGCGTTTCGTCTTCGGCTCTTTCAAGGTTCGTGACGTAGAACGTTACATTATCGCCTTTGTTGACGGTAATTCTCTCGGGATTGATGTGCGATCGAACCAAGGTGGCATAGACTTTAACGTCGCTACCGTTTCGCTCGATTCTCTCTTGTCCCGCAAGGGTTTTACCTTCATGAACCGTATTCGTTCGCGTATTGGTTCCCATCTCGTATCGTACTTCGGGGTTGAGTTTGCTTGCACGGATTGCAACGGCATCGTGCGGCTCACCCAACGGAATCGGCATATCGACGAGCATATCCATTTTACCGCCGCGAATATCGATTAACTGATGATTTTGCGGGTGTAACGGACCGACGTTGTTAAAGCGATCGATGGAAAGTTTGTTCAACGCAATAATATAATCGCCCTGAGGATCTGCCGTATTGCTCTCCATACCGCACAAGTGACCGATATTGTAGTGGACGTTCACGCGATCCAACACTTTTAAAGTCTTAAAGTTCCATTTTACGACTTGTGAATCGACGTACAAGGAAGTATAAATCTCGCCGTCAACGTTCGAATATTGGTTATGCAAAGGTCCAAGACCCAACTCGACTTGCCCGTGTAACGCTTTTTTCATATCTAAAATAGGAATACCGTAAGGATCTTTTCCGGCATACTCTTTATTTTTGATCAAGTTTTGAATCTTGGAAAAGCTGTAAACGGAAGCATGCGTATCTAATTTACCGCAAACGACGATATACTCGCCGGTCGGGTCAACGTCAACGCCGTGCGGAGATTTCGGTTCGGGAATCAAAAACAACGCATCGTTTTTGATCGCGATATCCATAGGAACGACGCGATGATTGTTAACGATTTTGACGTTTTTAGGGTCTTTCGCCAACTCTGCAAGTTTTTGCCAATTATAGACATGTAAGTAGTCCGTATCGTTACGGCTCATACCCGCTTCGTTCGGCGGCATACCGACTTCGATACCGCCCGTATACATTTCGGAGTTAAACGAGTTGGTAAAACCCCAGCCGTGGCTCACTTTTTTACCGGCATCGCTTAAGTCTTGCATGTAAGGCGGAAGCTCGATGGTGTAGGAGTCTTTTTCTTGAATACGTCCTTTCTTAGGATCGAATTTCCACATCGTTACGCCGCCGCGGTAGGTCTCTTTATAGTCTTCGATCGGATGGTAATCGTTGTCGAAAGGAGCCGCATATTGTGCCGCTTCGATAATCCATTCGGAATCTTGCGTAAAGAAAGAACCGCCGTGCTCGGATTTAAAGACGGGATTGACGACGATTTGTTTGGTTTCAAAATCGTGCAAATCGATGACCGCGATACGAGGGTTAGCTTTGTCGTTGACGACCAACCACTTACCGTCGACTTTAGCGTCCGTTTCGGAAAGTGATGGGTGGTGCGTGTCGCCCCATGTAATATCTTTGCCTCGGATTTTTCCTTGAGCGAGGACTTTTTTACTCTCCTCGTCAAATCCATATCCCTGCCAAGGTTCCGGAGTAAAAACGCCGATATACTTTAAAAGTCGCATCGACGGTACGCCGTACACCATCATTTGCCCCGATTGACCGCCGGAACTAAAGACCAAGTACTTGTCATGGACTCCGGTCGGATTGTAGGTTTTAGCCGCACGAACGACGTCCGCTTCGCTTAAACCTTTTTCTTTCATAACCTTGTCTAAGGCGCTTTCGGTCGCGGCAAACGAAACTGTCGCACCGAGAGCTCCGATAAGAGCAAGCGAAGAAAGAAGTTTAAAACCTTTTTCCATAAATTACCTCCTTTGTTGATGTTCATATTAAATCCTTCCCAATGACGAACGGTCATTTAACAAAAATTTAATACTTGAGTTAACTCTGAAAGTTTATACTATTGTCAGTTTCTTTTCAGTCGCTAATAAAAAATATAAAAAACAATGTTAATTATTTAAATATGTGTCAATTTAAGAATTAACTTATTTTTTTGGGCAGTTGAATGGAGAAAGTAGCTCCGTTTTCACGGTTATACGCATTGATCAGACCGTGAAACTGGTTTTCGATAATCAGCTTTGACATGTAAAGACCAATCCCCGTAGAAGGTTTAATCTTATTGCTGTGGAAAGGTTTAAAGATGTCGCCGATATGGGCTTCTTGTATACCTCCCGCATTATCCGAGATGCTGATAAAAACGTCTTTCTCGTCACATGTAAGCGTAATGTCGATATGCGGATGTTCGATAGGAAGGTTTTTAAAGATGTCGATACTGTTTTGGAGAATAGACAAAATGACTTGCGCTAAGCTGTTGGAATTGCCGTAAACCGAGCTTTCGTCCAAAAGATTCTTCGTAACGCGGATCGCATTTTGCCGAATCGAAGAGTCTAAAAGGTTGAGGGCTTGAACAATGGAAACGTTTGGCGAAAAGAGCGTACTGTCGGTATGTTTATAGAAATTTTCAAAGTTGGTAATCGTCTCTGACATAAATTGGATAATCTCTTCGTTCTTTGCCGTCTCCTCGATGAGATCGGGGTCTTTGAGTTTGTTGCGAATGTACATACAATTAAAACTAAGCTGCGCTAAAGGCTGTCTCCATTGATGGGCGATAATGGCGATCATCTCTCCAAGAGCCGCAAATTTGGACTGTTGCATCATAATTTTATCTTTGAGCGTCTCTTTGGAAATATCTTGAATACTGATGATAATTAAAACGGCACTGTGTTGCCCGCTGGTTGCGATGGAAAGGCGAATGGGAATTAAATCGCCGTTTTTATTGACGCCCTCGATGGTTTTAACCTCTTCTTTATTTTCGATGGCGAGAATGTCGCGAAGCGTTACTTTTCGCGTATCTTTCGTTAACATGTGCATATAGCGCATCGGAATCGCCTTATCGAAAAAGAGTTGGTCAAGCATCTCTTCTTTGGTGTATCCGAAGATTTTTTCTGCCATTTGGTTAAATGTTTTAACCCTTAGTTGGTAATTGAGTGTAATAATCGCGTTACTATTGGACTCAATAACGCTATTGGCGTAATCTTGCTGCCTGAAAATTTCTTGCGTAAACTCGATAATCTTTTTATTGGCGGGTTTAAAAATAAAAAGGGCTTCAAAAAGAAGCGTAATGAGCGTGAAAATAAAAATATAGAACTCTACGTTTTTGAGCTTAATCGTCGTCTCTTCGGTCGTTTTCACGTAAACGGCGGTCGCCAAATCTAAAGCTTCTAAGAGTTTTTGCGCATTTTGCAAGATATACGTAAGGCTTCGTCCGTCTCTGTTTTCTTCAAACCGCTTGGCATGAAATATATAGGCTTGAACGTTTTTATCCAATTTATACGGTTCGTCGAAATAGATTTTTTTCAATTCATCCGTCATCGGAAACGAGATGAGCAGTTGATGCGCCTCTTCCATCGCGGCGATATTGGTGCGCAGATTTTCCGTTTTATAGTAAATGGAGAACAAAGCGATTTGTTGCGAAAGCATCCCTTGTTTACTGCTTAAATTAATAATCTTTCCGTCGTTGGATTGGTTGCTGATAAGATGGTTCATATTGTAATAGGCAAGAACGGATAAACAAGCGATAATCAAAAGAGCTACGATGTATCTTCGCGTAAAACTAATCGTTTGAGTCATACTAAAACCTTCATTTTTGAGAAAAACCGACGGGTTGTTCGTCAAATATTATAGCTATCTTTTTGATAAAATCGTGTTACAATTAAATCAAAAGCATCAAATCGCTTCGCCATAAGGAACGTTACACATGTTAGATAATCAAAAATTGGTCTTAAAAAACAGCTCTATTTTATTAGCCGAAGATGAAGAAAATCTCCGCAATAGTTTTAAAAAAGTTTTACTGCTTTACGTGAAAGAAGTCTTCACGGCCGCCAACGGCGAAGAGGCGTTCGAGCTTTATCAAAACCATCGTCCCGACATCGTCATTACCGATGTTAAGATGCCCAAACTCAACGGCTTGGAGCTCATCAAAAAGATACGTAAAGAGAATCAAGAAACGCCGATCATCGTGACGAGTGCTTATACGGATAAAGACTTATTGTTGGAATCGATTAAACTATCGTTGGTCGATTATCTGGTCAAACCGATCAAAGAAAAAGACTTGATCGCGTTGTTGGAAATTAGCGCGGACGTTTTACTTCAAAAGGTCAAAACCGTTGTAGCCATCGATGAACGTAACGCCTACGATTACCAAAATAAACAGTTAATTCAAGACGCCCAAAAAATTAGCTTGACGCATAAAGAAGTCGAATTTTTAGAAATTTTATTGCAACACAAAGGCAATCTCGTGACACGTCAAACCTTGGAAGACAAACTCTACGTTTATGAGGAAGCACCGCCTTCGGCTTTAAAAAATCTTGTCTTTAAATTACGCAAAAAAATAGGTAACGACGTCGTTCAAACCGTCGGAAACTTAGGATATACGATTAAAGATTAAGCTTTATCCCTAGGTGCTTAGCGACTCAAAAGAAACTCGCTATGGTATAAAATGTCACTCTATGATGAAAAAAATATAAAACAAACAATCACATGGAGGAAATTAAGGATGAAAAAGTTATCGACGGTTTTTCTACTGCTCGTAGGAACATCGCTTGCACTCAACGCCGCGGATGGAGAAGCTATTTATAAAAGTAAATGCTTTTCCTGTCACGGCGATAAAGCTTCCAAAGCGGCTTTAAATAAATCTCAAATTATCGCAGGATGGGATGCCGCTAAAATCATCGCATCGCTTAACGGATATAAAAACGGCGAAGGCGGCCCGATGAAAGGCGTTATGAAACCGATCGCAAGTGCGCTTAGCGATGACGAGTTGAAAGCGGTTGCTTCGACGATCGCCTCTTACAAATAAGAAGATTCGGTACGTTGCGACCGAATCTTACCGCATGGTTGAAATTTTAAATCTAGCATTCGCATAGGTTTCTTTCAAAACCGATTTTACCGCCAAAAGCACCGTAGGCGCGCTGGCTACCAAAAAGTTCAGTGTTAACATAGCGTAAAAGCTTTGCTTTACATGTAGTTTATTTGATCACGAAAGGAAAACAGGATGGCTGTTGAAGAGAGCAGACGAGACTTTATCGGCATGGCATTCGGCGGTTTTGCAGCGGCAGGGGGCATTGTGGCTCTGGGCGCTATGAAGAAGACTTGGGATCCGCTTCC
>Ga0265295_1007135_pt1 | contig 13048 bp, 4 predicted proteins | sample Munlansysbiofilm_FD_192503 | JGI IMG/M metagenome (GOLD analysis project Ga0265295, IMG submission 192503) | Leachate microbial communities from a municipal landfill in Southern Ontario, Canada - Methane capture system biofilm | ecosystem: Engineered > Solid waste > Landfill > Unclassified ... | reverse complement strand
GAAATTACCGAGTATGTGGTTACCGAAAGTATCGAGGAACAATTTCGAAAACTTCTTGACCGCATGCAGCTTGCAATGGAATCCGGCGGAGAAAATGAAATTGGTGTATGGGTATCTGGTTTCTATGGATCGGGGAAGAGCTCGTTTACAAAATATCTGGGCATGGCATTTGACAGTGAAATCACCATCGATGGAACACCATTCCTCAAGCACCTGCAGGATCGTTTCCATACCCCCCAGGTGAAGGCACTTCTCAGCACTGTTGCCCAGCGATTTCCAGCTGCCGTCGTAATGCTTGATCTTGCCAGTGAAATGCTGGCAGGGGCCACCATGGAGGATGTATCCACTGTTCTCTATTACAAAGTCTTGCAGTGGGCAGGTTACTCCCGAAATCTCAAAGTAGCAGCCCTTGAACGGAAACTGGAAAAAGATGGCCGCTACGAAGAGTTCCTGGAAAAGATCGAAGCCGCATTGCCCGGTTTAACCTGGAAAGAGTTGCAGAATGATCCGCTGGTGGTAGATGGTCTTCTCCCACAAATTGCCCATGAAATGTACCCGGGGCTATTTCCCTCCAATGAATCGTTTTCGTCCAGCACTGAGGGGTTTATCCAGTTTGAAGATCAGCGAGTGCAGGAGATGCTCGATATTGTTCGTGAAAAGAGCGGTAAAGAGTACATCATTTTTGTCATTGATGAAGTCGGCCAGTATGTCGCATCCCGTGATAATCTAATTCTGAACATTGACGGGCTTGCCAAGAATCTTAAACGACTGGGTAACGGCAAAGCCTGGATAATATCCACAGCCCAGCAGACCCTTACCGAGGATGATCCCCGGGCAGTACTCAATTCTGAGAAGCTTTACAAGCTCAAGGACCGGTTCCCGATACAGATTGATCTTGAATCCAGCGATATTAAAGAGATCTGTTATCGGAGACTTTTGGGCAAGTCTCCTGCAGGTGAGAGTGAACTTGGCAAGCTCTTTGACGCCCAGGGGCAGGCGCTGCGTCATAACACCAAGCTTCAGGATGCCAAGTATTATGATGCTGATTTCAGTCGTGAAAGCTTTATTAATCTCTACCCTTTCCTTCCTGCACATTTTGACATTCTCCTGCATTTACTCGGTGCCCTTGCAAAATCCACAGGCGGTATAGGGTTGCGGTCTGCCATCAAAGTGATTCAAGACATCCTGGTTGAGGGGCATGATGGTTCTTCACCAGTAGCGGATCAGCCCCTGGGCTGGCTTGCAACAACAGTCACCTTATTTGACACCTTGGATAGAGATATTCGCCGGGCCTTTCCATCTGTTCACCAATCTGTGGGTAAGGTTAAAATCAGATTTCCTGATTCCCAGATCCACCAGGAAATAGGGAAGTCAGTGGCAGTGCTGCAAATTCTGGGCAATCTTCCGGTAACCCTCCATAATGTTGCAAGTCTGATGCATCCATCGGTCACCAGCCCTTCAAAGATGGAGGATGTGCGCATTGCCGTCGAAGAGATGCTGAACGATGTGCATGTCCCCCTTGGTGAAAAAGACGGAACTCTCTGCTTCCTGAGTGAAAAATTACGTGATATCGAACAGGAGCGAGGAGGCATTCCCCTGCGCTCCGTTGATGTCAGGCGCATCTTTAACGATGCATTGCGGGACACTTTTGATCCTTTGCCCCGGGTCAGCCTGCACGGCACCCTGGCTGTGGCATCTGGACTTAAGGTCCAAGTGGGGAGCAGCATCACAAGTCTGGCAGGCGACCATAACACCATTCAGACCATCGTGGAACTTGTGGACGCAGATGACTATCAGGCTGCCCGTAACCGTATGCTGGACGACTCCCGCAGCCGCTCTGGTCAAAATACAATCATCCTGGTGGCGCGGGAAAATCTGGAACTTAATGACCTGGCAAGTGAAATCTATCGCTGTCAGCGTATTGCTGAACTGCATCGAATCGAGCCAGATCAGGAGGTAAAAGAGTATTGTATCAATCAGCTTGACCGGGCGACAAAGCTTGCCTCAGGGTTACAGAGCAAGATCAAGCAGACTCTGCAATCTGGTTCCTTTATCTTCCGTGGACAAACCACCGCTGTGACGGCCCTTGATTTGAACCTGCTTGAGGCCGCTAAAAAGCTGATTGCCGATGTGGCAGCCCAGGTGTTTGACCGTTATATCGAGGCTCCGGTCCGTGCCGGGACTGACCTTGCCGAAAAATTTTTGCGTGTGGCGAACCCTGCTGCCATAAGCAGTTCAGTCGATCCCCTCGGCCTGGTAGAAACGGTTGGGGGACGAGCAACCTTCAAGACCGACCACAAGGCCATGGTAAGTATCCGGGACTACATTGACCGGAACGGCACAGTTGAAGGTAAACGCCTGCTTGGACATTTCAGCGATGCTCCATTTGGCTGGTCCCAGGATACCACGCGATATATTGTGGCAGTCATGTTGATGGCGGGCGAGGTCAAACTCAAGGTCTCGGGACATCCTGTAACAGCGGCAGGCCAGCAGGCTGTCGCCGCTTTGAAAACCAACAACTCCTTTAAACAGATCGGCGTAGCCCTTCGGGACGAGCGCCCATCCAACGAGACGCTTGGCCGAGCGGCAGAACGACTCACCGATCTTTTGGGCGACATGGTCATCCCCCTGGAGCAGGAGATCAGCAAGGCTGCGGCCAAGCACTTTCCGAAATTTCAACATGATTACGCACCATTGGCCGAGAAACTGAGCGGTTGGGGGATGGTCGGGAGCGAACGTGTTCAAACGCTGAATCAGGAGATTGCAGATGTGTTGTTCACCGATGCCTCAGATGCCCCCCAGCGCATGGGCTCAGAAACATCTGCCCTATACGACAATCTCAAGTGGGCATTAGAAGTGAAACGCGTGCTGGACAACGGCCTGAACGACACCCTGCGTGAACTGCAAACCCATCGCCTTGAGATTGAGGCCCTGCCGGATACCGGAGTCCCCGGGAATCTCCGCCGGGAAGTAGCAGATGACCTGGATCTCTTGTCAGAAAGGATGGCCAGGGAAGATTTCTTCAAGCACTCCTCTGATTTTAACTCCCAGCTTACGCATCTCAAGGCAATTGTGCGTGATGCGGTTATTACATTGCTGGATCATCAGAAATTGAGACTAAAACAGGGCGGTGAGGATCTACAGTGTATTCCAGAGTGGGGTGAACTCACCCAGGAGGAGCGCGGGAATGCCATGAATCAACTGGATGGCCTGGTATTGTCTGTCTCCCAGGATCTGGCTGGTCTCAAGAAACTGCTGGCCCGGGATTATGACATCAACACCATTCTCGATGATCTTAAACAATCCATTAGAGATAAGGGACATGAACGTCGACGTCAAAGAGTGGAAGATGAACGTGCCAAAACCGGAGACAAAGGCCCTGGGAAGCTTATCAAATCCATCCTTGTGCCGATTAAGGTGACCACCCCAGCTGATCTCGATGCTCTGATTCAAGAACTGCACGAGGTCAAGAAACAATGGGCCGACTATTCTGAAATAGAAGTCAACTTTGCCATCAAAGGGAATGAATAACAATGGCATTTGATCAAAGTACAAGAACTCGGCTCCAGAATTTTGTCAACGAGGCACGTAAGGTGCTGAAAGAAGAGTTCACCAGGCAACTCCAAAACGACTACGGCCTTGACCCGACCTCGGGTACAGTGACACCCTTGGACAACCTGCGCCACCTCAACGACGCCCAGCGTGAAACCGCCCGTATTCTCCGGGACACCATGGCCCACTACAAAGCAGGTCAGGCGAGCAATACCAAAAAGGTGCTGGAACGCATTGTTCGAGAACAGGCCTTTACTGTACTCAACCGTTTGTCTGCTTTGCGCATGGCTGAGTCCCGGGGACTCTTGATCGAGTCTGTGGGCAACGGCTATCAGGCCAAAGGTTTCCAGCTCTATGCCCGTCTGGCAGGAATCGGCTTGGGTGAGACTGGAGATGCTTACAGGATCTACCTGTTCAGTCTCTTTGATGAATTTGCCCAGGATCTGCCAGGGTTGTTCGAACGATACTCTCCCCATGGACGACTGTTCCCCCGTGAAACTGCGCTGCTTCAACTCCTGTCCCTGATCAATGATGTCGATATTGCGCCCCTGTGGGCTGAGGATGAGGCCATCGGCTGGATCTACCAGTACTTTAACGACCCGGCTGAACGAAAAGCCATGCGCAAAGCCAGTCAAGCTCCCCGTAACAGTCGTGAGCTTGCAGTGCGCAACCAGTTCTTCACCCCCCGCTATGTGGTGGAATTTCTGGTCGACAATACCCTGGGCCGGATGTGGTTCAATGCCACGGGCGGCCAGACTATCTTAAGTGACCGCTGCCAGTATCTGCTGGTCAAACCGGATGAAGTGCCTGTCGGGGTTGTTCGTCTGCGGGACCCGCGCACGCTTAAGCTGCTGGATCCTGCCTGCGGTTCCATGCATTTTGGCCTTTATGCCTTTGATCTTTTCAGTGGGATTTACCAGGAGGCATGGGAGTGGGAGAAGCAGAACGGCCCGGGTTCCCTGGATGTCTCGACCCAGCCAGAGGCCGGGTTTAAACCCCTGGGCCAGACCTACGAAGACAAGGATGCTTTTCTCAGGGACGTTCCTCGACTCATCATTGAGCATAACATCTACGGGGTTGATATTGACCCCCGGGCCGCCCAGATCGCATCCCTGGCCCTGTGGCTGCGCGCCCAGCGCGCCTGGCATGACAAGAGGGTCAAGGCTAAGGAGCGTCCGGTGATCGGCCGCGGGCATGTGGTGGCAGCAACTGCACCGCCTGCCGAACCTGAACTTCGGGAGCAATTTACAGCGGATCTTGATCCCAGGGATGCCGAGTTGTTTGAAAAGACTCTGCTGATGTTAAAGGGTCTGCCTGAACTGGGCGTGCTGCTCAAGGTAGAAAAAGACCTGCCGAAATTGATCCGTGAGGTCTTTGGAGAGTTTGGGTCTCTTTTCAGGGAGGAGGACATGGTTAAATGGGACAAGGCGGAAACAAGATTGCGGGAGGCTTTGACCGATTTTGCCCGGGCCTCAAAATCCACCTTCCAGGGGCGGCTCTTTGCCCAGGATGCCCTGGAGGGGCTGCGGCTCATGGATCTCACCCGGGAGAAGTTTGATGTGGTGGTTATGAATCCGCCGTTTGGGGCTTTGAGCCTCTCTGTGAAAACCAGTCTTGCCAAGGCATATCCAAACAGCAAGAACGATCTTCTGGCCATCTTTGTTGAGCGTGGCATTGATTTGCTGCACATTGGCGGCCGAATCGGGGCCATCACCTCCCGCACCTGTTTTTTTCTGACAAGTTTCAGGAAGTGGCGGGAAGCCGTTGTGCTGGGAACCACCCGGCCGGAAGTGATTGCTGATCTTGGTTATGGGGTGATGGACGAGGCTATGGTGGAAGCTGCCGCCTATGTATTGGAGAAACAAGCATGACCACTTTTCTGCGTTTATTGAATGATAAGGACAAGGCAGAGGCATTGTATACCACAAGCCAGATGATGCGCAGGGGGAAGAGTGAGCCTCGGATCTTTGAAGTGGAACCGGACTCCTTTAAAGCTGTGCCTGGGGCTCCCTTTGCCTATTGGGTAAATGATGCGGTGCGGGGTATGTTTGAAAAATTTCCTGCTTTTGAAAGTGATAGCCGTTTTGCGCAACACGGTGCTTCAACTAAAGATGATTTTCGTTTTCTGCGAATTTGGTGGGAGAATAAAAATATTGGGGAAAAATGGTTTCTATTCGCCAAAGGGGGTTCTTTTTCACCGTTTTATGCCGATATTTATCTGATGGTGAACTGGAAGGAAGATGCTAAGGAATTGGAAGCTGCTCTTCTTCATAAATACCCATATCTTGGAGAAACCGCAAATTGGGTGCTGCACCGTGAGTGTAATTACCTCCACCCCGGCCTGACCTGGCCACGTCGGACACAAATTGGTTTTGGAATGCGTGCGATGCCAGCTCGTTGTATCTTTGCAGATAAAGGCCCAGCAACATTTATTGCATGCGATAATTCGGATGAACTGCTCTCCTTGCTATCAATAACCACTTCAGCAGCATTCTGCAAATTGGTTGAACTACAAATGGCTTTCGGCTCTTACGAAGTTGGCGTCATCCAGCGTACCCCAGTGCCGAATCTGTCAGGCAGCCAGCAGAACCAACTTGCTGCACTTGCCCGCCGTGCGTGGTCACTTAAGCGTACTCTGGATACAATTAATGAAACTTCCCACGCCTTTCAGCTGCCCTTGGCTTTACGATCTTGTTTAGGAGACTTCGACCCACCCTCCATCGAAGCGGAGTTGGTTCGCATCCAGGCCGAGATAGACTCCATTGCCTTTGATCTTTATGGTTTTTCTGAGGTCGACCGCATCGCTGTTTGCCAATCAATTACAGGTGACTCAGGTGCCAATGATGACCCAGAAGTTGATGAAAAAGAGGGTACCCAAACAGAAGCTTCCCCTGTAGATCATCAAACCTCCCTTCTGTCCTGGGCCGTTGGTGTGGCCTTTGGCCGTTTTGACTGGCGACTGGCAACAGGCGAGCGGGAAGCGCCGCCGGAACCAGACCCCTTTGATCCGCTGCCTGCCAAGAGCCCCGGCATGCTCCCCGATGATACCGCTCCCTTCCATGCACACACCGGGATCCTGGTCGACGACTCCGGCCATCCCCATGACCTGACCCACCTTGTGGAGGAGGTGCTGGAGCGGGTCAATATGCCTGTGTCCAATGAGGTGCGCCTTTGGCTGCAACGGGATTTTTTTGCCTTCCATCTGAAGATCTACTCCAAGAGCCGTCGCAAGGCCCCGATCTACTGGCCGCTCTCCACATCTTCTGGCAGCTACACCCTGTGGGTCTATTACCCGGGCCTCACCGACCAGACGCTCTATTCGGCTGTAAATGATTTTCTGGATGGGCCCAACGGAAAGCTCAGGCAGGTGGGCAGTGAAGTGACCGTTCTCCAGGGCAAAGGTGGGGATCGTTCCCGAGAGGAGGAAAAACGGTTTGAATATCTCCAGGCGTTTGAACTGGAACTGATCGAGCTGCGGGATACCCTGCTCGACATTGCCCGGAACTACCACCCCAACCATGACGACGGGGTGCAGATCACCGCCGCCCCCCTTTGGCAGCTCTTCGGTCACAAACCCTGGCAGAAGGTTCTGAAAGATACCTGGGCCAAGCTTGAAAAGGGAGACTTTGACTGGGCCCACCTGGCCATGAACTACTGGCCTGCCCGGGTACTTGAAAAGTGCAGAACCGACAAATCCCTGGCCATTGCCCACGGTCTGGAGGAACTTTACGTCGAACCGCCCGTAAAGTCGAAAAAGGGGCGCGGTAAAAAAGCAAAGGAGGTGTGATGACCGTTTATTATCACCTGGGAAAGTTCCCGCCGGAAGAATTGGACTGGTCAAAGCTGATCCCGCTTATAGGGCCTGCATCTGCGGCTGTGGCACGTTACGACGGCACGCTTTCCGCCATTCCCAATGCAGCTGTTCTCCTCGCACCCCTGACCACCCAGGAAGCAGTCCTTTCTTCCCGCATTGAAGGGACCCAGGCCACCATGGGGGAGGTGCTGGAATTTGAGGCTGAAGGGGACACTAAAGCGTTGAGTTCAGAACGAAAGGCTGATATCCATGAGGTGTTAAATTATCGGGCAGCCATGCGCCATGCAGAAAAGATGCTTGTCGACCTGCCGTTGTCCCAGCGCGTTATCCGGGAGGCCCATCAGGTGCTTCTGGATGGCGTTAGGGGGCAAGGTAAGGCCCCGGGAGAGTACCGGAGAATTCCCAACTGGATCGGTCCTGCAGGCTGCACCATGGAACAGGCCCGTTTTGTTCCAATAACGGCTGACAAACTACCCGAGGCCATGGGCACCTGGGAGAAGTATCTCCATAGGGAAACAGAAGATTTGCTGGTCCGGCTTGCCGTGCTGCATGCAGAATTTGAAGCACTTCATCCTTTTCTGGATGGGAATGGTCGTCTGGGGCGCATGCTGGTGCCGCTTTTTATGTGGCAAAACAAACTGATTCAACAGCCCATGTTTTACATCAGCGCTTTTTTTGAGGCAAACCGTGACGAATATTATGAAAGGCTGCTCGCAGTCTCCCGGGATGGTGACTGGACAGGCTGGTGCCTGTTTTTCTTGAAAAGCATAAAGAGCCAGGCCGAGGAGAATCAACAAAAAGCCATTGCCATCCTGACACTGTATGACAGAATGAAAAAAGAAATTGTGGATCTCACCCGTTCCCAGTATGCCATTCATTCCCTGGATTGGATATTCGGACGCCCCATGTTCAAGAGTACTGACTTTATTGCCTCGGCGGGAATTCCAAAGGCAACTGCCAAACGGATTTTGCCTGCCCTGCGGGAGGCCGGTGTGCTGAAAACCTTTGTGGAAGCAAGTGGGCAGCGTTCAGCTGTTCTGAGTTTCCCATCGTTGCTCAATATTGCCGAAGGCCGTGAGGTCTTTTGATGTGCATGAATAAGCCACAAACATTTTTGTGGCGCATAGAGCAGGTTTTGATGAGCCACAAAATTGATTGTGGTTATTTTGCGAGCCACAAATTGAATGAACAGGAATTCCCTACATGAATTTTTCTGAATTTCTAAGTGATACTATTTTTCGCCAGCGTTTGAAAAAATCGGGCTGTCTTCTGGTGTATGACATACATGGGCGATACCGGGAGGTGTGCCTGAATCTTGGCTCAGATAAGGTTCGTGTGGTCGATGCCTCAAAAAGCAGTATAGAGAGTCGGGAAATGGCCCTTGATACCCTGCGTGAGGTTGGGCGTTCCCAGAGTAAAGTCAAGGAAATGCTCATCTATGTACCGGCAAAAAAACCGGAGACAGATGAGCAGAAGCAAGGCGATCCCTTCTCTATCTATGCAGAATGCGGGATGGTTTTTCCCAAGGACGACGGTGATGAGTATCTGAGTCTTTGCCTGCGGGCCAAGCCAGACCATTCAACTGAGATTCGCAAGGTCTTTGCCGAAACATCGGACGGACCCTCTTTTTCGGTAATTGACGCCATCGGCAGCGGATCAAGCTGGCCCCAGCTTCGGGCTACACTCAAGATGGAATCGTCCAGGGAAATTCTGACTGCCCTTCTTGTTCCAACCGATATGCAGGCCCGGACGCTCAAGGAACAGGAGGGCTGGAGCAAAGAGGCCCGTGATTTCCTGAGTGCCACCTTGTCCATGGGGGTAAAAACCCGTGGTAAGACATGGAACTCCCTGGCTGACGAGCTATGGCGGTATGTTCTGTTCAGCGAGTTTGTGTTTGATCTGCCGGTGGCCCTGCCCGAAACCCTTGAAGGAGTGCCCCATGCACCTGCCGAGGCACGGATGGTTGTCGAAGATGTGTGTGAACGTTTGCGCAACGACCCCCGGTCTCGTCCGGTTTACATCGAGCGGGCAGAAAATATTGAGACAGAGCTCAACCTGCTTGTTTTGTGCAGCAGCATTGAGGATCTTGGCCAGAGAGACACCTTCCCCTTTGAAGAACGAACTTTCCTGCGCGCAGCGATCAAAGGCATTTGCTCAAATGATATCGAGGCTGCACGTCAGATTTTGAAATACCGAAAAAATTCCATCTGGATGGACAAGGGAGAAAACCAGGCACAATGGGAACTTGTGCGGGCCTCACTCTGCCTGGTGCAAACATGCGGCGACCTTGACCGGCAGTTGCCGGATCATTCTCGTTCCCAGGGGGCCCTGCTTGACTTCTATTTAGGAAGTCTTCGTGAGGCGGACCGACTGCAACGAGAATTTGAACAGGCCGTGGGGGATTTTGTTGATCAGAGCGGGATGTTGACCCAAGTCATTCAGCAGGCCCGGGAGGGGTATCGACGCCTGGCCGAAAAAGTCCAGAGCATCTTCATGAAGCATGTGGAAACGGCTGGCTGGCCGCCCGCCGGAAGAGTTTCAAATGCCGATACGTTTGATCGGCTGGTGGCAGAAAAGCTCAAGGAAGATGGATACAAGGTCGCTTACCTTATGGTGGATGCGCTGCGCTATGAATTGGGGGTGGCACTGGAAAAACTGCTGGCTGAAGACGGCCCTGTGGAGTTGCAGGCAGCCTATGCGCAATTGCCTTCCATCACTCCCGTCGGGATGGCGAGCTTGCTGCCCGGAGCAAAAAACGATTTAACCCTGACCTTCAACGGTGATGTTCTCTCCCCCCAACTGGCTGGTTCGGCAATGTGTAATGTCAACCAGCGCATGGATCTGCTCAAGAAACGCTTTGGTGACAGGTTTGCCGAGATGTTGTTGAGCGATTTTGCCCGGGGCAAGCCAAAGCTTACGGAAACCACTGACTTGCTGGTGCTCCGGTCAACGGAAATTGACAGCCAGCTCGAAAGTAATCCTGAGACAACACTCAGCCTGATTCCCACCACTCTCAAGCTTATCCGTGTGGCCCTCCACAAATTACGAGGCATGGGATTTAAGGAGGCTGTGATCGTAACAGATCATGGTTTTTTTCTGAACGTCCAGGCCGAAGCTGGTGATGTCTGCTCAAAACCCCAGGGGAAATGGCTGGTGAATGCCCACGATAGAATGATGCTGGGTAATGGCACGGCAGATGGGCATAGCCTGGTGGTCGGTACTGAAAAATTGGGCATCAGGGGGGATTTCGCCCAGGCCGCATGTCCAAGGAGTATGGCTCCTTACCGGGCCGGGCATCTCTATTTCCATGGGGGACTTTCCCTTGCCGAGGCGGTGGTTCCAATTCTGATTGCAAGACTCGATACCACCACCCAGCCGTCTATTAAGGAGATGGAAATAGAGCTTACATACAGAAAAGGTGCAAAACGAATTACGACAAGACTCCCGGTTCTTGAAGTGTTGTTTAAGGCGGATCTGTTTTCTTCCGGGGAGAGTGTTGAAATCCTTCTGGAAGCCCAGGATTCAAAGGGAAATGTAATTGGGGAGCCCAGGCCAGGCATAGACATTAACCCTGCGACTCGAACAGTCACCTTAGTGTCGGGGGTGATCAAACAGATTGCATTGCGTATGGATCCTGATTTTGAAGGGAAATTTTCAGTAAAGGCGCTTAATCCGACAACCCTTGCAGCGTTCAGCAAGATTAACCTGGAAACGGACTATACAGTATGAACCAGATGGATGCATTAGATGAAAAGTTGAATGATATATTTGGTGGCAAGGTGGTCCGCAAGGACCTGCTTCACCGCATTAAGAAGGGGACCAATGTTCCGACCTTTGTACTCGAATTCTTATTGGCCAGGTATTGTGCAAGTGACGAACAGGCCGAGATCGATGCCGGCATGGATGCGGTGCTGGCGACCCTTCAGGACAATTATGTCCGGCCGGACGAGGCCAATGCCGCTCAGTCCAGGGTTGCCACAAAAGGCAAGCATCGATTTATAGATAAGGTACATGTCCGCTATGTGGAAAAGCAGAAGCGGCACTGGGCATCCCTGGAGAATTTCAATTCCCAACGGATTGCCATCGGGGAAAAATTCTACCGGGACAATGACCGCTTGCTTGAGGGTGGCATTTGGGCCGAAGTGACCCTTGCCTATAATGAAATCGAGGATGACGATTACGCCTTTTACATTGAAGAGCTGCGCCCCATCCAGCTGAGTCGATTTGACTTTGATAGATATGCAGAGGGTAGATCGGCCTTTTCCAGGAACGAGTGGCTTGATATAATTATACGATCGGTTGGCCTGGAGCCCTCCAAGATATCCCATCGCCTGAAACTTCATTTTGTCGCACGGCTGGCCCCGCTGGCTGAAGCCAACTTTAATTACATCGAACTTGGACCACGCGGAACCGGGAAATCATATTTTTTCAGTGAATTTTCTCCCTATGCAACATTGATTTCCGGCGGACAGGCAACCAAGGCGACGCTCTTCTATAACAATGCCCGCCGCAAAGTTGGTCTGGTCGGTTATTGGGATACTGTAGCATTTGACGAGGTGGGTGGCATCAAGATAAAAGATCCTGATACCATCCAGATAATGAAGGACTTCATGGCCAATGGCCGCTTCTCCCGGGGAGTTGAAGTCATTGCGGATGCAAGCCTGAGCTTTGTTGGAAATATCGACATGTCAGTGCAGCAGGTTGTCAATTCAACAGAGTATGACCTTTTTCAACCACTGCCGCCTCAGCTGGATCTTGCGATCATGGACCGGTTCGCCTGCTACATACCAGGGTGGGAGATGCCCAAGACCAGCAGCGAATATTTAACCAGCAGTTATGGGTTTATTACAGACTTTCTGGCGGAAGCTTTCCACTACCAGTTCAAGCACACCAATCGATACGAGGAGGTCAGTAAACGCATTCGACTCGGTAGGTCCATTGAAGGGCGCGATGAAAAAGGAATAAAGAAGACAGTCTGTGCCTTTCTGAAGATTCTTCACCCTGACGGAAAGCCCACGGATAGTGAATTTGAAGAGTATGTAGCCTACGCCATAGAGTGTCGACGGAGGGTAAAGGAGCAGATGAACAAGCGCAAACCTGATGACGAGTTTGCGCGTATTAATCTGTCTTATTTTAAAACAACTGGTGAGGAAACTATTGTTTATTGTCCGGAATCAAAAGATGCCCATGCAACTCAGGAACCAGCTCGGAAGCAAATAAATCATTTGTATAATCAGCCATCCCAATTTGAAGAATCGGCAACTGTTACTCAAGCAGCTCTTGAGAGGGAAATCAACGATTCACCTTCCTTGCCCACAGCAGATAAAGAGGACCAATCTCAAGAATTAAAAGAAAAGCATTTCACCATCATGTACGGAGACACCGGGTACAGCTACGAAACAATTGTCGGTCCATATTTATTCGGTGCCAGGGTTGTCAATATTGAGGACCCCTATATCCGGCTGCCACACCAGATTCATAATTTTGTGCGCTTTTGTGAGACACTCCTGAAAGCTGGAACGGTAAAAAAAATCCACCTTGTGACAGGCTATGACGACAACACTCAACTTTCAGAAATTCATGAAAAACTTGGGGAACTCAAGCAAAGCCTGCTTGAGCTGGATATTGAGCTGGATATAAAGCTCAATCCGAACATACATGACCGGGAGATCCGGCTCGACA
>Ga0265295_1007134_pt1 | contig 13053 bp, 10 predicted proteins | sample Munlansysbiofilm_FD_192503 | JGI IMG/M metagenome (GOLD analysis project Ga0265295, IMG submission 192503) | Leachate microbial communities from a municipal landfill in Southern Ontario, Canada - Methane capture system biofilm | ecosystem: Engineered > Solid waste > Landfill > Unclassified ... | reverse complement strand
GTGGTGGTAAGCAGGTCATCGGCAATACCATTGGCAATTTTACCGATGATGTTTGCGGTGGCAGGTGCTACCACCAGCAGATCAGCCCTGTCTGCCAGCGAGATATGTCCTATTTCCTGCTCACGGTACAGGTTAAACAGCTCAATATTTACCGCATTTCCTGATAAAGCCTGAAAAGTCAGCGGGGTTACAAATTCGGTGGCAGCTTTTGTCATCACCACATGTACAGATGCACCGCTTTTCACCAAAAGCCGCAAAAGCTCCACTGCTTTGTAGACAGCTATGCCGCCACTAACACCCAAAACTATGTTTTTGCCGTTTAAATTCATGGCTTAGTCCAGGTATGGGTTATGGCGTTTTTCATGCCCAATGGTGGTTGATGGTCCATGTCCTGGCCAGACTGTGGTCTGCTCTGGCAACACAAAAAGACGGGTCTTGATGGAGTCAACCAGCTGTTCATGGGATCCGCCCGGCAGGTCGGTACGGCCTACGCCATCTGCGAAAAGTGTATCACCGCTGATCAGCAGCTGCTCTGGTTGCAGATAAAGACAGCAACAGCCTTGGGTGTGACCAGGGGTGTGAATCACCTGTAATGTGTGTTTGCCGAAAGTTATTTCCTGATCATGCTCCAGAAAGAAATCAGCTTGAGGTGAGTTTTCGCCGGAAAGTCCGTACATGCTTGCAACATCTGCCACGCGAGACAGCATCTCTGCATCAGCCTTGTGTATCCAGAGTGGAGCCGGTCTGGCTTTCAGCAGCTCTTTGTTGCCGCCCACATGATCAAAATGTCCGTGGGTGTTGATTACCCCTTTAAGGGTCAGGTTGTGTGCAGCCAGTCTGTCAAGAATAAGGTCAACATCACCGCCAGGATCAATCACCAGTGCTTCTTTAGTCTGTTTGCAACCCCAAATTATACAGTTAACGCCAAGTGGACCAACGGTTATGGTTTCAAAAATCATTTAAAACTCCTGCTTGCATAGTTACTTGCCGATTGGTGGTATTTAATGTTATAGACTGCCCAAAGGAGGGCGTAATATGGGTAAAAAGCCGGTTGTTGATCAGGAAGTATGTATAAGCTGCGGTATGTGCATCAGCATTTGTCCTGGTGTATTCAAGTTTAATGATGCCGGAAAATCAGAGTGTTATGATCCGGCAGGAGCCAGTGAATCCGAGATTGAGTCAGCAATCAATTCCTGCCCTGTGCAGGCGATCAGCTGGGAAACCAACTAACAAGAAAGGAAAAGTAACATGGAAAAGTATGTCTGTACAATCTGTCAGTATGAGTACGATCCGGAAGCCGGTGATCCTGATCATGGTGTAGCACCAGGCACTGCCTTTGAGGATATTCCTGAAGATTGGTGCTGTCCTTTGTGCGGTGCCGGCAAGGATGCTTTTGAAGCAGTGTAAAAACTGTTAAAAGATGGATGGGGCTATAAACCTCATCCATCTTCTTTTATCCCATTTCCTGTGCAAATACCTCCAGAAACTCCTCAAGCTCGGCAGGCTGCAAATCACCCATATGTGCTATTCTGAAGGTCTCCCCCTTGATTTTGCCATAGCCGTCATCAAAGGCATAACCACGCGCCGAGAGTTTTTGTTTAAGTGCTGCCAGATCGGTTTTTTTACTGTTTTTTGCACAGGTAAGTGTAACTGAGCGGCAACCCTGGGGTGCAAACAGCTCAAAGCCATGTTCAATCACAAAGTTGCGTGTTCTTTCAGCCATCAGTTGATGGCGATTCCAGCGAGATTCCAGCCCTTCAGCAAAAATCCGCTGCAACTGGCAATCCAGACCGTATATTAAAGATATACAGGGTGTGGATGGCGTGTTGTGTTTTGTGTCATTATTGGCAAACTCCAGAAAATCAAAATAATAGCCACGGTTTTCCACTGTTGCCGCACGTTGTAATGCCTTTTCTGTTGCGGTAAACACTGCAAGACCTGGTGGCAGTGCCAGTGCTTTTTGCACACCGAAAATGCAGCAGTCAATTCCCATTTTCTGCACTGGTATCGGCAGTGCGCTGATGGATGATACAGTATCAACCACAAAGACAACATCAGGGTACTTGCGCATAATATCAGCAATTTCTGGCAATGGTGACATGACACCGGTTGATGTTTCATTATGAATCATGGTCATGCAGTCATATTTTCCGCTGGACAGAGTTTTGTCCACCAGCTCGGGTGTGATCGCTTCTCCCCAGGGAACCTTGATGGCATCTGCTGCCTTGCCGCAGCGCAGGGTTACTTCATGCCACTTGTCTGAAAAAGCACCGTTGCAGAAGTTGGCACAGCGGGTTTTGGTCAGGTTTCTGATGGCACCTTCCATTGCACCGAATGCACTGGATGTTGATAAAAACACACGATCCTCTGTGAAAAGCAGCTTTTTAAGTGCGGTTGTTACCCGCTCGTGCAGTTCGGCATATTCCTTCATCCTGTGACCGATCATCGGTCTGGACATTGCTGTAAATATTTCAGGTGAGATATTGATGGGACCGGGGATAAACAGTTTTTTTGCCATATTTGTTTTCTCCTGCTATTGGGTTGGATGGTGCTGCATGTTCTGCTTTGTTAAATCAATAGTAAATCAGCAGTGTTAGGTGATATTATTCATACCTTGTACTATTATGACATATATCATAATAAACATGAAAAGTAACAAACAAGCCATTACAAATCAAGTTAACTGACTGTTTTTCAGTTGCCTCAGGGCAATTTTACGGTTGCAGATGGCGTAATATGTGATACTGTATTTTAATTGTATACAGTTTGTGACTGTACTGAATTTTTTATTTTGCGGAGGACTGTTTTTATGCGGAGACTGGTTGGTTATTTACTTCCCTTACTGTTGTTGCTACTGGCGCACCCGGTGGCAGTTCGTGCCGAACAGGGCATGGCTATAGATCCTGCCACTTGCCTTGGTTGTCACAGTGACATCATCCCCGTAAAAGATTTTGCTGATTCTGTACATGGTAAAAATGCCTGTACCAGTTGTCACACTGACATAACCGATCTGACCAGACATATGACAGGTCAGATCAAGGTGCAAAAGGTTTCCTGTACAAGATGCCATAAAAAGGAAAGCTCCGAGCATTACGGCAGCGTCCATGCTGCCCGAGAAATTTCCTGTGCAGATTGCCATACAGATATCCATGTCCACACCCAGTGGCAAAATGACAAGCGCAAGGTTGTTGAGAAATGTATCCAGTGCCATGATAACGAAAAAGGCTTTCAAAATTCTATCCATGGCAAGGGCGTTGCCAATGGTAATAAAGATTCGGCAGCATGTAATGATTGCCACAACCTGCACGCCATTAAAGAGCTTGGACCTAAAGGCTCATTTGAAGAACGGGATTTCCATACAAAAGTATGTATGAAATGCCATAGCGATCAGGAGATGATGGATCGCAATAATGTCTTCAATGTTGCTACAAAAACCTATCTTGACAGTTATCATGGCAAAAACTACCGTCTTGGTTTCCCTGAAAAAGTTGCCGGTTGTGCTGATTGCCACACAGCCCACGAGGTTTTGCCTGCCGATGATCCACAGTCAAGTGTAAATAAAGACAACCTTGTGCAGACTTGCGCAAAGTGTCACCCCAAAGCAACCCCGCTTTTTACAAAATTCTACTCACACGGCGAGCATTCTGATCGTCAAAACTACCCGATTCTGTTTTACACATTTATAGCCATGACCGGATTGCTGGTTAGTACTTTTGCAGTTTTCTGGATTCACTCCATACTCTGGATGTTCCGTGGCTTTATTGAAAACAGGCAACGTCAGGCAAAACTGATTAAAGGTGAGCATGAACACCATATTTCAGAGCCGCACAAACAGTATCGCCGCTTTAGACCTGTGCACGTGTTTATGCACTTTTTAGTAATCACCAGCTTCCTTGGTCTGTCCATTACCGGCATTCCGCTTAAGTTCAGCGACCAAGGCTGGGCCAAGGCGATGATGAACTTCCTGGGTGGCACTGCCAATGCTGGTCTTATCCACCGTGGATGTGCTGTATTAACCTTTGTTTACTTTGGTATGGCACTGGCAATGAGTATTCACTTCCTGTTCATCCGCAAGGATATCAAGGGTGGATTCTTCCAGCGGCTCTTTGGTCCGGATTCACTTTGTCCAAACCTGCGTGATGTTCAGGATGTCATTGGAATGGTAAGATGGTTCTTCTTCATCGGACCAAAACCAAACTTTGAGCGTTGGACATATTGGGAGAAGTTTGACTTTATCGCGGTTTTCTGGGGTATGTTTGCCATTGGTGGTTCTGGTCTTATGCTATGGTTCCCCGAATTCTTTGGTATGTTCCTACCTGGCTGGGCGTTTAACGTGGCAACCATTGTCCACTCTGACGAAGCCCTGCTGGCAACCGGCTTTATCTTTACTGTTCACTTCTTCAATACCCACGGTCGTCCGGAGAAGTTCCCGATGGATTACGTAATCTTCAACGGTCAGATTGCCAAGGAAGAGATGATCGAAGAGCGTGGCGATCAGTGGAAGCGTTATGAAGAAGAAGGGATTACCGAGCAGTTTGCCTGCAAGAGAACAAGTGGTCCCATCTATGACTTTATCCTGAAGGCCTTTGGCTTCACCGCTGTCTTCATCGGTATAAGTCTGGTGGTACTGATGATAATCGCCTTTATTGGAGGCAGTGGGCACTAACCTTCCAAGTGGTATTACAGGCTGTAACAGCAAAAGCCATCCGGTTGTACGGATGGCTTTTGCTGTTTTCTAGTAAGAAGTCACTGATGGCAAAACCAGTATCAGCCACGTAAGCAGATGGTTTTTTCATGGCTGCTCTCTTTTTCAGAGAGGCAGGTGCGCTAGAACAGCGTTTATGTTAGAGCGGTTTTGCGAAAAGCCCAGTAGTGATAGCGTATACAGTGAAACGCATATTCAGGCTGTTTTATAGGACAAACAGTGATTTAAAAACATTTTCTATTTGACAATGTTTTTATAACAGTTTAAAGAAACTAGTTCACTGAATTCTTTAGTCAATTACTAGGAGTTTTCCGTTTTTAGGATGGTTTTATCCACATACCGGAAGACAGTTACATAAAAGGAGTGATTAAGTATGGAAAAGAAAAAACCAAGAATTTACCAGTATCTGATGAACCCGTACAGCCTGGCAGGTTTTTTGCTGGCTTTGGTTGCAACAATCGTAATTATGGTTTTTGTTGTAATGGAGGCCTTTACCGGTCTTGAAAACCCCTATCTGGGGATGTTTGTCTATGCTGGTTTTCCTGCAGTTTTGGTGCTGGGACTGTTACTTGTACCAATGGGAGCATGGATTACCAGGAAGCGTTACAGGGCAAGCAAAGACGGTTCTTTGCCGGTTATGCCAAGGATTGATTTTAATGATCCACATTCCATCAAGCTGACAATCTACTTTGTAATCTGCTCCATAGTTTTTTTCCTGGTGATTGGCGTAGCATCACTTAAAGCGTTTGAGTTTACTGAATCACCATCTTTTTGTGGTCAGCTTTGCCATACTGTTATGGAGCCGGAACATACTGCATGGAAAGATTCTCCGCACTCAAGAGTTAAGTGTGTAGAGTGTCACGTGGGACCTGGCGCAGAATGGTATGTAAAGGCAAAAATATCCGGCTTGCGGCAGGTATGGGCTGTTTTAACCCATTCATGGCCAACGCCGATTCATACCCCCATTGAAAACCTGCGTCCGGCGCGGGGTACTTGCGAGCATTGCCACTGGCCGGAAAAATTCTATGCCGGTCGCCAGAAGGTTTTTTATCACTATGCTCCTAACGAGGAGAACACACCCCGTGAGGTTGACCTGCTGATTAAAATCGGTGGCACCCCAAAAACTCCAAACGCCATGGGTATACACTGGCATATCGGTCGTGAAGTAAGTTACATCGCTGCGGACAAGCAACGTCTTGACATACCCTATGTGGCAGTCAAAAACGATGATGGTTCTTTTACAGAATATATGGATGCCGGCAATCCTCTCACCAAAGAGGAGATAGCCTCTGCCAAAAAAAGGGTAATGGATTGTACTGATTGCCATAACAAACCAACCCATATCTACTATTCACCTGATGAAGAGATGGATCGTCATTTTGTTTCCGGCACAATTGACCGTGGCTTGCCCTACATCAAAAAGATAGCTGTAGAGCTGCTGGAAAAACCTTACACATCGGCAGAAGAAGCCAAAAAATCCCTGGAAGCCGGTATCAGGGAGTACTATGCCAAAAACTATCCCGAAATAGTTAGCAACAAAGCTGCCGCACTTGAGCAGGCAATTGATGAGATCAAGCAGATTTATGGTCGTAACTATTTCCCGAAGATGAAGGTATCCTGGAACACCTATCCCAATCATCTGGGGCATTTTTACACACCTGGCTGTTTCCGTTGCCATGATGGTAAGCATAAAACAAGTAGCGGCAAGGTAATCTCCAAAGATTGCAATATCTGCCACGACGTGCTGAATCAGGTTCAGGAAAATATCCCTGTTGGCACAAAAGTTACTGATTTTGTCCACCCTGTTGATATCGGTGATGAGCTTTACACTGTAAACTGTAGCGACTGCCACTCTGCTGGCGGCGGGTTTGATATTGATGGGGGTAAGGGGAAGTTATAAGCTGTTAAAAACGATTTTGCCACGAATCTACACGAATAAGCACGAATAAAATCAAAAGCTTTTGACAAAGCAGCAAATAACTTTTTGGTTTAAACCTCTGGGATTAACTGCCTGATACTTGAGATAAAATTCGTGTAAATTAGTGTTAATTCGTGGCTAACCTGTTTTAAGCAGGATAACAAAAAGGGCGGGGAATATTCCCCGCCCTTTTTTATACTGTACAGATTTTGGCAAGCAAACAGAATGGATTTTAATAACCCATATCCATGCCGCCCATACCGCCTGGCATTGCAGGCATAGGTGCATCTTTCTTAGCTTTTTCAGCGATCATGCACTCGGTGGTCAGCATCAGTCCAGCCACAGAAGCGGCATTTTGCAATGCACAGCGGGAAACCTTGGTTGGGTCAATGATACCGGCTTCCAGCATATCCGCATAGCTGTTGTCTGCTGCGTTATATCCAAAGGCATCTTTACCGTTTTTAACCTTGTCAACAACGATGGAAGCATCAATGCCAGCGTTTTCAGCAATCTGGCGGATAGGTGCTTCCAGTGCTGTTTTGACGATGCTTACACCAAACTGCTGCTCGGCATTCAGGGTAAGGTTGTCCAGGTTGGACAGGGTGCGCAGGTAGGCAACACCACCACCAGGTACAATCCCTTCATCAACAGCAGCACGGGTTGCATGCAGTGCATCTTCAACACGGGCTTTCTTTTCTTTCATCTCGGTTTCAGTTGCAGCACCCACTTTGATTACTGCTACGCCGCCAACCAATTTTGCAAGACGCTCTTGCAGTTTCTCGCGGTCATAATCAGAGGTGGTGTCTTCAGCCTGGGCGCGGATCTGCTTTACACGACCCTGGATATCGGCATCAGTACCGCTGCCGTCAATGATGGTGGTGTTGTCTTTGTCCACAACTACACGCTTGGCCTGACCGAGCATGTCCATAGTGGCGTTTTCAAGCTTAAAGCCCATATCTTCGGAAATAACCTTGCCACCGGTAAGGATGGCGATATCTTCCAGCATGGCCTTACGGCGGTCACCAAAACCAGGAGCTTTTACAGCACATACGTTAAGCACACCGCGCAGTTTGTTGACAACCAGGGTTGCCAATGCTTCACCTTCAATGTCTTCAGCAATAATCAGCAGCGGACGACCGGATTTTGCGGTTTGCTCCAGCAGTGGCAGCATATCCTTCATGTTGGAGATTTTTTTGTCATAGATCAGGATAATGGCGTTTTCCAGGCTGGCTTCCATTCTTTCAGGATCAGAAACAAAGTAAGGGGAGAGATAGCCACGGTCAAACTGCATCCCTTCCACTGTTTCAAGGCTGGTTTCCATTGCTTTTGCTTCTTCAACAGTGATAACGCCTTCTTTGCCGACTTTTTCCATGGCTTCTGCAATGATATCACCAATGGTTTTATCGTTATTTGCAGAAATTGTACCCACCTGAGCGATTTCCTTGTGGTCTTTAATCGGTTTGGAGATGTTTTTCAGACCATCCACCAGTACCTCAACAGATTTGTCAATACCGCGCTTAAGCTCCATAGGGTTATGGCCGGCAGCAACCAGTTTGGCACCCTGACGGAAAATAGCCTGAGCCAGTACTGTGGCAGTGGTGGTACCGTCACCAGCCACATCAGAGGTTTTGGAGGCAACTTCTTTAACCAGTTGCGCACCCATGTTTTCAAACTTATTTTCCAGTTCAATCTCTTTGGCTACAGAAACGCCGTCCTTGGTGATTAAAGGGGAGCCAAAGGATTTTTCAATAATGACGTTACGACCTTTGGGACCAAGGGTAACCTTTACGGCATCGGCAAGTGCATTTACACCTTTTAAAATGGCGTTGCGGCCATCTTCATTAAAGCGGATTTCTTTTGCAGACATTTAATTAAACCTCCGGTTTTTTTAATATTTAATGGGACTTGAATCAGGTTTTACTCAATAACTGCCAGAACATCATCTTCACGCATCATCAGGTATTCTTCGCTGTCAACCTTCACTTCAGTGCCGGCATATTTGCCAAACAAAATGCTGTCACCAACTTTTACATCCAGTGGTGTGCATTTGCCTTCATCGTTTTTTTTGCCATTACCAACAGCGATTACTTCACCTTTTTGCGGTTTTTCCTTGGCTGTATCCGGGATATACAGACCACCAGCGGTTTTTTCCTCACCATCCAGGCGTTTTACAATGATACGGTCATGCAACGGTCTAAGCTTCATCTTTCCATCTCCTTTCACTGCTATCTTTTGTGATGTCTGACTATGCAGTCTGCTAGCACTCTTTTGGGTTGAGTGCTAAACAACCAGGAATATAATAGGCGTGTTGATAAAAATCAAGGGGGAGGTGAAAAAAATTGCCAAACCTGTTAGCAATACGTAAAAATGGCTTGAGCAGTTTATACTTGTATCTGACAAAACATCTTGCCACCACAGGGATATTTTACAATGAAATCACAACAGTTGCTGTTTGCTGAAGTAGCAGCGGATACAGAATCGCTGGATGAAAAAGCTGCCAGGCTGCGCAGCCTGATAGAGCATCATAATCGTTGTTACTATCTACTTGATCAGCCGGAAATAACGGATAGCGAGTATGACCAGCTGTTTCGCCAGTTGCAGGAGCTGGAAGAGCGACATCCGCAGTTGCGTGTGGATGATTCCCCAACTTTGCGAGTTGGCGGGACGGTGCTGGACAAATTTAGTTCTGTGCGGCACAGCCTGCCGATGCTTTCCCTTGAAAATGCCCTGAATGAAACTGAAATCCATGATTTTTGCAGGCGTGTTGCCAGCCTTGCCGCTGCTGAAGACGCTACAACTCTTGTCTGGCAGACCGAGCCCAAAATGGATGGTCTGGCTGTTGAGCTGGTTTATCGCAATGGTCTTTTGGTGCTGGCGTCAACCCGTGGTGACGGTGAGGTTGGCGAGGACGTGACTGCCAATATCCGTACAATTTCAACGGTGCCTTTGCGTTTGCAGGGAGAAAATCCGCCGCAATTGCTGGAGGTTCGGGGTGAGGTTTATATGCCGCTTGCCGGCTTCCGGCGGCTTAATCAGCAGCGGCAGGAAGCAGGCGAGCCGTTGTTTGCCAACCCGCGCAATGCTGCTGCCGGTTCGGTACGTCAGCTTGATTCTTCTGTTGCTGCCAGGCGACCGCTGGAATTTGTCTGCTATGGAGTTGGTAATATCGAGTTTGCCGCTGATGGCAGTTTGCAGGATGTTGCTACGCAAAATGGCTTGATAGAACAGCTGGCAGCACTGGGATTGCCGGTCAGCAAGCTCCGCAATCTGGCACATGGCACCGATGAAGTAATTGCCTGCTTTAAAGAGCTGCAAGAGGGGCGCGATGGGCTGCCCTACGAGATTGACGGCATGGTTGTAAAACTTGATGATCTGGCATTGCAACAGCAGCTGGGGACAAAAAGCCGTGCGCCGCGTTGGGCACTGGCCTGCAAATTTCCGCCGCGTCAGGCCATCAGTAAAATCAGTGGTGTAGAGCTGTCTGTGGGGCGTACCGGCGTAATTACTCCGGTGGCACTGCTTGAGCCGGTTGATCTGTCCGGGGTGGTTGTTTCCCGTGCCACATTGCACAATTGGGATGAAATTAACCGCAAAGATATCCGCACAGGTGATTATGTGCTGATGGAAAGAGCAGGGGATGTGATTCCGGCGGTTGTCAAGGTGCTGACAGAAAGACGTAACGGACTTGAACAGAAAATTGCCGAACCAGAGGTTTGTCCTGCCTGCGGTTCCAAAACATTCCGTAACAACGGCGAGGTTGCTTTGCGATGTTCTGGCGGAGCAGCCTGCCCACCGCAATTGGTGGAATCAATAAGCCATTTTGCCTCCCGCAATGCCATGAACATGGAAGGCCTGGGAGTAAAATATATAGAGCAGCTGGTAAACCTTGGTCTGGTGAAGGATTTATCTGACCTGTACAGCCTCAGCAAAGATGATTTTATGTGTTTTGAACGGATGGGGGACAAGCTGGCAGATAACCTGCTAAATGCCATTGCTGCCAGCAAAACACGACCGCTACATGCTTTTATTTTTGCCCTTGGCATCCGTCATGTGGGTGAGCAGACAGCAAAACTGCTGGCAGAAAGATTTGGCTCCATTGCAGCTTTGTCTGAAGCCACACTGGAAGAATTGCAGGAAATCAGGGACATCGGACCTGCGGTGGCTGGCAGTATCTGCAACTTTTTTGCCAGCCCTGTGCATCGGCAGATTATCTCCCGTATGCAGGCTTTGGGGGTTGCCCCGCAACAGCACAGCGCAACTGTAGGCAGTAATTTGCAAGGTCAGACTTTCGTGTTTACAGGTACCTTGGAGAAATTCAGCCGAGATCAGGCAGCAGATCTGGCAAAAAGCTTTGGTGCCCAGGTCAGTAAATCAGTATCTAAAAAAACCGATTACCTGGTTGCAGGTGCCAATGCCGGTAGTAAGCTGGAAAAGGCTGTAGAACTGGGTGTAGCAGTGTTGTCTGAAGACCAGTTTCTGGAAATGATAGCTGAAAATATGAATTCTTGACCTTTATCATCAAAATTACTGTTTTTTTATGGTTTGTCTGTATACAATATAGGAGTCTGATGAACTTCCAGGTTATTTGATTACTGAAAGAACAAGCTAAAAACCCTCTGTAAAAAGCAAAACCTGAGTGATCAGGTGACGCAAAGCCAACGGATCCTTTCAACAGATTTTTGAAAGGATGGCCGGGTTGCCAACGAGGGGCACTGGTCAGAAAACTTTGCCCTTCCGCGTACATCCGGAAGGGTTTTTTTGTGTCTAATAAAAAGGAATGGTTTAAATGGATGCAATGAATGGCAAAGAGCTTGATTATCTGAAAAAAGCCAAAATCATGGTGATTGATGATGATCCGGCAACCCTTGAGATACTGAACAGTCTGCTGGTGGTACATGGCAGTGAGGTTGTTGTATTTCCGTCAGGAATCATTGCCAGACTGGCTCTTAACAGCTATCTGCCTGATCTGATTTTGCTGGCAGCCAATCTGGCTGATACCGATGCCTATGTTTTTTGTCATCAGCTAAAACAGGATAGCCGGCTGCGAGATATACCGGTGCTTATGCTTAGTACGGATCTTGACCCGTCCAGCAAAGTACGGGCTTTTAACCTGGGTGCAGTGGATTTTATCACCAAGCCTTTTTATTTTGATGAGCTAAGGGCTCGAATTGCCGTGTTTCTTAACCTGTGTATGCTGGAAAATAAGCTCAAGTTTCAGCAGATGGTGGAAAAAAAGGTGCGTGAGATTTCAGATGCCCAGCAGGCAACCATTTTTGCCATGGCAAAGCTTGCCGAGCAACGTGATGAAGACACCGGCGCACACCTTGAGCGGGTGCGGGAGTTTTGCAGATTACTGGCAGTGCGCCTGGGGGAAGATTCACCCTATAGCCATTATATTAACGATGAGTTTGTTGATTGTATCCAGAATGCATCGCCATTGCATGATATTGGCAAGGTGGCTATTCCAGACCGGATCCTCCTTAAGCCAGGCACATTAACACCGCAAGAATTTGAAATAATGAAAGAACATACTGTGCTTGGCGCAGAAAACCTGCAACAGGTGTACAACCTGTATTCGGGTAACAGCTTTATCGGCATGGGTATTGAAATTGCCCTTTACCATCATGAACGCTGGAACGGTAGCGGTTACCCCGATGGTCTGGTGGGTAAAAATATACCACTGCCGGCACGGATTATGGCTGTTGCGGATTTTTACGATGCCTTGCGCTCAGACCGCTGTTATCGCAAAGGCTTTTGTCATGAGCAGGTTTGCAGCATGTTGCTGGAGGGAGAAGGGTCTCATTTTGATCCGGAGCTGGTTAAGGCGTTCAAGACTTTAGAGGTGCAGTTCAGGATTATCCATAAGGAATACATATAACTTCCTGGGAAACAGCCCGTTGAAATATAAAGTGGTTCTACCATTCGCCTTGACACCTTTACTGTTTTTTGGTACTGCTTGCCGCTATTTTTAATACACCAATACCTTTCCGATTCGGAAGCTAACCACTGGAGTCATAAAATATGTCCGATGAGCAAAAAACAGCCAAAAAAATAGCAGCACCTAAAAAGGAAGCAGCACCCAAAAAGGAAGCAGCAACCAAAAAGGAAGCAGCAACCAAAAAGGAAGCAGCACCTAAAAAGGAGGCAGCACCTAAAAAGGAAGCAGCAACCAAAAAGGAAGCAGCAACCAAAAAGGAAGCAGCACCTAAAAAGGAAGCAGCACCTAAAAAGGAAGCAGCACCCAAAAAGGAAGCAGCACCTAAAAAGGAAGCAGCACCTAAAAAGGAAGCAGCAACTAAAAAGGAAGCAGCACCTAAAAAGGAAGCAGCACCCAAAAAGGAAGCAGCACCTAAAAAGGAAGCAGCACCTAAAAAGGAAGCAGCACCCAAAAAGGAAGCAGCACCTAAAAAGGAAGCAGCACCTAAAAAGG